>Ga0335394_10002284_pt1 | contig 21533 bp, 13 predicted proteins | sample MAT03_FD_205741 | JGI IMG/M metagenome (GOLD analysis project Ga0335394, IMG submission 205741) | Freshwater microbial communities from Lake Fryxell liftoff mats and glacier meltwater in Antarctica - MAT-03 (spades assembly) (version 2) ...
CTGGTGCCCATGATGGACGTGTTGATGACAGTTCTGACCTTCTTCATCATTGTGTCCATGACGCTCACGGGGCAAATAGTGCCGAACTTGATTCTGCCCAATGCTAAAAATTCTGGCGGAAAGGAGAAGCCGGAGGCTCCCAAGACTCTAGTAGTGGTGCTCAATACACAAAAACAGACGGTGGTGGATAGCAAACCGCTTGCGATTGAACAGCTCACTCAGCAGGTGCAAGAATTTTTAACCAGCAACCCTGAGGGCGTGGTGGTGCTAAAGGCCGACCGGGGGTTGACCTATGCAGACGTGACTCAAGTATTGAAAAACCTGCGTGATATGGGTGGATCGCGGGTGTCGCTGGCAATTAGCGGCGGCTGAGGGGTGGGTGAGTTTTGGGTTTTGAATTTTGAGTTAGGAATGAGAATTAGATAACTCCGCCATTCTTTTGTAGGGGCGAACGGCTGTTCTTCTGTAGGGGCGAACGGCCGTTCGCCCCTACCAGCAATCAAATTCCCGATCTTATTAAATCCATCATCCTAGAACCAACGCATTGACAGAAAAGCCAAAATAGAAGGTATGATTTTCAGCGCTTTGAGCTTGATTTTCCTGATCCCTACTCAGCGATCTCAACCAGAAAAGGGGGAGCTATAAAAAGCTGAGACGACGCACTGTACAAACGATGCACAATATAAATCATTTGTACAGTGCGTAATCCCTGGAGTATCTCGCTTGTCTGTATCCTCTGCGACCTTTAGGTAATTCAGCGCTATGAACCATCGATTTTTGCTGCGGCTGGTCACTAACCTGGCTGTTTTTCTGCTAATCCTTTCTTGTTTTGGTGTTGTGCTGTGGGTGATTGATGAGTTTTTGCGGTGGGACATTTTGCCCGAAGCGTGGAGTCTGGTCGTCAGGGCATTTCTGGTGGCCGGTGGAATAATTGCCTTTGTGCTGTTAATAATGAATGTGCTGCTGTCTTTGGCACTGCTGGCAGAGTCGAACGCTAGTCGGGCAGATTTGCCAAACTATGGCGTTTCTCAGCAGATCAAGCGACGGGTTCAAAGAAGTATTGTAGTGGCGATGGTGGCAATGGCTCTCCTCATTGGCGGCCTCCAAATTACCAACCATTTCCGCGTCCAAGCGGTTCAGAAAGAGGCTCAAGCCGAATTCATTCAAGCCCAGGCGGATCTAGATACTACTGTTGATCAAGTCCTAGATTTATTTTCGCCAGAGCTACTAGCCGCCATTGAAACCAACACCCTGGCTGAAAAAGGTGAGCTGGGAAACCTCTCTAAAATACTCAGCACCATTCCGTCTTCCTTTGCGCATATGCCTTCGACTACGCTGATTGTCCCGGCGTCTCAGAAACCCTTTAAATATGCGCGCATTGGTCGCGACAACATCACCACTGACAATGCTGGCAAGCTGTCAGTGGCTCCACAGCTTTATGCAACGCTACCGAGCCAGCAGGAAACTCAAGCCGTTGAGCAACTTTTTTCAGACAAGCTACCTGCGGTTACAGAGCCCCTGATGGGTCAAATCATCAACAATACGCTGCCCAGCTCTTGGGGTGTGCTAAAGCGTGAGGGCAAGGTCATTGCCCTCGTATATCTGCAAAGCGATGACTCTCTCTCCTTGAAATTCGACATTCCTGGAGCCTTACCCGAATTTCACCATGATGGACCAGATAGCCTGAGCAGCAATTAAACTCGCACCCCTGAAAAAATGTGAACTTGTCTTTTCTTCAGTGGTAAGGTTCAGGAAAATCAAGCTCAAAGCACTGAAAATCATACCCGCTATTTTGGCTTTTCTGTCAATGCGCAAGTCCTAAATCCTTAGACGGTCATTCAAAACTCAAAACTCAAAACTTACTGAAGTCGAGTCCTAGCGCACATACGATGCGCCGTTGATATCGAGCGTGGCTCCGGTCATGTGGGGCGCTAATCCTGAGGCTAGAAAGGCGATCGCATTGGCCACGTCTTGCGGTGGAGCGGGTGCACCCATCGGAATGTCGCGGGTCACGTAGTCGGCACCGCGTTCCTGCATGACTTCAGCAATACGGTCGGTATGGACAAAGCCAGGGGCGATCGCAAAGGCCAAAATGCCGTCGTTGGCAAATCCACGGGCAATGCTGCGGGTGAGCGCGATTACGCCCCCTTTAGAAGCTGCGTACTGCATAAATTCCACCCCATCGCCCCGAAATGCGGCTCGGCTGGCGATGTTAATAATGGTGCCGCCAGTTGTGCCGTCATGCCGAGTTTGAAAGTGGCAAATTGCTTCCCGGCAGATATCAGCCACAGCGATCAGGTTGACTTGTAGGGTGGTTTGCCATGCGGTAGACCAGACATCCCACTCATCTTCGACGCTGGCAGCGGGCATGGTGGCGGCGTTATTCACCACCACGTCGATGGTGCCTACCTGGGCGATCGCAGCTTGCCATAACACTCTCCCCGCACCGGGTTGCGATAGGTCAACCGAGAGCAAATGGCAGCGATCGCGTCCAATGCCTGCGGCTACGGCTTCTGCCTCGCGATCGCCTTGCCCATAGTGCAACACCACAAAAGCCCCTGCTTGACTGAGAGTTTTGGCTGTTGTGGCTCCAATGCCCCGCGAACTGCCCGTCACCAAAATTGTCTTTCCCGTCAAATCAATCATCTACTATCTCGCTATACCCAAAGTGAGTGGAGGTTCAAACCAGTCAAAATCATCACATGCCCTGCAACTTGCCAGTGAATTAGGATAAATTTGCCAAAGCGGTGTGAGTCTATGAGCAAAACGTTTCATTCCATCACAGGTGCATTTAACGCATGACTTCCAGGATTCAGACTTTACCAGAAGACGTAGTCCACCTGATGGCCGCCGGAGAAGTGATTGACTCTTTGGCGGCGGTGGTGCGAGAACTGGCAGAAAACGCGCTGGATGCGGGCGCAACCCGGATCGCGATTGCTGTTTGGGCGGAGCAGTGGCAAGTGCGGCTGACCGACAACGGTAGCGGCATGAGCCTGGCAGATTTGGAGCAAGCGGCGATCGCCCACAGCACCAGTAAAATTCGCAATCGACAAGACCTATGGCAGATCAACAGCCTGGGCTTTCGCGGCGAAGCTTTATACAGCATCGCTCAACTGGCTGACTTAGAAATTGGCAGCCGCTCGGTCGATTCTGCCGACGGCTGGTGGGCGACGTACAACCACCAGGGAGTGGCCGAACGAGTGGACGTAGCCGCGATCGCCCCTGGCACGGTTGTCACCGTCTCCAATCTGTTTGGCAACTGGCTGCCGCGCCGCGAAAGCTTACCAACTACCACTCACCAACTGCGAGCCGTTCAAACCGTCATTCAGCATCTTGCCCTCTGCCATCCGCAGGTAACTTGGCAACTTCAACAGGGCGATCTTCGCTCAGAGCCGCTGCGCGATCGCAATTGGTTCAATATTTGGGCTGGAGAATCAACCCAGCAAATTTTACCTCAACTGCTGCGCGATGTTGAGCCAACCGACTTACAAGAACTTGAGCAAGCGCTGGGAGAGTCTCCGCCCTCGTCCCTTAATTGCTCCACCGCTAAACCCCAATCTCTCTACCTCCTACTCGGCCTACCAGATCGCTGTCACCGCCACCGTCCCGACTGGGTTAAGGTGGCGGTAAATGGTCGGGTGGTCAAGCTGCCAGAGTTAGAACAGACAATTTTTGCCGCCTTTCGACGGACGCTGCCGCGCGATCGCCATCCCGTTTGCTTTTTACACCTGCACCTGCCACCTGACCAAATTGATTGGAATCGCCATCCGGCCAAGGCAGAGATTTATCTAAAACAAAGCGAGGTTTGGCGAGACCAAGTGCAGCAGGCGATCGCCCAAGCCCTGAGGCTAAATCCACTCAGCCTGTCAGATGCCAGCTATTCGGAACGCGTGGGACAATTGTTGAAAACAGCAGAGGCAGGAGGGGTGTATGGATTTGGAGGAACCGGAGCCGGGGACTCAGAGACTGAGATAGAGGGAGATTCTGCGGATATTTTGGCTGCTGGGGCTGCTGGGAGCGGCTTGCGGGCGATCGCACAGGTGCATTCAATGTACATTCTGGCAGAGCATCCCAGTGGGGTGTGGCTAGTGGAACAGCACATTGCCCATGAGCGCGTGCTTTACGAGCAATTGTGCGATCGCTGGCAGTTGGTGCCTTTAGACCCACCCATTCTTCTCAGCCAGATGATCCCCGCACAGGTAGAGCAGCTACAGCGATTGGGTTTAGATATAGAACCGTTTGGCGAGAACCTGTGGGCAGTACGCACAGCGCCAGCCCCTTTGGCAACACGCGAAGACTGTGCCGATGCGTTGCTGGAACTGAGCTTAGGCGGCAACTTAGACGCTGCCCTAGTCGCAACCGCGTGCCGCACGGCCATCCGCAATGGTACGCCTCTTACCCTGCCAGATATGCAGTCGCTATTAGACCAGTGGCAACGAACTCGCCACCCTCGCACCTGTCCCCACGGTCGCCCCATTTGCCTATCGCTAGAAGAATCTAGCCTGTCTCGCTTTTTTCGGCGGCATTGGGTTATCGGCAAAAGCCACGGAATTTAAATGACCTTCGTTCAGTAGTTCAACCTATAGCGGTAGCCATGATCAATAAGACGCCTCCCCGTCATTCCCGCGCAGGCGGGAATCCATCTGCTCGATAGGTGCCAGCGTCATTCCCGCGCAGGCGGGAATGACGCTGGCATGTCCTAAGCTTTATGACTATGGCTACACATAAAAACCAAATCTTAAAACCCTGCGCCGCCCGCACAGCGGGCGGCGCAGGGTTTTAGGATCTTATAGCCTGTCTACTTAGCATGAATCGTCTCCTGGCGAAGCTAGGAAACGATTTACGCAGGAGGTCTATGAGAAAACTAGATTACGTTGCCCGATGGAGTGCCCGCTCTTCCAATTCTTGCTGTTCTAGATAGTGACGCACCCCGTCGCCCATCTGCACCAAATTAGGGCCAATTTTTTTGCTCAAAAAATCTTCTATCAGCCCGCTGACCATTCCTGCTAAAAAGCTAGGCACATCTTTTAACTTGGCAGGATTAATGGTCAATTCTCCCCGACTGCGAATTAGTGTGCCAGACCCATCTTCCAAAAACTGGTTTTTACCTGCACAGGTAACGGCTTCCGTAAACGCATGGGTTTCAATCTGCCACTCTGTTGTGTATGCGTTTTCTTCCCAGATTGCCCGCTCTGTCCACGACAACATAGATTCGCTCAAAAACGCTCGTGCGGCAGCAGGGATATCGCCGCCCCCGTGCCACTCGTTTACCAACGTAATCGAGCGATCGCCCTCATTACGCGACTGAACAGTAATGCCCCGAATATTTGGCATAAACGGAATCAACTCAATCAGTTTGTCCCGGTACGTGGAATAAACCAGCGGACGCGGAAAAGGAATGTGAGTATCAGCAGAAATCAGCATGGGGATGAATACGCAACTATCTCTTTTTAAAGCATTTAGAGCTGTTCTGAGACGACAGCCACACCAATTCACCGAACTAAAGAACGGAGATTCCCGCATCTGCCCCTTCGCCTGCCGGATCGTTCGGGCGTGTGATCCCAAATGAAAAGGCGATCGCGGCAGATGCGGGGGCAGGGCAGATTTTGATTGTCAGATACTAGCAACACCGATCACATACTGGCTAAACCAGCCCCTACCAAATGCATCCCTCATCCCTCATCCCTCATCCTTCATCCTGCCGCTCTGCTTCTGCCCTAATCTCCTCTGCCGTCATTGGCTGCTTAGACATTAGATAAACCGTGCCTTGAAACGTAGAAATCAGGTTTAGGTAGTAATCTAGTGTACCTGTTTTAGAAACTCGATAGACCCGCACCCCAGTCTCAGTTTCGAGGTCTACCGGGCTGACAGCATAGCCTTGGGTTTGCAGGTCTTGTTCTAACCTGCGGGCGATCGCCCGCCACTGAGTATCTGCACTTTGCCAACAGTTTTCTCGCCCCCCACACCCTGCCGTAGTGCCTGCAACATGGGGAAAGTTGGCGTAGGGAGGGGTGGCCTCCGGGGTGGGTGAGCTGATGGCAGGGGTTGGGCTGGGTGAGAGTGTTGGGCTGGGCGACACGACAGCAGCAGGAATTGAGGGAGCGATCGCCGCCGGGGCAGGGGTGGGCGCAGGCAGGGAAGGAGTTGGCAGCACAGGCGGAACAGCGGTTCTGGCAGGGCGCACAACTATAGGCAGTTGAGGGGGTAGCACAGACTTAGGAGTGGGGCGCTGTGCTGGAGCCTGAATGGCCTGGGCAGCAGGGACAGTTATAGAGGAACTGGGTACCGGGGGATTAGGTACCGGGGGATTAGGTACCACGGATGCGGGCGGCAATTGAGGTATTGGAACCATAGTGACTGTTTCTTCTGGTTCGGGCAGGGTGGCGCTAGGCAACAAAGGAGCACTTAAAACAACCGCATGCAGCGTCAAAGATACCAGCATCCAGGGGCGGAGCCATTGCACGGGAAAGGAGAATTGCTTCCAAAAATAGCGTTGATACATGAGCCGACAGTGCTAGAACTGGTATTTTACGACAATTTTATTGCAAAAGATTGTTAGAGATAAATCAAGCCTAATATATTCTCTGTTCTATTGCCTAGACCTGAATGCCTTGTAGAGAAGATGTTTTTGACATTTCTTTTCTGCTCACGCGTGAAGTAAATCGGAATTAAATGCACCTGCCCTAAAAAAGATTCCAATCTAAATAGGAATGACTCTCATTAATAGTACAATACCTAGAGTTCAAGTCTCAGCAGATTAGATCTCAGCAGTTAAACCAAGTCCACGTTGAGAACTGTAGTTTTAGCCCTCACCCCCAGCCCCTCTCCCAAAGGGCGAGGGGAGCCGGAAAAGCTTTCAAAGTCCCTCTCCCCAGGGAGAGGGCTTAAAGCCTTCGGCATATATGAAAAGGGTGAGGGAAACTCTGGGTTTCAAGTTAGACGAGGTTTATCTGTGGCTGTCGAGGACTGCACAAAATCTTTAGGAGTAGAAATCAATGAGAAAAATAACCCGGCGAGTTTTTCTGGCTACGGGGACAGCAGTAGCGGCAACGGCGATCGCCCAGTTGGGACAAACCCGGAAGGGTTTAGCACAACAACGTCCAGCCCAGCCCGCTCGCATTGCCCAGGCAGGCGTGATCAATCTCTATTCTGCTCGTCACTACGATACAGATGATGCACTCTATCAAAGCTTTGCCGATCGCACGGGCATTCGGGTAAACCTGGTAGAGGCGGAAGCCGATCAACTGATTGAACGGGTCAAAAGTGAAGGGGCAAACAGTCCTGCTGATGTTTTGATCACAGTAGACGCAGGGCGGCTCTGGCGCGCCCAAGAGGCTGACATCTTGCAGCCTATTTCCTCTGATCTGTTAACCTCTGCCATTCCTGCTAACCTGCGCGACCCAGACGGGCACTGGTTTGGGTTTTCAAAACGGGCGCGGGTGCTGTTTTATAGCAAAGACCGCGTTAATCCAGCAGAACTTTCTACCTACGAAGCGCTGGTCGATGCAAAGTGGCGCGGCAAGATTTTGGTGCGCTCTTCCACCAATGTATACAACCTGTCTATGACAGGCGCACTCTTGGCCGCCCACGGTGCCAGCGAGACGGAACAGTGGGCACGCGGATTGGTCGCCAATTTTGCCCGTCCACCCGAAGGGGGCGATACCGTACAGATTCAGGCGGTAGCTGCTGGCGCTGGCGATGTGGCGATCGCCAACACCTATTACTACGCCCGCCTAGTCAAATCGGACAAGCCAGAAGAACGGGCTGTAGCCGACCAAGTTGGCATCTTTTTCCCAAACCAGCGCGATCGCGGCACCCATATCAATATCTCCGGTGGCGGTGTACTCAAAAACTCTCCTAATAGAGAGGCCGCCGTTCAGTTCTTAGAGCACTTAGCCAGCCAACAAGCTCAAAGTCTGTTTGCTCTGGGCAATTATGAATACCCGGTTGTAGCAGGGGTTGCGGCTGATCCAGTCGTAGTGAGCTTTGGACAGTTCCAAGAAGACTCGGTGAATGCGGGTACATTTGGACGCAATAATGCTGAGGCACTGCGAATTATGGATCGCGCAGGCTGGAAGTAGAAACATTCCAAAGCACCGTTTCTCCTAAATGTATAGCCATAGTCATAAAGCTTAGGACATACCAGCGTCATTCCCGCCTGCGCGGGAATCCACCCCGCACCTATCGAGCAGATGGATTCCCGCCTGCGCGGGAATGACAGGGAGGCGTCCTATTGATCATGGCTACCGTTATACTGCCAATTCTTGCAATGATACGAGCGAGGGTTGCCTTTGCTCGTACCATTGCAAGAACTAGCCACCAAATCGGCAACATCCGAAGGCGGGTTCAGAGTTCTGCCCACTTTCGCAGCAGGTTGGCGTGGCTTTTAGAAATCAGGTCAAATTCTGGGGTTTTGCCGTGGGTTTCAAACAGAACTTGTCGAGCGGTATCTAGGTCGAACAGAATCTCGCGATCGCCCGCATCTCTCACCAAGCTTTGCACCCAGGTCACAGCTACCAGGCGCACCCCTTCGGTCACTGGTTCAACCCGGTGCAGTGTGGTCGAAGGATAAACGATCGCTGAGCCTGCGGCTAGCTTGAAGGGTTGCATACCCTGCGTATCTTCAATCACCAGTTCGCCGCCTTCGTAGGCATCAGGTGGGTTGAGAAACAGGGTCAGCGATACGTCTGACCGCATGGCAGGCGCATCGCCCATGATTGCATTGTCTACATGAGTCCCGTAAGACATCCCTGCTTCGTAGCGGCTAAACATCGGCACTCGAATGGTTTTGGGTCGTACCGCCATTTGAAACAGCGCGTTTTTTTGCAAAGCTTTAATCACAGTGGTTCGCACTTCTTGAGCCACTGCATCACTGCCTTTGAGCTGAGTATTGTGCTTTACCAACGTGGCGTGCCAGCCAGCGGTTGTTTTGCCATCCACAAACTCCGCTGTTTCTAAGCTGCTAACGATAGTTCTCAGGGTGTCAGCCGCAAGCACATTTTCAATGCACAAAATCATGGCGATCGCATAGTGAGTTGAGTTCAGTTTTTAGGGTACCCACTTGTCGTTCAACATCTGGTAGTGGTATTGATGTAATGATTTTTGAAGCGCGGGCAAAGCCCGCGTTTCAAAAAATCATTACCAATCTAGGACTACCTAAACATGAAACGTCAAATCAAAGTTTGGGCAGGTGTGGGGGCCTATGTCCTGGCACAATCTGTAGGAACGGGGTGCTAGCTGAAACCAATGGCAGCTCTTCTTTGCCCGTCAATTATTTGGCTGTTATTAGTGGGGCTATTTTGGGCGATCGCCGCTGCCGTCCAAGATGGGGTGCAGCGACTATGCCGATTGCACCAAATTCCTTGCGATCGCTGCATTTTCTGTTCAGGAGATGATCGGCTCCCATGCACAGTTCATCCCTGTCAGGCGTTTACAGAAGCATGGCGTTTTACAGGGCAGCTTTGCCAGCCCTAGCAAAGCCACTCTACTTCTGAACTGAACCATCGGGCAAAAGCGCATCTTGGAATGTGGCTCCCGTCAACGTTGCCCCATCCATTTTGGCATTGCTAAGATCGCTTTCACTCAAGTTTGCGCCACTCAAATTAGCGTTGCTTAAATCAGCACTTCTCAAAAACGCCTTAGTCAAATTTGCGCCCGCTAAATTCGCCCCAGATAAATTTGCCCCTGGCAACGCAGCACCACTCAAGTTAGCCTTGCTGAGGTTGGCACCGCTCAGGTTAGCTGAATCTAACAACGCACCGCTAAGGTTGGTCTGGCTAAGGTTGGCCTCCGTCAAATCAGCTCGGTTTAATTTGGCGCTGCTAAGGTCTTTTTGACTCCAGTCCGTACCCTTCAAATCGCATTCGATACAGTTTTTAGTATCCAAAAATGTTGTACGGGAGTCGGGTTTAGCGCACCCTGAAAGAGATAGGCAGAGTAAAAGGAGAAGCACCCCCCATCGGTAGCGACCGAGAGTGATTTTTTTAGATGTTGAGGTGGACGCTACAAACGGGAACTGCATTGTTTTAAAATTTGCTCAAGATGGAGTTTGCTCAAGATAGAGACTGTCGATTCGACTCAAATTCATGCCTCCATTCTGCAACACTGAATGGCTAAGATGTTTAACGATCAGAAATTGCTGGAGGAATAACATCACAAAGTCTAACAATTGCGATCGCCTATCTGGAATATCGTTTGACCGCAACGAATCTAAACGTAGCAATTCAGCCCCAACGTTTTCGGAGTAACGGTTATGCCCACAGACTATGTACTCTTCATCCATGGTGTCAAAACCCGCAAGCAAGACGAGTTCAACTCTCTTGCAACTACCTTATTCAATCGCATTCAGGCATCTCTCACCGACGTAAATCTTACCCTCAAGCCAATTATTTTATTTTGGGGCGATGTTGGTATAGAAGCTCAACAGGAATTGCTTCAAGGCTTCCAGAAGTCACCGACATGGTCTAAGTTCTGGTTCAACAAGTTTCGTTCAGAACAAATTTTAGAATTTGTCGGAGACGCGGCGCTCTATCTCAGTCGGCACGTCGGGTCGGAAGTCGTCAGAAGGCTAGAGCTGCAAGGGCTAGCACAGCTTAAAGATGTTGCAAAGGGCGATCGCCTTCACTTGGTGACCCATAGCTGGGGCACTGTCATTCTATTCGACATCTTGTTTGCTGGGCGCTGGGAAGACCCTCGATTAGAAGAAGATATTCGCAACAGTGTGGAAAGCATCCGCAACGCCATGTTTGGCTTAGGGGCAGATAGCCAAGTTGGGATTCCGCTAGCAAGCGTATCCACAATGGGGTCACCGATCGCCCTGTTCAATTTAGTAAACCAGAGTAAAGGTAGCAGCCACGACCTAACGCCCAAATTAAAAGAGTTACTAAATGCCCTTTATGATCGTCGGCTACAGCCTCTTCCTTGGCGCAACTTTGCTCATCCGGGTGATCCCGTTGCCTATCCCCTAGAGGGGGTAATGCCACTGCTGTTAGATACCGCCAATGACCCAAATCCGTTGGTACAACTCCAAGACGTGCTAGTTCCATCCAACACGCTGAAGGAACGACTACTAACGCCCGTGCAGCAGCAAATTATGCCGTTGCTGTTTGGAGGAGAGGCGCATGGCAGCTATTGGAAAAACCCTGTAGTCGCCCAGGCGATCGCCGATATGATTCAAGTAGCGAGTCAAAGCAATCCAGGATGATGTTCTAGCATTACCCGTAAGCGAAAACCCAAGACAGTTGAATACCGTGGCGGGCGCTCAGCGCCCGCCACGGTATTCAACTGCATAAGTCCTAAATTGGCTTAACAGTTAATGTATTGCTCCAATTCCCACGGCGTAATGGCGGCACTGTAGCTGTTCCATTCCTGCTGCTTAAATTCTAAAAACGTTTTGCTAGCCTGCTCGCCCAGCGTATCCATCAATAGAGAATCACCTTGGAGACAGTGCAGGGCTTCGGGTAAGCTGGCTGGCAACACTTGCAGACCAGGAAATTCTGAACCGCTGACAAATAGATTGCCATCAAGCGGCTGGCCGGGATGGAGATGCTGAGCCATACCCTCTAATCCGGCAGCTAGTAGACCTGCTTGAGCCAGATAGAGACAAGCCGCGCCATCAATCAGGCGGCACTCAAACCTTCCGCCCTCTGGGATGCGAATCATATGAGTGCGGTTGTTGCCACCATAGGAAATGTAGCGGGGTGCCCACGTGCTTCCAGATGTGGTGGTGCTAGCTGCTAGACGCTTGTAGGAGGTGACGGTAGGGTTGCTGAGGGCAGAGAGGCCACGGGCATGACTGAGCACCCCTGCTAAGAACTCGTAGGCGATCGCCGAGATGCCCATACTGTCTGCCTTGTCGTCAAAGGCATTCTGGTCGCCATTCCACAGGCTCATGTGCAGATGCGCTCCATTGCCCGTCAGATTGCTGAATATCTTGGGCATAAAGCTAGCGGTTAGCCCCCGCTGCTCTGCCAAGCTCTTCACCATGTATTTGAAAAAGACGTGGCGATCGGCTGTTACTAGGGCATCGTCATATGTCCAATTAATCTCAAACTGTCCATTGGCATCTTCGTGGTCGCACTGATACGGCTCCCAGCCCAGATGCTCCATGTAGTCCACCAGGGTTGAGATCAAATCAAACTGCCGCATCAGATTGAGCTGGTCGTAACAAGGCCGATCGGTGGTATCGAGCGCATCAGCGACTTTGTAGCCCTGCTCAGTCTTTTTGAGCAAACAAAATTCGGCCTCGACCCCGGTTTTATAGCGATAGCCCAATTGGGTACATTGCTCGATTACCTGTTTGAAAATCATCCGGGGGGCAGCCAAAAACGGCTTACCCTCCATATACACGTCGCTGGCTAGCCAGCCCACGTTCGGCTGCCAGGGCAATACAATCAGCGAATTGGGGTCGGGGATGGCGGCAATGTCAGGAGCGTCAGGGCCTAATCCTAAATTGGAGGCAAAGGGAGCGAAGCAGGCTCCATTCGCTTCTACTACTGCAATTTTCGTAGCAGGCACTAGTTTGGCTCGCGTTCCTCCTAGTAGGTCGGTGTAAGAAACCAGGAAGAAGTCTAAATCTAGCTCGGTTGCCAGTTCAGACAGCGATCGCCCCTCCGTCACAATTGAAACCACGTAAAACTCCCAAGCAATTTGCCCTATAGTAAATCAACCTTGGTACGCTAGATTTGTATCTGGGGCTACGTCTAAACAAATTTGCGATCGCCAGAGCAATTAAACCGCAGTCTTTTCGTGGGTGTAGAGTCGCGCCTATGACGGTGTTTTAGCCCTGCCTAACCGAGAGGCGTTAAAAAATGGAGGCGATCGCCACGTAGCGATCGCCTCCAGTTTTTAGTGCAGATAGTATAGAATCCATTTGACATCTAATTAGAATTTAGATTTAGGGCGATTTTTGGGCAGTAGGGGCGAAGCATTTGCACTCGAATTGACGCTGCGTTGCCAGAATATTGATGCAAATGCTTCGCCCCTACAGAATATTCGCGATCCACCGGAAAGATGTCAAATGAGTTCTATAAACAGCCAAAGAACGCACGCTGCGCTTTAATAATCAACGTCCTCGTCATACTCCACGACCTTCTTGCGGTCAGGAATATTCACTTGAGGAGCGCGGTAGGGTTTGGGGTTATCGTCATCTTCCCAAACGTCTTCTAGCTCCTCAATGGGCTGAGGTTCGTAGGCTTCCTCCTCGTAGACTTCAGCATACTGTTCGCGCCGAGGTGGGGCATCGTTCCAGTTTTCGTCTGCTTCATCTTCGTAATAGACAGGTTCTGGCTGCCGCTGCCGCAGAGGTTCTTGGATAGGGCGACGCGTTTCTTCCCAATTGTCGTCGTCCCACTTATCGCGGGCGGGGATAGAGGTTCGCATGGATTGGGGAGCCGTATTGCGAACACCAGTGCCCAATTGATTCGAGACCGAGGTGGGCATGATGTATTCATCCGCATCGTCGCGCTCCCACGGCGGTCTGCCAATGCCAATCCGCTCTAATAGACCCACACTAAGCTGGCTCAGCTTTTGTTCAGCCCCTTCGAATACAATCAGGCGATCGGGTCCACTGCTGACCACTTCTTCGATCGAGAGTTCGTAGGTGCTGACAACCTGGTCGGGAATAAACGGAAACCCCAAAGAGGCAATGATCAACGTTTCAACGCGACCGTCTTCCACGTTGAACTTGAAGCCTCGTACCTTGCCCAGCATTTCACCCGTTTCGGTAATCACTTCGCTGTTAATCAAGCTGCTGTAAATATCGACATTAACGTCGTCTTCTACAGCAGAGTCGTCATCAACCAGGATGACATCGCCAATCTGGCGGATGTTGTCGAGCAGCATTACTTGCTGTACGCCCGAAAGCACCCCCGAAAGGACGCTTTCCCTCATGCCAATGGCAACCACCTCCCGTCGATCGACATCGACCCAAAGTTGACTGACAACACCTAGGCGTTTGCCAGTGTTGCGGGTGATGACTTGCGTTCCCAGAAGGTCAGAGCGTTGGCGGAATTGTTCAGATGTCATGTCTCGTCCTAATCTCGAACCGACTTGGAGGTGTCGGCTCTGATGACTCAATTGAAATATCAATACATCAGATATCGTTAGATATCAATACTAGTTAATCTTAACGAAGTCAGCGTAGCTTCGGTCAAGAGAGAAACTTGGGGTGCAAAAGCCGGATAACCCACCAATTTCTTTTTTGTCTTGAGGCTAGGCGGATGTGCTGACTAATAATCTACCAGGCAACCAGGTTTCGGCTACGCTCAACCTTCAGCCGTCGCGGGTTGAGCGCAGTCGAAACCCAAACTACTGGTACTTTATTTTCACGCAAGCCCCTAGGCGGATGTAGCTGTGAACCTCATCCCTAGGAATCCTAAGGCAATGTCATCATATCAACCGATGTGACTAAGATGCGACTAAACGGACGCGCTTTGGGGTTGCTGTAGGTCGATACCGAGTACCTGCGTATGGGCACCGCGCGCCTGGGTAACCCCGATTGTGCGTTCTGCTGATTCAATCATCGGGCGGCGTAGGCTAACGACAATGAACTGGGCTTGCTGCGCTTGGTGCTTAATCATTTTAGATAACCGCTCTACATTGGCTCCATCCAGGAACATATCGACCTCATCGAAGGCATAGAAGGGCGACGGACGATAACGCTGAAGGGCAAAAATGAAGCTGAGAGCGGTAAGAGACTTCTCGCCCCCCGACATAGAAGCAAGACGGCGGACGGGCTTGCCTTTGGGATGGGCGACGAGGTTGAGTCCGCTGCCAAAGGGATCGTTGGGATCGTCGAGCTGGAGGTAACCATCGCCATCAGAGAGTTCGGCAAAAATCCCCTGGAAGTTAATGTTGACGGCATCAAAGGCTTCTTTGAAAGCACGCTGGCGCAGAGTGGTGAAATTTTCGATGCGGAGCAGGAGTTCGCTGCGCTCATCGGCCAGGGTGGTGAGTTTTTGGGTTAGCTCTTCTAGCCGGGTTTGGGTGCGCTCGTATTCTTCTAGTGCCAGCATGTTGACGGGTTCCATGTTTTCGATGCGGCGCTGGAGCGATCGCAATTCATGCTGCAAGGCAGCCAAATCGTCCATTCCATCGGGGATTTCGGGTAGGGGATCGGGCAGCTCGGCGCGCTGCTGCTCTAGCTGAGCCTGGAGGGTGGCGAGTTCTTGGCGGCGGGTCTGCTGGGTTTCTTGAAGCTTCTGGCGCTGCCATTCCAACTGCTGCTGAGCCGTTTGGCGATCGCGTACCAGTCGTTCGGTGCGATCGCGCGCTTGTTTCTCGGAAGCCAGGGTCTGTTCCAGTCTGGCTAGAGCAGTCTGGACTTGAGTAATTTGCTCGCTTAGGGTTGCTTGTTGATCGCTCAGAGCCGATCGCTGCTGTCCCTGATGGGCTTGTTGGGTTCGTCCCTCTTGGAGCCGCTGCCGCAGTTGGGTAAGCTGCCCTTGACTGCTCTGCCGCTGCATTTCTAGCTCTTGCAGGCGCTGTTCGGCAGTGCGAAGTAGTCGTTGGCGATCGCCCAAGTCCGCCTCTTGCTGGCGAATGGTGGCTTGAATCTGCTGCCATTCGCTATGGGTTTGGGATGCCTCTAGATCAGTGAGTGCCTGTCGCTGCTGAGATAGCTCTGCTTCTTGCCGAGGCAAATCGTGCTCTAAGGTTTGCAGCCGAGTTTGGGCAGTGGCGAGTTCTTGGGTGTTTTGCGAAAGCTGCGTACGGATTTGTGCTTCTTGTGTGACCGAGAGAGCAAGCTGGTTTTGCAGTTGCTCGGTTTGGAGCTGACGTTCGCGCTGCTGCTGGCGGGCATCAATTAGCTCCTGAGACTGGGCTTTGACGGTAGTGGTAGCAGTGGCGATCGCCCCTTCGCACCGCTGCAAAATGGTTTCGATTTCTTGGAGGCGATCGCGCAGAGCCTCTGCCTCGGACGACTCACTGGCCTGCACCGTGCCAAACCTCAGAGAACCCTGCCGCTGAGAGACGCTGCCCCCAGTCATGGCACCGCTGGTCTCCAGCAGTTCACCACCCAGCGTCACGATGCGGAATTGCCCCATGTGACGGCGTGCTTGCTCCAGCCCCGAAAATACCGCCGTGTTGCCAAATACGTAGGCAAACACACTGCGGAAGCGATCGTCGCAGTCGATTAAGTTGACGGCATAGTCGATCAGTCCTTCAGGGCGGTTCCAGGCGGGGAGAACCTTTAAATCAGAGGATCTAATTTTGGTTAGCGGTAAAAACGTGGCTCGTCCGGCGCGGCGTTGCTTTAATAGGTCAATCCCGGCGGCGGCAACCCGGTCGTCGTCCACTACGATGTTGCCCAAGCGCCCCCCGGCGGCAATTTCTAGCGCCAGTTGATACTGTGGCTCAACCCGTCCCAATTGCGCCACCAGACCGCAGACACCGCGCAGCCCCGCATTGAGAATCACCTGACTGGCTCCGGTACCCTGCGCCTCCTGCATGGCCTGCGTTTGGGCTTCTAGCTTGTCGAGCTGACGTTGCTTATCTCGCTGTTCTTGGCTGAGGCGGGTTTGAGTCTCTTGCTGCACCTGAAGCTCTTGCTCGGCAGTCGCCAGGGTTTGAGCCAGGGTTTGCACAGTTTGAAGCGCCACCAGCCCACTTGTCTCAGCCTTTGCCCGTTCGGCTTGGGTATCGCGCATGGATTGGGCGATCGCCCCCAATGCCTCAGTGTGCTCCTGCATTTTGGCTTGCAGTTGACTGACTCGCTCTTGCAGACGGGCTTGCTCAGTGCGCTGGGGTTCTAGCGTGTGCAGCAGGGCTTCTACCTGGCGGCGCAGGGTGGCCTGCTCTTGCACCCAGGCATCCGAGGCGGCGGCGATCGCATTGGCCGATTCTCGACTGGCTTCCAATCCCTGTTGCGCCTGATCCCGCGCCTGTTGAAGCGCTGCCAGGTCTTGCTGCTCCACCCGCTGGTGTTCCTGAGCAACCTGCTCTAGCGTCCGCAGATGCTCCTGAATTTCGCGCTGCACCCGATCAATCGTCGTTGCCGTTTCTTGCCCTGCGGTAATTAGCTCCTGTTCTTGGCGCTGTAGCTGGCGCAGTTCGGCTTCATAGGTTGCCAGGGTCGATTGCAGGGCAATCTGCTCGTCTTCCCCCAGGGCTTTGACCCGCGCAATCAGATGCTCTAGTTCAGCCGCTGCCTGCTGAATTTCGCCGATTAAGGTAGTGAGCTGAATGGCAGTGTCGGCTAGGGAGCGATCGCCTGCCTCTAGTTGCTCAATCCATTGCCGTGCCTGCTGTTCTTGAGCGCGCCAGCCTAGTATCGCCTCCCATTGACTTTTGGCCTGAAAGTCAGCCTTCAGCCGCTTATACTTTTCTGCCTTAAGTCGATCTTGGGCGAGGCGATCGCGCTGATCCATCAGCTCGCGCTCAACAATCCGAAACTTTTCCTCATGCTCCTTCACCGCATCCAGCTTGTCTTTTGCCTGGACAATCTTGCGGTCAAACGATGCCACCCCAGCCAGCTCGTCAATAATTTCACGGCGCTCACGCGGGTTCATCGAAATAATACTGGTGACATCCCCTTGCAGCACGACGTTGTAGCCTTCGGGATACACATGAAAGCGATGGAGCTGCTCATGTAGATCTGTCAGGGTGCAGGGCAATCCGTTAATGGCATAGGTTGAGGTGTAGGTGCCTTGCTGAGTTACCCGCAGCTTGCGTGTCACCAACCACTCGTTGGGGAGTTGGGGACTGGGTAGGGAAGCCTGAGGCTCTTTCCGTTTTCCTCCGGCTTTACCATTGCCGTTAGCCGTGCCGTTGCTGTTGGCTACATCGGCGACAAGAACCGCCCCGCTATCCGTATTCTCCGCGCTGTCTAAAGAAGCGGTTGAACCGTCCAGGTTTTCCGAACCATCCTGTTCGGAATCGCCCCGATAAACAGCCAAGTCTTCGTCATCTAAGGCAAAAGTGACGGTGACACTGGCTTCCACGGTTGCGCGTCCTCGCGTCGCCACGGTCTGATTAACCAGATCGGGTAACCGCTCTGCCCGCATTCCCTTGGAACCTGCCAAGCCCAGCGCAAACAGCAACGCATCCAAAATGTTAGATTTGCCCGACCCGTTAGGCCCTGAAATCACGGTAAACCCCCGCAGCAGTGGAACCTGCGTCGTGCCGCCAAAGGATTTAAAGTGAGAAAGTTCGACGCGCTTAATATGCACTGGGAAAGGAGATAGGGCGGAGAACTAAGTACAAATATACTAAACGAGGGGGAGGATTGACCAGTAGATTTCCTGTAGATATGCCGTTTGGAGGGCGTGAATCTCGCGGGGATGACAGCGCTGATACGACCTCTCTTGTATCACGGTTTCCTCATAAGTGACTAAGTTATTATCAGTAGACCTCCGGCGTGAATCGTTTCCCAGCTTCGCCGGGAAACGATTCACGCCCTCAAAAAGGCATTCATGCAGGAGGCCTAGTGAATCAAGCGAATCAGTGGCTAGGGAGAATGGTCATTAGGCCAATTCTGGCCTGCATTGGTTTGCAGAAACGACCCTATCGAACAGTCGTTCCCTTAGAATGGTGAGACAAATACCGAATGACGGCAGTGTCTCAAAGATATTGCCAGCCAATTGATGCCATTAAATACTACGAGGAGCTGCGTTCGTGGAGTCCCGATATAATCCCGCCGCGATTGAGGAAAAATGGCAGCAGGTTTGGGCTGAACTGGGTCTAGACCAGACGCTTGAGGCATCTGATAGACCCAAGTTTTACGCTCTGTCTATGTTTCCTTATCCGTCGGGAAATCTGCATATGGGACACGTCCGCAACTACACCATTACGGACGTAATTGCCCGTGTCCATCGAATGCAGGGCGATCGCGTGCTGCATCCGATGGGCTGGGATGCCTTTGGCTTGCCTGCCGAAAACGCGGCGATCGATCGCGGCATTCCTCCCGCTAGCTGGACATACCAAAACGTGGCTCAAATGCGCGCCCAGCTCAAGCGTCTGGGTTTGTCGTATGACTGGGATCGAGAAGTCACCACATGTTCGCCTGACTATTACCGCTGGACGCAATGGCTATTCCTCCAGTTTTTCGATGCTGGGTTGGCTTATCAAAAAGAATCGGCGGTGAACTGGGACCCAATCGACCAGACCGTGTTGGCTAACGAGCAGGTCGATAGCGAAGGCAAATCGTGGCGATCGGGTGCCAAGGTAGAACGGCGATCGCTACGTCAGTGGTTCCTCAAAATTACCGACTATGCCGAGCAGTTGCTGCAAGATTTAGATCAGTTAGATGGCTGGCCGGAGCGAGTGCGGCTGATGCAGGAAAACTGGATTGGCAAATCCACAGGCGCTCAAGTGGTGTTTCACACCGAAGCTGGGGACGAGCTGCCCATTTTCACGACGCGCCCCGATACCCTGTGGGGAGCCACATTCATGGTGCTGTCGCCAGAACATCCGCTAGTAGAATCCCTGACTACGGCTGACCAGGCGAACGAAGTAGCAACCTACAAGACGGCGGCGGCTGGCAAGAGTGAAATCGATCGCACCGCTGAAGACCGCGAGAAAACAGGCGTGTGGACGGGCAGCCATGCGGTTAACCCGGTCAATGGCGATCGCATTCCCGTTTGGATTGCCGACTATGTGTTGATGGGCTACGGGACAGGGGCAATCATGGCTGTGCCTGCCCACGATGCCCGCGACTTTGCCTTTGCCCGCAAATATAGCTTGCCGATCAAAGCCGTGATTCAACCGTCCGATCGGGTGCTAGACGGAGCCACCATGACCGCTGCCTACGTGGGTGAAGGGGCGATCGCCGACTCGGAAGCGCTGAATGGGATTGCGGCGGGGAAAGGTGTAGGGCAGAGCGTAGAAGCGGCAATTCAATGGCTAGAAGCCAACGGTAAAGGCAAAGGCACCATTACCTACCGCCTACGCGACTGGTTAATTTCTCGGCAGCGCTACTGGGGGTGTCCCATTCCCATCGTCCACTGTCCTAGCTGTGGTACCGTTCCCGTTCCCGATGACCAACTGCCCGTTCAGCTACCCGACGACGTAGAGTTTTTGGGTCGTGGCCCGTCGCCTTTGGCCAAGCTAGAATCTTGGGTTAACGTCCCCTGCCCTACCTGCGGCACCCCCGCTCAGCGCGAAACCGACACGATGGATACCTTCATTTGTTCGTCCTGGTATTACCTGCGCTACACCGACGCTCAGAATCCTCAGCAAGCATTCAACCCGGCTAACGCCAACGACTGGATGCCCGTTGATCAGTACGTTGGTGGAATTGAACACGCCATTTTGCACTTGCTGTATTCACGGTTCTTTACCAAAGTGTTGCGCGATCGCGGCTTACTTAACTTTGACGAACCGTTCAAACGCTTGCTAACTCAGGGGATGGTGCAGGCCGCCGCCTACAAAAACCCGACCACGGGCAAGTACATTACACCTGCTGATATTTCTGACTTGACCAACCCAACCGATCCAGCCACCGGAGAGCCGCTGGAAATTTTCTTCGAGAAAATGTCCAAATCCAAGTACAACGGCATCGACCCCAAAGAAGTGCTGGAAAAGTACGGAGCCGACACCGCCCGCATGTTCATTTTGTTCAAAGCGCCGCCCGAAAAAGATTTGGAGTGGGACGACGCGGACGTAGAGGGGCAGTTCCGATTCCTTAACCGCGTTTGGCGCTTGGTGACAGAATTTGGTAATTTGGCTGGATCACCTGCCGTAGGGGCAAACGGCAGTTCGTCCCTAACCGCAGCAGACCTGAGCAAGCCTGAAAAGGACTTGCGCCGCGCTATTCACACCGCTATTAAAGAAATCACCGACGATATGGACGGCGATTACCAATTTAATACTGCTGTGTCAGAGCTGATGAAGCTGAGCAACGCCCTCACCGATGCCCCCTGCAAAGATTCCCCCATCTACGCAGAAGGCATCGAAGCGCTGCTGACCTTGCTGGCTCCCTTCTCCCCACACATTGCCGAAGAGCTGTGGCACAATCTGGGTCACAACGACTCGGTGCATTTGCAGCCCTGGCGCAAGGCAGACCCCGCCGCTCTCGTGGTGGACGAGATCTCACTGGTGATTCAGGTAATGGGCAAAACGCGAGGCACGATTCAAGCCCCGTCAGGAGCGGATCAGAAAACTCTGGAAGCTCTAGCAACCGAGTCTGAACTAGCTCAGCGCTATCTCGAAGGTAAAACAATCAAGAAGGTGATTGTAGTGCCGGGGAAATTGGTGAATTTTGTAGTGCAGTAAGGACTCACTGGTATCCACTCGTCAGCCCCATCATTAGACTTCAGCATGAATCGTTTCCCAACTTCGCCGGGAGACGATTCACGTTCACAACAAAGACATTCGCGTCAGAAATCTAGTAGCTGCGATAAAAACTTGCCGGTAGTGGTATTGAGGTAAGGGATCAGCAAACAAAAATCATCCCGGTGTCATTCCCGCGCAGGCGGGAATCCATGATAAGCCTTCTGCTTGAGCCGGTATCTTATTTCAACGCAGTTCCCTAAGGATTTTTTGATGGGCGGGCGAAGCCCGCCCATCAAAAAATCCTTACCAATTTAGGACTA
>Ga0335394_10002289_pt1 | contig 21521 bp, 24 predicted proteins | sample MAT03_FD_205741 | JGI IMG/M metagenome (GOLD analysis project Ga0335394, IMG submission 205741) | Freshwater microbial communities from Lake Fryxell liftoff mats and glacier meltwater in Antarctica - MAT-03 (spades assembly) (version 2) ...
ACTATTACCCCCCCCCATAATTTTCTTATAAATAAACGTCATGCGATGGCTCCTGTGAAATAGCGGTTTGTTAATGGGAGATTATACGAAGTTTGTTTAAGAATCAAGGGACTTGCGGTTAAGTTTACCCACCGTTTACCCTACGCCCGCCCGCCGCTTTATTGAATTTGTATCTTCCGTTGAAGTGCGTCCTTAAAAAGCGTATAATCTTTTTAAGGCAAAATGCAGCCATTTATTTCCTGCGTTTGCTTGTTCTGCCACGTCCTTTTTATTGCGGTTTGCTGCTTCTGCGGCTGGTCGGGTTAGATATTTGTCACCTGACCACACGCTCACCCCCTTTTATTCGTGAGCCGAACAGAAACGCACGCCGGGGAGTTCATCATGGTAACAGCAGATTTTATGTCCCGCATCATCGGGATGGTTGTGTTTGCCTTAATTGGCGCTCGTTTAGGTGTCGATGCGGCTGGGCCTCTGGGTCTGCCCGAAGAGGCAACATGGTTTTTATTCTCGCTCGTCGGATTTCTCTTTGGCCTCATTATCACCCCCTACTTAACCGTGCGCCCAGTTCGCATCATCAGCCAGAGTATCAAAGAAATGTCGATAGAAGTGTTGTTTATGGCGCTTATCGGGACGTTACTTGGTCTCTTTATCGCCCTGCTGATGGCTTATCCCCTGTCTTTATTGGGGCAACCGTTCAACAGCATCGCGCCGCCAGCCATTTCGGTCTTGGGTGCTTATTTAGGCGCGACTATTTTTAGTGTGCGGGCGCGGGAAATTTGGGAGTTATTAAGTGATCGCATGGGGCTTAAACGCTCGCGCCTACTGGCGATGCAATCGACCCGACAACTTCTGCTCGATACCAGTGTGCTGATTGATGGGCGTATCGTCGAAATCTCGAATACAGGATTTTTGGGCGGCACTATGCTGATTCCGCGTTTTGTCCTTTCTGAGCTGCATCAGGTCGCCGATTCATCGGATACACTGCGGCGTAATCGGGGACGGCGTGGGCTGACTAAGTTGAACGAATTGCAACGCAGCAGCGTTACCCCTGTGAAAATCATTGAAGAAGATGTTGAGGAAGTCACTGAAGTTGATGATAAATTGGTGATGCTGGCGCAGCGCTTGGATGCGTGTCTCGTCACCAATGATTACAACCTGAATAAGGTCGCCCATGCCCAGGGCGTGATGGTACTGAATGTAAACGCACTCGCCAACGCCGTAAAACCTGACCTTATTCCGGGCGAAACCTTCCCGATTCACATCATTCAAGAAGGCCGCGATGCCGATCAAGGCGTGGGTTATCTGGAAGATGGCACCATGGTGGTGGTAGAAAAAGGCAAGAGTTTTATGGATCGCACGATCCGCGTCACGGTGACAAAATCCATCACCCGGGACGCAGGCCGTATGATTTTCGCAGTACCCGAAATCGACACCCGTCGCTCATAAAAGGCAAATCGCGTGATTCAAGAAAAGATCAAGTGGAAGGGGCGGGAACGTATCATTTCTTGGGATACTACGTTACCTCCGCCAGAATTGGTGACGCAGGTCAGCGGTATTTGCTTTACAAACGACGGCTTAATCGTCGTCATTGCGGAAGATGACGGCGTGTGGAAGTTGCCGGGCGGCAAGCCTGACCCTTATGAGACCCTAGAGCAAACCTTCATTCGCGAAACATGGGAAGAAGCCTGTGCTGTCGTGGAGGAATGCGTATTTATCGGCGCACAGCGGATTGATGATCCCAATCACCCACAGGGGCTAACCCCGCGCTATCAAGTACGATTTTGGGCGCGGGTGCGGCTTGATCCCTTCGACCCACAATTTGAAACGCTCTATCGTGTGGAAATCAAGCCGGAACTGATGATCCTCACCCTCAGTTGGGATGCGAAGCGGGTTCTGCAAGCCATAATAGACTCGGCGCTAGAAGAAGAAGCTCGCCACACGTCAATTAACTAAGACTTTCGATGTCTATGGTGAGTGCGTTACAATATTTGAGGTTTTTAAACAAGCAAACCGTAAGGACAATTTCAGCATGACGCTGCGGATTTTTAACGTTCTCGGACGCGAAAAACAAGATTTTATCCCGCTGGAATCAGGGCGAGTCGGGATGTATGTTTGCGGGCCAACGGTGCAGGATTACGCGCACATCGGGCATGGCAAGACGTATATCTCATTTGATGTGATCGTGCGCTATCTACGCCATCTAGGTAATGATGTGCTTTACGTACAAAATCTGACCGATGTAGGCCATTTACTGGATACAGGCGAAGATCGGATTTTGCGGAAGGCCAGCCAATTACAGGCCAAGCCGATGCAAATCGTCGAATTCTATGCCCGCAGCTACTTTGAAGATATGGATGCGCTTGGCGTGGTACGCCCCGACATTTCACCTCGTGCCAGCGCCCATGTGCCTGAACAGATCAAAATGACACAAACACTGATCGAAAAGGGCTTCGCTTATGAAGCCAACGGCAGCGTTTATTTCGATGTGACCAGCGCTCCTAACTATGGCAAACTCTCTAATCGGCGGATTGACCAGCAAGAATCCGGCAGCCGCGAAGAAGTGCGCGGCGAAAAGCGTAACCCTGAAGATTTCGCCCTCTGGAAGAATGCTGAACCTGAACATATTCTTCGCTGGGAAAGTCCTTGGGGCGAAGGCTTCCCCGGTTGGCATATCGAATGCTCCGCCATGGCGAAAAAATATCTCGGCGCGACCTTTGATATTCACGGCGGCGGCATTGATAATATCTTCCCGCACAACGAAAGCGAAGTTGTCCAGAGCGAGTGCGCCAATGATGCCGATTTTGCGCGGTATTGGATGTTGGTCGGCAGCCTTAACGTGCCGGATTCCGAAGGGATTCCGGTCAAAATGAGCAAGAGTCTCGGTAATTTCGTCACCATTAAGGATGCGCTGGCAAAAAATCGTCCAGAAGTCATTCGCATGTTTGCGCTGACCGTCCATTACAGCAATCCGGTGACATACAGTGAAGACTCATTAGGAGCAGCAGCGGCAGGATGGGAGCGTTTGTATAACGCGGTGCGGCTCAATCGCCAGATGATGAACGGCGCTCCCGAAACTGATGATGGTAACGGTTTCCTTGCTCGCTTAGAGCAAACACGTACTGAATTTGCGGCTTCGATGGATGACGATTTTAACTCGCCCAAAGCGATTGCTGCTTTGCAAGAATTGACCCGCGACGTGAACACGCTGCTAAATAGTGATGCGACTGTCGGGCTTTCGGTGATGAACGCCATCGACCAACTTTACAGCGAACTCGGCGGAAAGGTGCTGGGGCTTGTACCGGATACAGAAGCGGCAGCAAGTGGCGACGGCGCTCGTGAAGGACGGCTGATTGAATTGTTGATTGATTTACGAGCGAGGGCGCGTGTCTCTAAAAATTATGCGGAAAGTGACCGCATTCGTGATGAACTCGCTACTGCGGGGGTCTTATTGGAAGATCGCGCCGATGGTACGATCTGGCGGACGACATAATTATGCCTGAGTATGTCTACGGTCATTGGTCAGTGATTGAAACGCTGCGGGCAGGTCGCCGCCGTTTTGAGCAGTTGCTAATTGCGGAAAAAGCGGAAGATCGCGGTGTCATGGCGGAAATCACGACTTTGGCAGAACAACGCGGCATCCCGATTCGGCGCGTGCCACGCGGCATTATTGACGACCTGGCTAATGGGGCGAATCATCAAAGCACGGTGCTACGCGTGGGGGATTATCCTTACTGCGAAACCGATGCCATGTTTGAACTCGCCCGTCAGCGCGGAGAAAAGCCGTTCATCCTCCTGCTCGATTTGTTGAAAGACCCGCAAAATGTGGGCGTTCTGCTGCGTGTGGCGGATGCGGTAGGCATTCATGGGGTGATTATGCAAGATCGGCGCGGTGTTTCTGTCACGCCGTCGGTGGTGAATGCGTCTTCCGGCGCAGTCGAGCATCTGAATGTCGCGCAAGTGACCAACCTCGTCACGACGATGAAAGATTTGAAAAAACAAGATGTCTGGATGGTAGGTTTGGATATTGGCGCGAATATTCCGCCGATGGACAAGACCAACCTTGATATGTCGATAGGACTGGTCTTGGGCAGCGAGGGCGAGGGAATGAGGCGCTTAGTGCGCGATACTTGTGATCTGCTGCTGCAACTTCCTATGCGCGGACGGGTGGCAAGCCTGAATGTGGCGACGGTTGGTTCGGTGGCGTTGTATGCGGCATGGCAGGCACGAAGTTGGCAAGGTTGGGTCCACCCATAGAGATTAACTTGGTAAGTCGCTCCTACCTTGTAACGCATATAGCTTTAAAAATGGTATCAGCATCACATAGAAAGCAGGTTAAACAACGATGATTAACGACATCCTTAACGAAACTAAATCGAAGATGAAATCGACCATCGGCGTGTTTGAGGAAGATCTACAAGGGATGCGAAGCGGACGCGCCAGCACCGCCCTCGTAGACCGAATGCCGATAGAATATTATGGGCAAGAAACCGAACTCCGCCAGCTTGCCACCATTTCTACCCCTGAACCTATGCAAATCCTGATCCGTCCGTATGATGCCGGGGCAGTAAAAGCGATTGAGAAGGCCATTCGGGAGGCCAATATTGGCGCGAATCCGAATGTCGATGGTGGCTCTATCCGGTTGAATATGCCGCCGCTGACTCGTGAACGCCGTCAAGATTTGGTCAAAGTGTTGCATAAACGGATTGAAGACGCGAAAGTCTCGCTCCGCAATATCCGCCGCAGCGCCAATGAAGACCTGCGCGAGTTCGAGAAGGAAAAAATGATCTCCGAAGACGAACTCGAAACCGGAGAGGCGGAAGTCCAAAAACTCATCGAGGAATTTACTAGCAAAATTGAGGAATTGGGCAAGCAGAAAGAAAAGGAAATCCTTGAAGTCTGATGTATATAACTTCATTGGATAGGGCGCAACTTGAAAGGTAGTTGACCAACATGGCTCTTTTGCATACCCCTGCTGCGTCTCCAACGCAAGCGATTGAGTTACCAGAAAGCCGCCCCCGCCATATAGCGATTATCATGGACGGAAATGGGCGTTGGGCGAAATCGCGTGGATTACCGCGTGCGGCGGGTCATCGGCAAGGCAAAGATAATCTACGCCGTATATTAGAGGCCTGTGTAGAATTTGGTGTCGAGATTCTCACTATTTATGCTTTCTCTACCGAAAATTGGGAGCGTCCGCCTGCTGAAGTTAAAACCTTGATGACGATTTTAAACCTCGTACTCGATCAAGAGGTCAAAAAATTGCATAAAAATGGGGTTCAAGTGCGCCATATTGGCAAAATGGACGGCGTACCTACCCATTTGAAGGATAAAATCCTCCACGCTTGCGAGTATACTAAAGATAATACGCGGCTGATCTTAAATGTGGCCTTCAACTACGGTGGGCGGGACGAGATCGTACAGGCAGTGCGTCATATTGTTGAAGAAGGCCATCCACCGGAAGCAATCACCGAGCATCTCATCAGCCAACACATGTATACGGGTGATTTGCCTGACCCGGATTTAATTATCCGTACCAGTGGTGAACTGCGAATCAGCAATTTCCTGATCTGGCAGGGTGCATACTCCGAATATTACGCAACACCCGTCTACTGGCCGGATTTTGATCGCGAGGAACTGCGTAAGGCACTGGTGGAATATGGTCATCGCCGCCGCCGCTTCGGGATGACTGATGAGCAAATTAGCGAATAAGCCGCCCATTAATCAAGTTTAGAGTGGAGAACAAGTGCATGTTCAAGGATATAAGCCAGGTTACAAAAGGGCTGGGTGAACAGAAGTATATTGCGTCCGATGAGATTTCTACTGTTATGTTCCTGGCAAGTCAATTGGGCAAGCCTGTACTGGCGGAAGGGCCAGCCGGGGTGGGTAAAACAGAATTGGCGAAAGCCTGGGCAAAAGCCAGCGGTAAGCCGCTGATCCGCCTTCAATGTTATGAGGGGCTGGACGAAAGCAAAGCCCTTTACGAGTGGGAATATGCCAAGCAGATGCTTTATACCCAACTGCTGCGCGATAAACTCAGCCAATTACTTACGGAAGCCTCCACCCTGACCGAAGCGGCTGATCGTCTTGCTGCTGAGGATAACGTCTTCTTTTCCGAGCGCTTTTTGTTGGCGCGTCCGCTCCTGCAAGCTGTCACATCTGATCAGCCTGTCGTCCTGCTGATAGACGAAATTGATCGTGCAGACGCAGAATTTGAGGCATTCTTGCTGGAAATCCTGAGCGATTTTCAAGTCTCCGTCCCCGAACTCGGCACGATTGTCGCCAAGCATCAGCCTGATGTCATCCTAACGAGCAACAACACCCGCGAACTTTCCGAAGCGCTCAAACGCCGCTGTTTGTATCTGTTTGTGGATTATCCTTCGCAGGAAGCCGAACTCGACATTGTGCGGATGCGCGTCCCCGAATTGAACGCCAAACTAGCGAAACAGGCCGTCGAGATTGTGCAAGGCTTACGCGGTTTGGACTTGAAGAAAGCGCCAAGTGTGTCCGAAACGATTGACTGGGCGAAAGCGCTCGTGATGCTCAACGCCGATAATCTGGATAAGAAAACGCTGGAAACCACGCTGACGGTGCTGCTCAAGCATGAAAGCGATGTGCAAAAGGCGCGGCGCTCCTTAGTCGATGGCGGCAAGCCGCACCCGCTGGATCGCCGTCCGGGGCGCAATTCCAGCGGCGGACGCAGTTGGAACTAGCAAGATAGCGATCAGCAGTTAGCGATTAGCTTTTAGCAAAGGCGGGGAAGAATCCTCGCCTTTTTTATTTCTGTCCTTAAAAGTTCCCACATTTTATCTTATACTAAATAAACCTTTGTGACCCCTTGAAAGTATTAAAAGGCTGAACAAATTATGTTGCTTGAACTTGCTATAGGGGATGCTTACGGCGCGGGATTTGAATATGTCAATCGGCAGCTAATTCAGCAGTTCAATGATTTAAGCCGTTATATGCAACATCCTCGCCATAGCACACATCCCGGACAATATACGGACGATACACAGATGACCTTGGCGATTGTCGAAGCGATGTTGAGCGATGAAGAATGGATACCCCCAAATTTAGCGCGACGTTTTGTGGAAGTTTTTAAGCGCGATCCAAGAGAAGGCTACGCAAGCAGCTTTCATGCCTTTCTGAAACATGTTCACGATGGGGAACAGTTTCTAAAAGAAATCATCCCTACAAGTGACAAAAGCGGTGCTGCGATGCGAGCCATACCTATCGGCATTTTTTCAACCGTCGATGAGGTCATTCAAAAAGCCACTGTTCAAGCAAAAACTACGCATGATACGCTTGACGGTATCAATGCAGGGGTTGCATCTGCCTTGATGTCACATTATTTTATTTACCGCCTTGGCTCAAAAAATGCGTTGGGGAAATTCATTGAAGCGCATGTGGAGGGCGATTGGGCGGATGATTGGCAAGGGAAGGTAGGATCAAAAGGTTGGATGAGCGTAAAAGCAGCGATTACAGCAATCCACCATAATGATCGGTTAAGTACTATTTTGAAGGCGTGCATCGAATTTGCGGGTGATGTTGATACAGTGGCTACAATCGCGCTGGGTGCTGCCTCATGTAGCGAGGAAATTCTTCAAGACCTGCCGCAGCATCTCATTGATACTTTAGAAAATGGACGTTATGGACGTGATTATCTCGTTGATTTAGATAAGCAAATGCTATCCTTAATCAAGTGATTTATATCCAAGTATCCAATTCAGGCTCTGGAATGGGAAGATTGCGCTGTAAAGAGGCTTCAATCCAACTGCGCTTTGCATCTTCGATCATTTCAAGCGTTTCAGTAATCGTATCCCCTGCTGCAATGCAACCCGGTAGATCGGGGAGTGTCGCGCTCCAACCATTTTCTTCCGGTGTAAGGATAATCCGATAACGGAGTGCAGGATAATATTCCAAGTCTTTAGGCATACACTCTCTCCCTAAAACCAAACGCGCCCCACTTTTCAGTTGGAGGCGCGTATAGGTCGTTTTATATTTATGCTGCTGCTATGCGTTAAATGCTTTCGCCTTCAATCAAGGCGCGGAGCATCCACGCGGTTTTCATGTGCTTTTCGATGAGGCCAGTGAGGTAATCCGCCGAGGCGACATCATTATATTTTTCGGTGGTCATTTCCACATCTTCACGCAAACTGCGAATGACGGCTTCATGGTCGCTCAGTAAATTCTCGACCATCCCCCGCGCAGGTGGTACCACACCGGGTTCTTCCTTAAGACGCGCATATTGAAGAAACTCCGCCAACGTGCCAATCGAAGCTACCCCATAGCTGCGAAGGAATTCAGCAGTTTCATCAATGACGATGCCGAGTTCGTTATATTGACTCTCGAAAATCTCATGGAGCGAATGGAACTGCGGCCCTGTGACATTCCAGTGATAGCTTTGGGTTTTTGTCCGCAAAACTTCTTGATCGGACAGCGCCGCACGAAGAATGTTGCAAATGCCGTCGCGTGCATCTTTGTCTAAGCCCAAATTTGCTTTCATCATTTCCGGTGAGAGCTTGCCATTTTTTGCCATCGTTCATATCTCCCTTGTGTTAGTATGACAGAATTATCCTATTAGCCTAACGATTTAATGTGGGTAAAACATGAATTAGGCATGAGACTTATTCTAGCGTCAACAGAAAATGAGGATTTTTGGAGATCTAGCTGGATGAGGGCTTTAAGAGAAAATAGCTTAAAGGGTGTTTGATGGAATTAGGGACGCATCAAGCGATACGCCCCAAAATTGCTAACCTACTTTAGTTTTCTTCGTGACCGTTAGAAGGAACACCTTCGCCGTTGTAGCCACGACCAATAGCACGATACTTAAAGCCAATTTGGTTCATCTTGGCAGCATCATACATATTCTTACCGTCAATCAAAATCGGCTGTTTCATACTGTCGTGAATACGAGCCATATCCAACTGCTTAAATTCATTCCAAGGGGCAGTCAGAACGACTGCATCCGCACCATCAATGACTTCATAAGCATTGCTGCACATCGCAATCTCAGGCAGAATACGTCCGGTGTTTTCCATCGCTACCGGATCGTAAGCGCGGACGGTTGCACCCTGATTAATCAGATGACGGGCAATCGTCAGCGCGGGCGAGTCGCGGATGTCGTCGGTATTTTCTTTGAAGGCCAGCCCCCATAAGCCAACTGTTTTGCCCTTCACATCGCCCAACAAATCGTGCAGCTTGAGCAGAATATGACGGCGCATGAAGGCATTAATGTCCATAACGGCGTTCAAAAGTTGGGGATGTGCGCCGTGTGTTTGCGCCATATAAGCCAGCGCTTTTACGTCCTTCGGGAAGCAGCTACCACCGTAGCCGATGCCTGCTTGCAAGAAGTGATGCCCGATGCGCTTATCGAAGCCCATGCCCTGCGCCACTTCCGCCACGTCAGCGCCTAATTTTTCACAGATAATGGCGATTTCATTGATGAAGCTGATTTTGGTAGCCAAGAAAGCGTTGGAAGCATACTTAATCATCTCAGCCGTGCGGAGGTCAGTCATAACAATCGGCTTACGCAGCGGCAGATAAAGCTGTGCGACGGCTTCTGCCGCATATTGATCGGTTGAACCGAGAACAGTACGGTCTGTCTGCATAAAATCGACGACAGCCGAACCTTCACGCAAGAATTCCGGGCAGCTTACGACAGAAAATTCAACGGGCGAGGGTTGGTTGCTTTGAACAATATCTGCTACCCAGTCACCTGTACCGACGGGGACGGTAGATTTGTTGATGATGACGAGTTTGTGATCCATCGTCTTGGCGATGGTTTCAGCGGCAGCGCGTACATATTTCAGATCGGCTTCACCATCGACACCTTCCGGCGTGCCTACGCAGATGAAGGCGAATTCTGCATCCTTCAATCCTTCTTCGTAGGAGGTGGTAAAATGCAGGCGGCCTGCTTTCATATTACGTTCAACTAATTCACCCAGTCCGGGTTCATAGATGGGGAGGATACCGTTTTTGAGGTCTTCGATTTTCTTCGCATCGACATCGACAGTGATGACATTGTTGCCTAGGTCGGCGAAGCAGGTGCCGTTAATCAAGCCTACGTAGCCGGTACCGATGACGCAAATGTTTTTCATGGAGAGATTTTCCTTGTTATGAATAACGTGTGATTGATTGGCAGATTATTGGATAAGAACCGTATCGCAATCAGAAACAGTCTACCATAAGGTTTTCTAATAGAGTTAAGATCATTCCAAATTTTCGGATTTTTTTCATATCATTGGCTGACTCGCTTGCCCATAATAATATCTGGCTTGCCCAGACCGTTGGCATCTGGCATCACGCCAATAATCTTATAGCCGAGTTTCATGTAAAACGAATACGGATGATTTTGATAATTCTCAATCGTGGCGATCTTCTGCCACAGATTTTCGTAAAGATCAACCTCACCCAAGCTGGTCATGTGATCTTGATCGTCGCTGCCGAGCATCACCGTCAAACCGCCGTGTTCACGAACTTGATTCTCTAAATCCAGTACCAACGCCTGCCCTATCCCGCTACCGCGTTGGTCAGCCCGCACGACAAGCGGATGCAGTTCCCATACATTGCCGTCATATTCAGGCAGTCCGCCAATCCAACCAACGACTTCTCCATGATCGTCTATCGCTGCACGGCAAATATGATCTTCCTCGCATAATTCATCCACTTCGGCTTGTGCCTCATCCAGCGTAGGCCAGCTATAACCCCATTTCGCCTGATTGAATTCCTCGTGCAGCATTTGCGCCGCCTGTTGGCGCAAAGATTCGTCGGCTGTGGAAAGATTGATAATCTGCATAACCTATTTCCCCGCCTCACTCATTACTAATCACTTCTTGCGCCACCCGCCGCCCGATTTCTACGGCGTAATTTGTCCCACGATCCCAGGGGTACACCTGTGACATACTCGCCCAATACAAGCCGGGAAGCGGTGTTTTAAGCGCTGGGATATTTTGGCTGTGATTCACCCCTGGCACAGGTTGGGCATACGGAGCACGAAATACCCACGTTTTACGAATCCACTCCGGCTTAAAGTTCGGGTTAAACGTCGGCAGCACTTTCGCAAAGCGCTCAACCAGCGCATCCTCACTCATCTGGAAATATTCATGATCGACGGGGGCATAATCGCCACAGTAAACCAACACATCACCATCATAATGCGCTTTGTCCATCCAATTGGTATGTTCCACCAACGCCAGAAATGGGAAGCGCGTTTTGGTCTTGTCGGCGCTGGTCGCAGGCAGATTCAGCCAATAGGTTCCGTCCGTCAAAAGTGACTGCTTAAGCGCGAAGACCACACACAACGCGCCAATACTCTTTAATCCAGCGAGTTGTTTGCCATAGGCCGTTTCAGCCAGCCCATCCGTAATTTTGAGCATCAAAGCAGGTGAAGTCGTGCTAATCACACGATCAAAACTGTGCGTTTCACCGTTGACGGTTAAAGTTGATTTGCCGTCTTCAGTGCTGATTCGAGTGACGGGTGCGTTCAAGTGAATGGTCGCGCCTTGCCCCTGAATCGCTTCCGCTAAGGCATTCAAAAACGCCTGAAAGCCGCCTTCATACGTACCAAGTCGCAGTGAACGCGATTTAACCCGCGCCCAGAACCACGCCATATTGACCTGCTGATATTGGTCGCCAAATTTGCCGATCAACAGCGGGCGGAAAAATTTGTTGTAGCCTTCTTCGCCCATATAGCGCATAAACCAGTCGTGCGCGGTAATTTTTTCCAGCGGCAGCCCGTTTGCAAGCAGTTTAAGATATATTCCACCAAGCGCAAAGCGCAGTTTAGCAATGGGCGAAAGCGGCAAAAAGATGGCGGAGGGCGAAATTTCCGAGCGCACGATCTTGCCATCAATCCAATAGCTTGTTTTCGGGCGCGGGAAAATCAGTTGATCCGTTTTACCAATTTCGGCGACAAGCTGCTTAAGGTCTTTGTCGGTTTCAAACCAGTGATGATAGAACTTTTCCAGCGTCCAATCCCATTTTTCGTCACGAAAACCCGCAGCCAGTCCGCCGACTTCCGCGCCTGCTTCAAACAGCGTGACGTTATGCCCGCCGCGAGTTAAATCCCATGCCGCGCTCATGCCCGCTACACCCGCGCCAATGATCCCAACACTAAAATTTTCAGCCATTAATCCTCGGTTTGCGATTGTGTGCGTGATTCAAGAACCCGCAAAAAATCCAAAGCATTAATGATTTTGATTTCTTTGTAGGTGTTCAAAACTAATAAATCTTGATCTTCAGAAACGATATAATGCGCGTTTCCCGAAAGAGCACAAGCCAAAATCATATCGTCTTTGCTATCACGAGATATAGCAGGGATATCATGAACAATTGTGCGTTCCCCTCTTGCTAGTCTAATTAAAAGTTCTGAGATTTGGTTCTCAGGAAATTCAAACTTTTTGCGTACTTTGGGACGACTGATGATATCCTCAATTTCTGCAAGTGTCGCTTCTGAAACGATAAGGATGTAATCGTCTTCATAGTCATAAACAATTTTAGCCGGAAGTGAACGCTGATTGATGACGGCACGGAGAAAAATCTGGGTGTCAATTACCACTCTTAGCTTTTCGTTCACGTCTAACTTCATCAAGCGCCTCGTCTAGTACAGCATTGATCTCTTCTTCACTCATTTGGGCGGTGAGTTCATGCGTCGGGCGCATTAATTCTTTAATCGCTCTGATCTCTTCCGCTGGAACGGCCCATGTAGTCGTCATCATGCGCTCTTGAACATAACGATTCAACTGATTTAATTCTTCACGAGGTAGTTGGTCAACCATACTCATCAAGTCTTGAAGTTGCACCATGATTGGTCACTCCTTTTAGCTATTCATCCCTTAAATTGTATCACACCGCGCCGACCATTCACGCGCCAGTTCTTATCTACAGTATCAAGTTGTTGCGCCATGCCGGAAGGCAATCCGACAATCGGATCACTTTTGAGCGTCCGTAATGCCAGCAGTGGCGCAGGGAAATAAGCCATTACATCCGCGAAAGGTGTATCCGCAGGCCAAAGCGCATCCCCCACGATGCGACGATAATTTGCATCGCCCTTGACGATCACTAAACGCGCACCTTTGAATCCATTCAGTAAATGCGCTGGCGCATCCCACAGAAAATGGCTGCTGTTCCAAAATAGATTAGGCATCAGGCGCAGTCGTCCGGCGTGAATGGCTGACCGCAGACGATCTGCAAATACCGCGAAGTTCCCGCCTCGTTCCATCAAAATATCAAGGAACATCCACACATCTTTGACGAGTGCATCGCTCACAAAAGTCGGGTGCATTTTAAGATGCAACACCACCTCATCGACGATTCCATCCAGCAGCGTATCGACCAGTGCTAAATCCATCGCCAATTCTGACCCGGCGTTATCGTTGATAAAATGGACAGCACCCTTTCCATCCAGCAGTTGAGTGACGGTGGAAGCATTGTCATCGGCGATCAAATCTTCGGCATTGGCCTGTGTCCCATGTTCACGCGATGCGGCAAAACTTAAATCAATCCGGTTGCCCCATAGTGCGCGAGCAATACTTTCGCCTAAACGCACCGCCGCCGGACGGGTATCCATCAATGCAACTTCGACCAATTGCATCAGTGCGCGACTTTGATATTCCTCGATTTTGTTAGGCGTAAAGGGGTCGCGCCCTGTTTCCCACCAACGTATACACTCAATCACCTGCCGATAAAAATACGTTTCCGCAAAAAACCACTCTGTATTGAGCCATGTCTCATTTTGACGAGTCTCAAAAGCAGGCTGCCAATCGGTAAAATCCGGCGCGAAAGAACTCAACAACGCGATTCGTTCATTATGTTGAATACTGCGGCTGAGGTTTTCTAATGCGCGGCAAATCGTCTCTGAATAATCGGGATTACGATCCATAATATCTTGAATCGTCGCCGGGACGCGCCGAATCATGGTGTCATGGGCGAAAGGATTGCTTGCATCAGTGCGAATAGGTGCGGGGCGTTTCATCGACATGGGATCCCTCAATTGAGAGCGGCAATTTCCTGATTAGAAGCAGCGCGTTCTTCGATTTCACGAGCGCGGGTAATGGCATTCCAGCCGAGTCCCTGACGGGCAAGGAAGAAAAACCCGACCAGAGTCACCGGCAGCCAGATCACAATATGGACGACAAGGGCATAACCAGCGGCACGGGCGGCATCAATCCCTAGCGCGACCAGCACCAGCGAGACGAAAAATTCATACACGCCGATCTGCCCCGGTGACGCGGGAATCAGTCCAGCGAGATTGACCGTCCCGACCACGAGCAAAATTGCTGGATAGCCGACGTTCAGGTCAAACGCAAACGACACCATCCAATAAACCACCGCCTCGACCATCCAACTGGCATAAGAACTGATGACCGCGCCTGCTAAATGCGTCGGACTGCGTAAACCTTCTAAGCCGCCGATAATTTCTTCGCTCAATTTATTGACGATCTCGCCAATTTTACTTGGCAAAAAGCGGTTGATTTGTGTCACGAAAGCCCGAAACCACTGCGGCTTCGCTGCTAAAACGAAAAAAACTGCCAGCGCCAACAAAAACAGCGGCGCGGTAAAAGTCACGATCAGGCGAAGTTCATCCGAAGCCACATCCAGCAACGTGAGCGGAATAATGATAAACGTTAGCATCACCAGACCATCAAACACGCGCTCAACAATCACCGTTGTCGTAGCGCGAACTATCGGAACATGATGATTGCGCTGTAACAGCCAGATTCGCAAGGCTTCCCCACTGCGAAACGGATACACATTGTTGCCCATATAGCCAATCGACACCAACGGAATCAGCGATTTGAGCGGCACAAATTGAATAGCGCGAAGCAAAAACTGCCAGCGCAAAGAAATCAACGTAACCGCGCCGAAATACGTAACCGCGCCGATGAATAACCATGCTAGGTTTACATCGCGCAAGGTGTCAAACAGCGCTTCTGGCCGCAAATCACGAAAGGCAATCCACAGAAAAAACGCGCTGACACACAGCCCCACCAACACAAGCAGTTGTTGTTTTCGATTCATCAATCAAAATGGCCTATCGTTGATTTTGAGCCGATTGTAACAGTCGATCACGCTCTAATACACCCTGTGCTGCTCAGAACCTCAACGCTTATTCCTGCCACCATTTAAAGCCCTCTGGCAAATTATGGTTGCCAAGTCCCTCTGTCGGCGGTGTCGGTTGTGAGGGAACATCCGTCAGAGTCGGTGACGTATATTGGCCTGATGTGCCTGTATAGGCAGGCAGCATCGGGACTCGTGGGACGGCATACCGCACGGGTGCAATGGGTGGCGGCGCACTGGCTTCTTTAAAGCGGCGGAATTGTGTCCGCAGGACGCTTAAAATCGCCCCAAGCCCTAAAAATAAAGATAACGCCTGAAATCCCCAGCCAATGACGGGGATAGCCCCAAACAGTGAGAGAATGAGCAGCCCAATCGCAAGCGCGATGAAGGATTTCTGCCGAGTGCCATCATCATAACGAAAAATTCGCAGCAAAAATCGTCCCAACGCCAACCCAACAATCGCCCGTCCCACAAAAATCGCCGTAAAGTAAAACAGACTCGCACCGCCGATATTGACGAGTGCGAGTACCAGTGCGATCACCAACACAATTGTATCCAGCGGCAGCACACTCAAAATCACCACGAGGAGTAAGCTGACCAGCAAAATAATGAGGACTATCGGAAACGAGAGAATAAAGCTCAACATACCCACCCCAATCGTCGAGATGGGGCGTGTGAGCATGGGGCGCAGCGGGGATTGCATCTGGCGCGGCAAAAGTAGAAGCCCAATCGCGCCAAAAAAAGCGAGCGTCGTAAATTCCCTTAAGGCTTGGGACAAATAAAGGCGCAAACTCCGGGCATTTTGCTCAACAGTGTTCCCTAATGTGATAGGATCCGCGCTGGAGCGAAAAACCACATCACCCGCTGTTTGCCCGTCGATGATGCCTTCATTAGTGGCGGTATAAGCTAAACTTCCGTTGATGCGCCCACTTTGAGTCAGAATAAAGCCGGGGTCAATCAGTTCGACATCAATAAAGCGGAAAGGAATGAGCAGCGTTTCTATCCGTGACGACACGCCGCTAGACGCGGAATTACCCACAGTTGCCGTCACATTGGTGCCGACACTACCGCTAATCGTCAGTGCTGAACCCCAGAAATTCACTTCACGCTCGACACTACCATCAATAATGAGCTGATAGCCGACATTCAAGACGCTGCCGGGAATATCGACCCCCGATGCGATCTTGCTGCTCAGATTGACCGCGATTAAACCGCCATTGGCATCTGTAAAAGTGGCTTCGGGTGTAGTGTTTAAGACGAGGCCGCCGAAGTGCAAGCTGCCGCCCACGCTCCCACCAAAATCCACCTGACCCGCGATCAGGTAAATACTGCCACCCACTTCGCCTTTAATGCTGGCGCTGCGTGCCGCGCCGATTAAATTGCCCTCGATGCGCCCATCGACGACCAAAGTCCCGCACAGCACGAACACATCACCTACAATCACGCGGTCTGCGGTGATAGTACACTGCTCATCGCGGAACACTTCGCGGGCATCCACACCGCCAACAAGAAAAAAGAGTGAGAGAAAGATCAGGATGATTGTTCTTCTGGAACGCATCGGGAATCCTGTTGAAGGTAAATTTTGAATTGAGATTATAGCATACGGGAGCGTCACGTTGTCAGTAGGCACTGTATAATGGTAAACTAAGCGAGGTTAAATAATCTACCTAAATTAGCTTTATATTATACAGATACAGAATGGCTGCGCCTGGCTTAAAAGGATAATCGCCGTGTCAGACGAATCGAACAAAGAACCAAGAAAAGAAACCGGGTATTTAAATGCCCCCGATGCGATACCTATGGAGGATCGTCCAGCACGTCCACAGACCAACATCCTTGGACCCGCATGGCGATTACAGTTTAAAGTTGGCGATAAAAAAATCACGCTTGATCTCGAAGATGTGATGCTGATTGGGCGCTCGGCAGATGGTGAAGAACAAAAATCACTCAGTTTAGATTTAGGCCCGCATGGTGCCTATCAAGGGGGTGTTTCTCGCCAACACGCCGCCATTACCCGGCATGAAGGCGGCCTTTATGTCGAAGACTTGGGCAGCACCAACGGCACCCGAATTAATGGTTTTCAACTCACCGCCCGCCGCAAATATCGCCTACGTGACGGTGATGAGGTGGAATTTGCCCGACTGCGGACGCTCATCCGCTTCGTGCGCCCCTCAGACGATCTTTCTAGTTAACCGATGTATCGCAGCTTTACAGATCGGGTGCTAGGGGGCGTTTGCGGCGGGTTAGGCGCGGCTTGGCGGGTTAATCCTTGGCTGGTGCGGATAGTCGTCATCCTATTTTCAACCGTCAGTTTGGGGGCAGGCGTTTTGCTCTATTTGGCATTATGGTGGGCGATGCCTTTAGAATCACTGCTGGAAGATCACCGGACAAATCCTCTTAATGTGCTGTTGATTCTTACCATTGTTGCGATCATAGTCGGCGCTTGGATTGGTCAAGTGACCGGGCAGTTAAGCAGCCCATCAGGACAGCAAATCTTTTTACCTGTCGCGTTGTTAGCACTCAGCGGCATCTTTCTGCTGCGTCAATTGGGGAGGCGCGTATAAAAATTCAACGTCGAACCAATCTTTTATGGGGACTGCTCTTTTTTGCTGTCGCGCTGATTTTGCTGCTAAACGCATTAGATGTGATCCCAAGCGGCCTTTATGACTTGTTGGAACGGGCATGGCCGGCGCTGTTCATTGTATTTGGGGTGTCCACTCTCCTGCGTCCGCGTGTTCCGCTTTCCGGGGCGATTGCCCTCGTAATCAGTACGCTGCTCGTCGGCGGGATGGCAGCGGTAGCTTATACCAATCGGGCAGATGAAGAACGTACCGATCAACAAAAGGCCATTACACAACCTATTTCTTCGGAAGTGACGCTGCTCGAAATCAGCCTAGAGACGTTAATGACTAATGTTGAGGTTGAATCCTCACCGGATCGTGCCGCCGGAATTACGGGTGAATTTGTGGGCAGCACAGAGAGCGTAATTGACGTTACCTACGCTGAAAGTAGCGATAACCGCGCAACCTTTACCCTCAGAGAAACCCGTCCCGATCAATTCCCGAATTTGGAAGCTGTTGGGCGCGGGGTACTGCGTTTGCAAATCCCAATTGATATTGCTATAGCGATTTCTTTCGCGGGCGCGGATGGCGAAGTCACCTTCAATATGAGCGATCTCTCGTTAGAACGTCTAAGCCTCCTTAGTGAGCATGGGAATGTGCTGGTGACGCTGCCAGAATATGCGCCGCTTTCACCTAATGCTGCCGAACAACCCAGTATTATTACGGCTCGTGATGGCGCAGTTACGTTGTTTATCCCAGAAGCAGTCGCCGTTCAACTTATTTTGGAACGTGAAGGTAGTGAAATCCGTCCACAATTTGATGATGCGATCTATCGCTATCTGGAAGGCGATATTTTAGAAGCCCGTAGTTACGAAAACGCGGAAATCCGCCTCAATTATGTGATTACCGCGCCTAATGGCTTAATCCGTGTGGAGAATGCCGCCGGAAGCAGTTAGAAGCAATTAACGAAACGGCTAAATCACCCCTATGACTTGGCGTTTACATATCAGCAACCGAGCTATCCAATATCTGGACATCCTCGATGGGGAACCTACCGTAGTGGCGGCTTGGTCGCGGCGGGATCGTGTGGCCTATTATGATTTGGAAACAGGCGCACCGCTGGGTGAACATGCGCTGCGAACCATTGCTGTCGAGAATCGCCAGGGGATTGAGTGGCAGGCATTTTTGGCGGAACTGGTCGCCCCGAATGGCGCACCTTTGCCTATCGTCCGAATGCCCCACATCACCATCTATACCACTGATGATGGGCGGATGCGCCTATATCACGTTAATCAACACCAGCTTTACCTCGAAAGTGAAGACAAAGAAGTGCCGCTTGAAGTTGAAGAAACCGAAGAATTTCGGGTGTTGGCCTTAGATCGTTTTCTCGGCTTAAGCGCTGCGCTGGCGGAAGACGGCAAACTTCACGTCTATCAGCAGCATATTCGCGTGGGGGTGTTCGATCTTGGGCTGAGTGTGGAACGTGACCTAATGCCATCTGTAGCGATTTCACGCGGCGGCGGGTCGATTTTTGTCTGTGATGGGCAGTACATCATCCTCACTGATTCCAGCGGAAAAGCGCGGAAAAAATTGGAAACGCCGTACTTCGTGGGGAAAATGGCTTGTTCCCCCGCAGGACGTTACCTTGTGACCAGCGACCTAGAAACCGGCGTTGTGCGCGTTTATCACGGCGCGGATTTAACCCTGCTGCGTCAGCGCTTCGCCGTTGACCTGATGGCAAAAGCGACGCAGTTGCAATTAATGGGGGATCCACCGCCAATTTCAGTGGCTCTCAGTGCGCTGGCAATCGACAATCGAGGCATAATCGCCTTTGCGATGTCGGGCGTGATTTGCGTTACCGCCCTTACACAAATGGACGAACTTCCCCGTCCCCAAGCGCTGCTATAGAGTCTGGAAAGTAATTTGAAATTTTTAACCGCCAAGAACACCAGGATTTTGAACTTAAGCGTCTGTGGTCTCTGTGGTTCAATGATTTTCAATTTCTTTCACAAATCTATATGAGTCGCTGATTACTTGAAAAGTGAGCGCTGCGGAAAGACCATGCGCTCAATCGACAATCGCCGTTGGAGCGAAATCCGGTTTGCGCGTTCAAAATCATGATGAAGATCAAGAATTAAATCGGCTTGCAGGTTGGACGGCTGTAAAGAGAAAATTGCCAATGTAACGGTATGCTCTCCCGGTGACAACACCAGCCATCGCCCATCATTAATCGGCTTACGGGCTACCTTGGCGGTGGGCAACTGCGGCATGAGCCACAATTGTTTGAGCGTCTGTACGATATGCGTCAGGCTATCTGGCGGCAGAGTCCCGCCCGTGAGCAGCGGTTGGCGCTCATGATGGCGAAAGACCAAAAAATAAAGCGGCACTGCTTCAAAATGTTCTCGTAAAAAATTCGTCCGTCCTAAACGGGCAACTTGTTTCCACGCATCATTCGTGGGATTGCGTTGGATGAGGCGCTCGATGATGAGGCGTTGTTCACTATAATGTGCATAGATGGCGTTGAACTGCGGACGGTTGATTTTGCCTGCCGCGAATTCCCCCGCGACTCTTTCCATCTTTTCGCGGATGTGGTCTAATGTCGTCTTGGGGTCTTCTGCTATAACGCTCTGAAGCGCTTCAGGCAGCACCTCCGGCGACGAAATCGATTGTTCTTCTGGACGTTTGGGACGAATGGGGGAACGAATTAGACCAGTCGCTGGATTCAGCTCTGGTTCAAAAAATGAGTGCTCAGGTTGAGGATTATGTTCAATCACAATGTTCACTCGTTATGAAGTTGCACCCTAGCGCATCAACACAGCATATCACATAAGTGTAACACTAAAAACAACGGATAGGCTTTTAAATCTTAATGATGTTTAACGTTTCCCACCTAGGTTTGTATTTTGGTATATCGCATGTCGAACAAGCCAAGCGCCAAGCCCAACGACTGCCCTATAAGGCTGCTTGGAACACGCTGCATGAAGCCACTGCTGCCAATGATTTAGCCATTATACAGCTTAATGGTTTGCGTTATCGATTTGACAATGATCGTCGTGCCGGGGAAGGTGCTGTCAGCCTTATCGAAAATCCAGTGGGCTTAAATCAGGATGCGGTTTATTGGGATTCGCTGGCGGAAACCATCGTCACCGCGCAATGTTACGAAATGCTGCGCGATCATCCCGCATTTTCCGCATTAAAGCAAACACAATGGCGTGATTGGTTTTTGGAGCGTGTGACCCATTTTAACCAAAAGCCATTTGAGATGACCCAAGCAGAGTCGCTTTGGTTGGGGCTATTGAATGTCGCCGCTGGAATCGTTTTAGAAGATGAGACTGTCTTTGAAGCAGGTGCGGCAGTATATCGCCAGACGATTGATGAAAGCGTCCGCCCGGAAGGGTATATTGCTAAAGCGGTAGAAACGCATGATGGGCAAAGCCTGATGAATCAGGTGCTTTCAGCGCAGGCACTGGTGCTAATGGCTGAAGCAGCACAACACGCCGGCGTTGATCTATGGAGCTACAGCCAACGTGGGGTTTCGGTTCTCACTGCGACCACCTACCCGCTTTATTATTATTTTTATCCCGAAAAATGGCCGTGGGAAACAGGGTTAGACTTAGAATATGCCGCTGGACTTTTTCGGCAGCACGGCGGCTTTTTAGAAATCCTCAACCGTCGCTATGATCGTCCGCTGCGAGCGATCCGCTTGATCTTGAAGGACATCCGTCCAGTCAACGATCTTTATGGCGGCGGCTTGACCACCCTTACGCATGGTGTCGCAGAACGTCGCGGCTTGTTCGGATAGCGTCATTCTGCATTTTAATCCTGTTGCAGTGCCAGCAACGCCGCCCCCATGACCGATGAATATTTGGCTTTGGGGAGTTCTGGCAAATCAAGCAGCTCGCA
>Ga0335394_10002292_pt1 | contig 21510 bp, 16 predicted proteins | sample MAT03_FD_205741 | JGI IMG/M metagenome (GOLD analysis project Ga0335394, IMG submission 205741) | Freshwater microbial communities from Lake Fryxell liftoff mats and glacier meltwater in Antarctica - MAT-03 (spades assembly) (version 2) ...
GGCTTACCCTGACGAAAAACCGGTACACACCGTTACCGTACCCGATTTTTACCTCGGAAAATTCCCGGTAACGCAGACGCTCTGGAAAGCTGTGCTCGACGGCGACGACCCTTCCTACTTCAAAGGCAACGGGCATCCGGTAGAGCGGGTTTCCTGGGACGACATCGCCGAACGCTTTTTGCCTGCCCTCCGGCGCATCACCGGCAAGCCCTACCGCCTGCCCACGGAAGCGGATTGGGAATACGCCGCGCGTGGGGGCATGTACGCGGAAGGCTATTTGTATGCCGGCAGCGACAAGCTCACAGAGGTTGGCTGGTTTACAGAAAACAGCGGCGGGGAACCTCGTGAAGTTGGGCCTGCTTTATCCCAATGAATTGGGGCTTTATGACATGAATGGCAACGTATGGGAATGGGTGGAGGATCATTGGCATGATGATTACACAGGTGCGCTTCGAGTGGCCGGCAAACAAAGCGGTGCCGGAAGACATCCGCGAAGACGGCAATCCGCTGGAGGTGCCGCCGGCGGAAATTGTGAAACAGGGCCGCAGGGAAGTGCGGAAGTTTTTGGAGGAATTGGCCGTCCAGGGCGATGAAGTGGTGTACGAAGCCAAACTGCTCATCCTCGGCGATGCCGGTGCCGGTAAAACCACCCTGGCCTGGAAATTGGCCGACCCGGATGCCGGAATGCCCGATCCGGTGCAGGACAGCACGGCAGGCATCGAAGTGCGCGAGCTAAAACTGATTGCGGGTGACCCGCCGTTTACGGTGCACGTCTGGGATTTTGGCGGGCAGGAGGTCTACCACGCCACCCACCAGTTTTTTCTCACTAAGCGCTCCCTCTACGTGCTGCTCTGTGACGGGCGCAAAGAAGAGCAATTCGATTACTGGCTCCAGGCCCAGGAATTGTATGGAAAAGACAGCTTGCTGCTGCTCGTGGTGAACCAAAAAGGGGAGATGCAAAGTAACCTGCCTATGAGCGACCTGCGCCGCGATTACCCCAACGTGCAGGAAGCCACGCCAACCCTGCTGAACCTGAAAACCGACCGCGACGGCGTTGTTTCCTTCCGGAATGCGGTGGAACGCACCATCCGCAACCTGCCGCATTTTACCCGGGGCGAAAAAGCGCCGAAGTTGTGGGTAGCCATCCGGCAGCACCTGGCAGGGCTGAAGACCGACCACATTCCCCTTTCTGAATTCCGGGAAATTTGTGCCAATAAAGGCATCCCGGAACGCGACAGGCAGAATTTCCTGCTTGATTTTTTGCACAACCTCGGCGCTTTTTTGCACTTCAGCGACGTGGCGGGCTTGGATCAGTTGGTCATTCTAAAGCCGGAATGGGCAACCTCGGCGGTGTACCGCGTACTCGATCACACCCAAAAAAAAGGCGACAACGGCCATTTCAGCCACCGTGACCTCGAACACATCTGGAATTGCGCCGAATACGCCGACTATTTCAACGCTTTGTTGTGTTGCTGATGCAAAAATTCAAACTTTGCTACCAAACCCCGGAATCCAAAGAACTGTACATCGTGCCTTCGTTGCTGCCCGGCGATCCACCTCTTGGATATAAATGGGCCGAACAAAGCCTGCTGCAAACGCACTACCAATACACGTTTATGCCCAAGGGCATTATGTCGCGGCTCATTGTGTGGCAACATGCCCTGCTGGAATCTCGCCCCGTCGTCTGGAAACGCGGCGCGGTATTTTATGCCGGTAACGCACGCGCCGAAGTGGTGGAAAGTTACCGGGAAAAGCGCATAAAAATCCGGGTGAACAGCAACAGCCGCGCCGCTAAGGAATTGCTTCAAAACATTGTACGCGACCTCAACAACCTCAACAGCGGTTTTCACTTCAACGAACGCATGCGGGTAGAGCAGGAAATTCCCTGTTGCTGCGCGGTTTGCAAAAGCGCCGAAACGCCGACGTACTTTAAACGCAGCGACCTCGACCAGGCCGGGCAGGACGGAAAACCGGTTTATTGTATGAAAAGTTATGAGTTGATTCCCGTTCAGCAAATCCTGGATGGCATTTTCCCGGAAGAAGAGGGCGCAGGGCGAAAAAGGAAAAAGCCGGTTCTGGACAAAGCAGGCATAAAAGACCTGCTGGAACACGCCAAATTAGAAAAGGCACTCCAGCAAATCGAAGCTTTTGACGAAGACGCGGCCATCCTGCTAAGCGCTCGGATTGCAGACATCCGGAAAAAAACGAGTCTGGGGGTGGCCTCTTCCGAACAAGAGACCCTCATCCGGCAGCAATGCATCAAAACCGTGCTGGACTGGTTGAAGGAGCAGTAAGCGTGGCTTGGATTTACAAAGCCCCACACTGCTCCTTCAGCCACGCCACTTCCTCTGCTTCCAGCAGTGGGGTCAGCGCCACTTCCACTGCTTTATGGTAGGCATTTAACCAGTTCTTTTCCACAGGCGTCAGCAGGGAAACATCAATCAGGGTGGTATCAATCGGGAACAGGCTGACCGATTCGAATTTGTAAAACTTCCCAAACCCGTTTTCTGAAGCAGGTACACAAAGCACTAAATTTTCGATGCGGATGCCATATTCGCCGGTGCGGTAAAACCCGGGTTCGTTGGACGTGAGCATGCCAGGCTGGAAAGGCGTGGTTCCCCGTGGTCCGTTGGGGGTTGGCGTAAAGCCTTGTGGCGGCTCGTGGACGTTGAGGAAAAAACCGACCCCATGCCCCGTGCCGTGCCCGAAATTCAAATCGTCCTGCCAGAGGAATTGCCGGGCCAGCGTATCTAATTGCACGCCACAGGTGCCCGCAGGGAAGTGCGCGTCGGCTAAAGCGATATGGCCTTTCAACACGAGGGTATAGTGGTGTTTTTGTTCGGCAGTCGGCGCGCTGAAGGCAAACGTCCGCGTAATATCAGTGGTGCCGCCGAGGAATTGACCGCCGGAATCCAGCAGCAGGATGCCTTCCGGGCTGATTTGGGCGCAGGTTTCCGGCTCCGCGTGGTAGTGTACGATGGCACCGTTGGCCTGGTAGCCGACGATGGCGGCAAAACTTTCCCCGACATAGCCTTCCTGTTTGGCGCGCAAGCTCGCCAAATGTTCCGCAACCTCCACTTCGCTAACCAGGCGTTCCGCGAGCGTGGCATACAGCCAGCGCACCAACCGCAGCAGCGCCACACCATCGCGGCGCATCGTTTCCTTCAGATTGGCCACCTCCGTTTTGTTTTTGAGGGTTTTGAGATTTCGGGGAATCGTATCGCCATGCACCGCCCGGCCTTCCGGCAAGGCGTTGTAGAGGCGGAGGTTGGTGGTGGTCGGGTCTGTGAGCACGGGGTGGTCGGCGGCGGAAAGATTCATGAAATCCTCCAGCGCCTCGTAGGCGTGCAGCAAAACGCCGTCGTTCAGCAAAGCGTCGCGCAGGGCAAGCGACACTTTTTCGCGCGCAATGAACAGGTGCGCCGTTTCCATGCCAATGACTAAATAGCTGATGCAAACCGGGTTGTAGGCCACGTCGGCACCCCGGATATTGAGCGTCCAGGCGATGTCGTCGAGGGTGGTGACCAAGTGGAAACCAACTTTGCGTTTTGTCATTTGTTCGCGGATGGCGCTCAGTTTTTCGGCCCGCGATTGCCCTGCGTAGCGGAGTTCGTGTTCGTAAACGGGGGTCATCGGCAGGGTAGGGCGATCCGTCCAGATGGTGCCGACGGGGTCGTGCTGCGTGTTCAGTTCCAGCCCCGCAACGTGGAAGGCTTTGGCCAACTGCCGGATTTGGGATACCGAAAACAGGCTGCCGTCGCAACCCACCACGCTACCCGGTTTCAGGCTGTCGCAGAGCCAGTTGATGTGTTCCGGAGCGTGCGGGACGACCTGTTTTTGCAACACCACCTCGCTGCCGCGCAACTGCGTTTCCGCCTGCAAAAAATAACGCGAATCCGTCCACAAGCCCGCATGGCTTTGCGTGACGATCAGCGTGCCCGCCGAGCCGCTAAACCCGCTCAGCCATTCCCGGGATTTCCAGTGGTCGGCGACGTATTCGCTTTGGTGCGGGTCGCCGGATGGTTCGATCCAGGCGGCTAAACGGTGCTGGCGTAATTGGCTGCGCAAGGCGGCAAGGCGTTCGTTGATGGCGCTCATGTTGGGCTTTGTTTTTTGTGTTCAATGGGTAAAGATAGGGGGTTTTGGAAATTCTGGATGGGGGGATTTAAGGCTTGCCCGCGATTGAGTTGACCGGTAACGACTGATGGCGGAGGGACATTTGGTTGTAACCCTCACCGCCCCTTCCCCACCAAGGTCTGCAAGCGCGCAAAATCGGCCTGAGTTTACGGAGAACTGTATTGACGGATGCTATCCTCGGCTTGTTCCATGAAGAAGGCGCAACTTTTTCCAAGCCTTTGGTCGCCGCATCGCCGCCGACTTTGTTGGGATCGAGCAGCATCAACAGGATAAACAGCACGAGTAAGGGTTGCTGAATTAATAAGGGTCGCTTTCTCCGAGCAAGGCATTTTGATTCTAATCAAGGCGGGGGGTTCCCGACCTTAGCCATAGCTAAGGGAGGTGGTTCCCCAACGCAGAGTAGGAGCAAAAGGCCTCCTGGAAAAGTGGACACTTATTAATTCAGCGCCCCATAAAGACAGGTACGAATTTGAGCTTGATGCAAACTTGCGACCTATTTTCCGTGAGAGGCATGGATGAAAAATTGCATCTTTGTCGCTCATTAAAACACAAATAAAAATGTCAACGACCAAAATAACTGTCAACTCGAACGGCTCCCTGAAAGTAGAAGGAGAATTTGAAATTGTAGATCCGCAGGGAAATACGTACGGCCTCGGCGGAAGAACCTTGCTCAGCCTGTGCCGCTGCGGCTTGTCAAAAAACAAACCATTCTGCGATGGCGCTCACAGAGATCACCTGGATCACGAAGCTGTCGCTTTTGATTTGCCGCCCAAAAGGGTGTAGGGTCATACTATTGGACATTTTCAAGAATCAGAGGGAAACGGCGCGTCATGACGCCCGAACGGCACGTCCCCTCGGGACGCAATGCCTGTAGCGCGTCATGGTGCCCGAACGGCACGTGCCCTCGGGACGCAATGCGGGTCAAATCAAAGGTTTGAAAAGGTATGCCTCGTCAAATTCTATTTCAAATGCGTGCAACAGGGCTACCGGCATTGCGTCCCGATGGGACGAAACGTGAGGCTCGTTTTTTGGGCTACCGGCATTGCGTCCCGATGGGACGAAACGTTCTGGCGTTATGACGCGCTTATTTACGCCAAGCTCCTTATTCCGATTTTATTGAAAATAAAAATTATATAAATGATGATTAAGCTATTCGCGCCAGCTTTTGAACAATTTTAAAAAACACGTGTATCTTCTTTTCATACAAACTTGTTGACGTTCCCCAACAAGCCAGTATCCTTTCTGCCAAAAATAGAATCATCGCCTTTATGAATGCACCTGTGACCTCCGGGACTTTGCAGCGTTTCCGGGACATCCGCCACCAAACCGAAGCGCTTTGCCAGCCGCTTCAAACGGAGGACTTTGTGGTACAACCCATTGTGGATGTCAGTCCGCCGAAATGGCACCTGGGGCACACGACCTGGTTTTTTGAAAATTTCATCCTCGCGAAATACAGCCCAGGATACAAACCTTTCAATGCCGGTTACAATTATTTTTTCAACAGCTATTACGAAAGCCAGGGTCCAAGGGTGTTGCGCAGCAACCGCGGCAACATGACCCGCCCTTCAGCATCCGATATTTTTAGCTATCGCAGTTATGTGGACGAACACCTCGGCGCACTTTTAGAAAATAACGATCAACTTTTTGAAGACGAAGCCTTTGCATTGACCTTAGAAGTTGGCTTGCAACACGAGCAACAACACCAGGAACTGTTGGTCACCGACCTGAAATACATCCTCGGCAACAACCCGCTTTTTCCGGTTTATCAGGAACATGCAGCCCCCTTAACAGCTCGAAGCCGCCCCGCTGCCTGGCTGGAATTTGAAAACGGGCTGTACGAAATCGGCCACCGCGGCGCTGGTTTTTGTTGGGACAACGAGCAGAACGCCCACCCCGTTTACCTCGGGGATTTTGCGGTTCAGGACCGGCTCGTTACCAATGGCGAGTACCTCGAATTTATGCGCGACGACGGCTATAAACGCTTTGAATACTGGCTTTCGGAGGGTTGGGAATGGGCTCAACAATTGGAAGAAAAGGCACCGCTCTACTGGTACCACCACAACGGCGAATGGTGGCATTACACGTTGCAGGGTTTTGAAAAAGTGAACCCCGACCTGCCCGTCACGCACCTCAGCTATTTCGAAGCGGATGCTTTTGCCAACTGGAAAGGGCTTCGCCTGCCCACCGAATTTGAGTGGGAAATCGCCTGTAAACTAACCCACCCCCAAATTCCACCTGAAGCTAATTTTCTGGAAAACGGACATTTCCATCCCCGTGCGGCACAAAATACCCAACTTTTCGGCGATGCCTGGGAATGGACCTCGAGCGCATACCTGCCTTACCCGCACTACCCCCGGTTCAAGGGTGCGCTGGGCGAATACAACGGGAAGTTCATGATCAACCAGATGATCCTTCGGGGAGGTTCGGTGGCAACCCCGCGTGCGCATATCCGAGCCACTTACCGCAATTTTTTTCACACGGATAAACGCTGGCAGTTCACCGGCATCCGGTTGGCGAAAAGCCTTTAATTTTTGAGTTATTTGAGAATTAAATCAACGAGATGACTGCTCCTTCACGCACTGAAATGATAAAGATCCAAGCTTTTGCGGAAGACGTGCAGCAGGGGTTGACGGACAACCCCAAACACCTCCTGTCCCGCTACTTTTACGATGCGGCAGGCGACCGGCTGTTTCAAAAAATCATGAACCTGCCGGAATACTACCTGACCTGGTGTGAATTTGAAATTTTTCAAAAACACCGGGATGCGATTTTCCGGAAATTAGACGATGTACCGTTCGACCTAATCGAACTTGGTGCCGGCGATGGCCTGAAAACGCAGGTACTTTTGCAGCATTTTTTAAATCAAAAGGCCGATTTTCGCTACCTCCCGATTGATATTTCGGGCAGCGTGCTTGAACACTTGCAGGAAACCTTAAAGGAGCGATGGCCTGAACTGCTGGTCACCGCAATTGAAGGCGAGTATTTTTCGGCGCTTCAGGACGTTGACCGGCTCTCTGACCGGCGAAAATTGGTGCTGTTTCTCGGCTCCAACATCGGCAATATGAATCAGGAACAAGCTGCAGATTTTTTGCGCCAACTGCGGCAGCGGATGCACTCCGGCGATTGGTTGCTGGTAGGCTTCGACCTGAAAAAAGACCCTGACATCATTCTGGCGGCCTACAATGACCTTCAAGGCGTGACGCGGGCATTCAACCTGAACCTGCTGCACCGCATCAACCGGGAATTGGGCGCTGACTTCGACCTGACTGCCTTTCGCCACTGCCCGGTATACAACCCGCTTACAGGCGACATGAAAAGTTATTTGGTCAGCGAAAAGCAGCAAACGGTCCGCATCGAAGCGCTGGAATTAGAAATTCCTTTCCGGAAATGGGAAGCCATTGACATGGAGCTTTCCAAAAAATACGACCGTCCTGAAATAACACGGCTGGCGGAATTTGCCGGGTTTGAAGTGGAGCAATGGTTTTTCGATGAAAAGGAATATTTTGTGAACGTGCTTTTTCGGACGACGTGAGATTCGGAGAGAAGGTTCCCGCGAAGGACGCTAAGGTTCCGCCAAGGACGCTAAGCCAAGGCTGGCATCACGCCTTGCGGCCTTTGCTTGGGGCTTCTCCACGCTTAGAAAGGGGTCTTGCTTTGCGGCCTTCGCGTATCCTTTTTGGCCTTTGCGGGGAATTCTCTCTAAAGGGATCGCAAAATGAAACTTTGTTGAAATGAATATTTTTTATCAAAAATTGAATTCCTAACATGCATCCCGAAGAAAAAACGCCTGCATTAATTGACCAAATCCGGTCTTTCGAAATGTTTCTGAACCTGCCCGACAGCGACTTGGAATGGCTGATCGAACGAGCAGACTATTTCCTGTATAAGGAAGGCGAGCAACTTTTTTACCCCGGTAAACAAGTCGTGAACATGCAGGTCATTGTGGATGGCGAATACATTGTGCGGCTGAAACAGGGCAACGAATACCGGGAATTGGGCGCCTGGGGAACAGGGACGCTTACGGGACTGCTGCCGTTTTCGCGGATGAAGGAAGCGATAGCTTCCGGCACAGCTCTGCGGGACACGTACGTGCTCGAATTGCACAAAAAGCATTTCACGGAAATGGTCACCGTCAGTTACGAAATGACGCAAAACCTCGTGGGCGAGATGTCTGACCGCATCCGGGATTTTACGGCTACCCGTTTGCAGAACGAAAAACTGATGTCGCTCGGCAAACTCTCCGCCGGTCTGGCGCACGAGTTGAACAATCCCGCAGCCTCCATCGTGCGCAACGCTGAGGAACTCTACAGCCGCACCCACCAGACGCCGGAGCGCTTCAAGCGGATCATGACCATGCGCGTCACTGCGGAACAAACCGACCAGGTGAATGCCATCCTGTTTTCAAAAATCAACGCGCCAAAACGCACGGATCTCACCCTGATGCAGCGGGAATCGCTCAAAGACGACCTGCTCGACTGGCTGGAAGACCGGAACGTGGAAAACGCCGAAACCATCGCCGAAACCTTTGTCGAGTTTGGCATGACGGAAGCTGACCTCAATGAAATCCACGACATTGTGGACGGGAAACACTTAGACGGTATCCTGCCCTGGTTAGAAGGCACCCTGAGCCTGGAAATGCTCGTCTGCGAAATCCAGGAAGCTTCCGGCCGGATTGCATCCCTGATCACATCCATCAAATCCTATTCCCACATGGATCGGTCGAAGGATGGCGAAAAGATTGACCTTCCGGAAGGCATCATCAACACCTTGACGATGTTGAAACACCAGTTGAAAAGCAAGTCCATCGCTGTGAAAAAGGAGTTTGGTGAAAACTTGCCCAAAATCTTAGCTTTTCCGGGCGAGTTGAACCAGGTTTGGACCAACCTGATAGACAACGCCATTGATGCGATGGACGAAGGCGGTGTTTTAAACATTAAGACCTACGCCAAACGCGACCGAGCCTTTGTGGAAATTACCGATAATGGCGCTGGCATCCCTGAAAATGTGGTGTCGAAAATTTTTGACCCATTTTTTACCACCAAAAACATCGGCAAAGGCACTGGCCTGGGCTTAGAAGTAGTGCGCCGCATTGTCGAGCACCACAAAGGTAGCATCGAGGTGGATTCCGTGCCCGGGAAAACAACATTTACCGTTTGTTTTCCGGTAGAGTAACATGACGTTTACTAAACTTTTAAAGTTTAGTAAACGTAACTCCATTTCATTTTTGATCTTTAAAAAATTGATTGTCAATTATTTAATAACCGACGTAGCACCAAATCATGGCTGATAAAAAACCAATTATCCTTTCTGTTGACGACGACCCACAGGTTCTGCGTTCGCTCAAATCTGACCTGCGGGCTGTTTACAAAGACGATTACCGCATCATCAGTACAACTTCGGCCAACGAGGTGCTGGACTCCCTGCCCGAACTAAAAAAGCAAGGCGAAACGGTAGCGCTTTTCCTCTCCGACCAACGCATGCCGGAAATGCAGGGCGTTGACTTTCTGGAAAAAGCCAAACTGTTTTTTCCCGATGCCAAGCGGGTGTTACTGACCGCCTACTCCGATACTGATGCGGCCATCCGTGCCATCAACGACGTACAACTCGATTACTACCTGATGAAACCCTGGAATCCGCCCACCGAACAACTCTACCCTGTGCTGAACGACCTGCTCGACGACTGGCAGAGCAATTTTGTCCCCGAATTTCAGGGGATTCGGGTGTTGGGTTATCCCTATTCGCCAAAATCGCACGTCATCAAGGATTTTCTGGCAGGCAATCTTTTTCCCTACCGTTGGATGGATGTCGAAAATGATTCCAGTGCGCTGGAAATGATGGAGATATGTGGATTAAACGCTAAAAACCTCCCCGCTGTGTTGCTGGAAGACGGCAGCATCCTCTACGACCCCACTTTGCAGGAAGTTGCGGGTAAATTGGGCTTGCACACCACAGCCGCTTCTGCACTTTACGACGTCGTCATTGTGGGCGCTGGCCCTGCCGGGTTGGCGGCAGCCGTATATGGCGGCTCGGAAGGGTTAAAAACCCTGCTGATCGAACGGCGGGCGCCGGGCGGACAGGCAGGTACGAGTTCGAGGATTGAAAACTACCTCGGTTTCCCAAACGGCCTTAGTGGTTCCGACCTATCCCGACGCGCCCTGGCGCAGGCCACCCGTTTTGGTGTTGAGTTTGTTTCGCCGCAATCTGTGGAAAGTATTCAAATAGAGGGAAATTATAAAAAGCTAACCCTCGCCGATGGCAATGTGGTGAACACCAAAAGCATCATCCTTGCCATGGGCGTGGACTACCGGCGGCTGCCTGCCGGAGGAGTTGAACGTTTCACGGGCGCAGGGGTATATTACGGCGCTGCCATGACGGAAGCGCAGGCCTGCAAGCACAAAAAAGTCTTCGTGGTGGGCGGCGGCAATTCAGCAGGCCAAGGGGCTGTGTACCTCTCCAAATTTGCTGAAAAAGTGACCATCATCATCCGCCGGGAAGACCTGACCTCCAGTATGTCGAGCTACCTGATTGACCAAATCAACAGCATTCCGAACATTGAGGTGTCCGGCAAACGAGAAGTGGTAGAAGCAACTGGTAACGAACGATTGGAAGCGCTGGGCATCCAAAACGTGGAGACCGGAGAGGTAAACACCGAACCTGCCGATGTCTTGTTTATTTTCATCGGTGCCCGCCCGGTAACGGAGTGGTTAGACGATCGCCTGTTGCTGGATCAAAAGGGTTTTCTCTACACGGGGCGTGATTTGCGCCAGCATCCCGACTATAAAAAAATCTGGAAACATTCGCGGGAACCATTTTTTCTGGAAACCTGCCAGCCTGGTATCTTTGCCGCCGGCGACGTGCGTTCCGGCGCCATGAACCGGGTCGCGTCTGCCGTGGGCGAAGGGGCGATGGCCATTAAATTTACGCACGAATATTTAGCTGAAATTTAACCTGTTGCAATCATGATTTACTACAAGACCAATCAAAACTGGTTTGGCGACGTCCGCCACTTAGCCACGAGCTGGACGATGGTGCGCATCATGCGCAGCGTAATTGGCATTGGATTGTACGCCACGGCGCTTTGTGTTGTGGTTGACTATTTCAATTGGCAGCGCGAAATCAACATGAACATGGGGGTATTTTCTCTGCTCGGTGTGATGTTGAGTATTTTGCTCGTTTTTCGCACCAATTCTGCCTACGACCGCTGGTGGGAGGGCCGGAAACAGTGGGGCGCTTTAGTCAACAACAGCCGGAATCTGGCGATTTATGTCCAGACCATGTTTCCGAAAGAAGATCAGGAAGTGCGCCACTTCATGGCCGTACGCATCGCCAATTTCTGCATTGCGCTGGTCGAGCACCTGCGCAATGGCGTCCAGTTGGAGAAACTGATTTTTTTATCCAAAACTGAAAAGGCAACCTATGCGTCGAAAGACCATATTCCCAACCAGATTGCCTTAGAGATTTTTGACCGGATTGCCGAAAGCCACCGCCGGGGCGAACTCAGCGAAGGCGATTACCTCAACATCAAGGCCCAGCAAGAATCGTTACTCGACATCCTGGGTGCCTGCGAACGCATCAAAAAAACGCCCATTCCGTTTTCCTATGCGGTGTACCTGAAAATTTTCATTTCGGCCTATGCGCTGATGCTGCCTTTTGCATTAGTCACCACTTTCCATTATTCAACCATCCCGCTTTCGATGTTGCTGTTCTTCGCCCTGCTCGGCGTGGAATTGCTCGGTGAAGAAATCGAAGACCCCTTCGGTCTTGATTGCAACGACCTGCCAACGGGCGACATCGCGCACACCATCAAAAAAAATGTGTTTGAAATTTTGAATCAAAAACAACCGGATTTGGAAGAGCGGGAACGGGCGTTGTACGAGAAGGTTTTTTAGGGATTAACTTCCCTTTAACGCGATTTTCAATCTTCCTTCACATCAGTTTCGATGTTCGGGTTCGTTTTGGTGTGGTATTTTGAATCCTTCAACAAAATCACATCAGGATTATGAGAATCGTCATTGCATCTGTTGTTATTGCCTTTTTAGGATTGGCTGCGCTGCCTTTGAATGCACAAATTTCCATAAACCCGAAAGTGGGCGTTAACCTCTCCGCATTAGATACCAAAATACAGGATATTGACGCCGAAGCCCGCGCTGGCTGGAATGCCGGGTTCGACCTGCGCGTTGGCAAAGGCGTGGTTTTTCTGAATCCGGGATTGCATTATTACAGCGTCACGGCGCGGCTGTTCAAAGAAATTGATTCGCCGGACGACGTGGATTTGAGCGAAGAAACGACCATCCAAAGCTTGCGTTTGCCGGTTAACATCGGCATCAAACTCACCGGCAAAGGCGGCCTGATCGGCTTGCATGCAAAAGGCGGCATCGTACCGGCTTATGTCATCAATGTGAAAGAACGCCCCTCTTTCGATCTGGATATTGAAGATATGAACCGCCTGACCTGGGGTGCCAATGTAGGCCTCGGCCTCGATGTGCTGTTCTTTACCGTGGATGTGAACTACGAAATTGGCCTGTCGAAATTCTTCCAGGATTCCGAAGGCAAGAACAACATGCTGAGTGCCAGCGTCGGGATTAAGTTTTAGTCTGTCTTTATAGTCCGATAAGAGGCCGCGAAATGTCCGAGGGCAGTCTTCTGCGGACTACCTTATGACACGGAGTCTCGCGGAGTAAAGGGATTCTCACAGAGGGGCTTAACTCCGCGAGACGCTCTTTACTCCGTGAACCTCCGTGTCCTATTTGGAATCCTCAGAGGCTGTCTTAAGACGCTTCTGTGATATTCCATCGGACTATAAAGACAGATACAACCTACGCTTTAACCAGCTTAAAAGCCCGCACCAAACCATGCTGCGCAGACCTGATTTGCGCAAAATACATACCAGCTGGCACATTGGACAAATCCAAAGACAACTGCTGCGCGCCGGACTCCATGTTGTAATTTTTCAGCAAAATGGTTTTTCCACTCAGCTCCATCAGGATCAACTGCCCTTCAAAAGGCTCATTTACATACAATTGTATGTCAACGCGTTCGGTCGTGGGATTTGGGTACACCGACAGAATATCTGCTGCAGGTTCCGACACGCCAACATTGACAGAACAAGCTAATTGGCGGCGCACCTGCCCACGGATTTCCCCGCCCGGATTGGCGGCAGTATGGATGTTCAGGTAGGTATCACCCGATTCCAGTTTAACAGCGTCAGCGCCAGTAATTGGAAATTGACCGCTGCCTACGGGCGATGGTATGAACACTGGCAGGTATACCGGGCCTGCTGTTCCGAATGCGCCATCGTGGATATGTGCTGCGGTAGCCGGGCCGCTCAACCCCTCAACGATATACCGGTATTCTAAATGGGTATTGAGCAAATCCGTTGTGATGTAAGCTGCCCCTTGGCCGGCTAAGGCGTTGGGGGGTGTTTCCTGTTCGCCACAAAGGTCGAACGCATAGACGCGTCGCAGATAAGGCTGCATTTGCCCGCGAATTTCTCCGCCCGGATTGGCGGCAGTGTGGATGTTGGCGTAGATATTGCCATTGAGCCAGTTGGTGACTGCCGCGCCGGTTAAGGCCGTTTTACCGGTGTAAAAATTGGGCATTGAAGTCGTTTGCAGGCCAAACAACACTGGTCCGGCTGTACCCGCTAGTCCGGTATGAAAATGGGCGGCAGTTGGCGTAAGCCCATTGGCACCAACATAATAAGAGACAGAATCGAGGGTGGCATTCAAACTTGCGATGGCTATGCCGTTGGCCGAGGTGGTCACCGGCGGGGTTTCCTGGTCGCCATTTAGGGTGGCCGCAAAAGCAACGGGTCCAAGTGGAATCAATTGCCCGCGAATTTCCCCACCGGGATTGGCAGCGGTATGAATGTTTGCGTACAGCGTGCCGTTATCCAATTTTTGTAAAAAGTCCGCCGGAAGCGAGGTCAGGTTCAACGTTCCGGTCAACGTATTGGTTACGCCGGCCGATAATCCCACAACGACCGGCCCTGCAACGCCAGCCGCGCCACTGTGAAAATGCGCCGCCGTAAGGGGGCCGCTCAACCCGTTGTATTCAATGACATACCGCATAAAAAAATTGCCGGGCGAATGCGCCAGATACCCCACGCCGGAAGCCGTGGACGTCACAGGCGGTATTTCATTGGCCCCCGAAAGCACAATGGCATACAGGTTTTCGGTTTTTAAACCGAGTTGGCCGCGTATTTCGCCACCTGGATTCAGGGCGGTATGTACATTCAGGTACAGCTCATTTTTGAAGGCTTTGCTCAAAAAATTGGCGGTTACGGGAATATCTGCCCGCAGCCTGTTTCCGGTAACATCGTTACTGAAATTGACGAAAACAGGCCCATTTACACCATCCACACCCGTATGGATATGGCATCCGGTAATGGGGCCGCTCAAGCCGCTGAAAACGGCATGAACGCTCATGGTTGTCCGGTCTTCCGAAATCAGGATCGTTGCGATTCCGCGCGCATCGGTCGTTACATCAGGTACTTCCTGCTGACCATTCAGGTCGGTTGTAAACAAGAGTCGGTTGTTGGTCCCATTCTGGGCAAAAGAAATGAGTGGCGTTGCGATCAAGCACAACAAGATCCATAGGGTAATTGACTGTTTCATTGAATATGGTTTTGTTAAATAAAAATATACTGGTTTTTCGACCAATTGGCTGCGTTTGTGAAGGCTATAAAGTTACGAGATTTTCAGGGAGGAGGGATTGCCTTAGGGTCGCTGAATTAATAAGTGTCGCTTTCTCCGGGCAAGGCATTTTGATTCTAATCAAGGCGGGGGTTCCCAACCCTTAGGGCAAAATTAAGCCGCTCCTGCAAAGCCATCAACAAAAATTATGAAAAAAGCTGTTCGCCTACGCACGCTGCTTGTCCGAATTCGGACACCTTGCTTAGTGGGTGCTAATTGTAAAACCTTTATTTTCAATTTTTTAAATTCGTGGCATGCAGATTGTTCGATCAGTTATCAGCACTCGTAAGTAATTCCCGACACAACAATTCAGGCATGTACCGAAACTATCTCAAAATCGCCTTGCGCCAACTGCGCAAAAAACCGTTGTATACCGGTTTAAATATTGCCGGGCTTGCCATTGGCGTGGCGGCCTGTTTGCTTATTTTGCTCTATGTGGCGTATGAATTGAGCTACGACCGCTGGAATGCGCAATCGGATAGGATTGTGCGCCCGGTGGCAGATATTCAATTTGGCGGGAGCCACTACCAATTAGCGGTTACCGGTTCCATTCTCGGCCCGGAAGCAGCTGCGGCATTGCCGGAGATCCAGGCTTGGTGCCGTTTCAGAGATTATGGTTCTTATTTAGTGAAACGCGATGGCACCATCCAGCAAAATTTCAGGGAAGAAGATGTGCTAACGGTGGACAGTAGCTTTTTTGAATTGTTCCCACTCAAAATTATAGAAGGCGACCCGACGCGTTGCCTCGTGCAGCCCAATACTATGGCTATTTCCCGAAGCCGTGCTGAAAAATATTTTGCTTCGCCGCAAATGGCGATGGGGCAGACTTTGGTGCTGGAAAATGAGGAGCGCAGACAAGTAACGGCTGTGTATGAAGACATGCCTCAAAACTCGCATTTCCGGGCCGATCTGTTGCTCGCCATGAATGGCAATGAAGAAATCAAAAACGACCCGCCGTTTTGGGCCACCAATAATAATTTCCACACCTACCTTTTAGTCCGGAAAGGAACCAACCTCGTTGCGTTTAACCGGAAATTCGACCAATTGTCTGCTGAAAAAGTCGCCATTACGGTGCAAAAAGTATTGGGAACTACGATAGAGGACATGGAAAAATCGGGTCAGTACGCCCGTTATCGCCTTCAAAACATGCAGGACATCCACCTGCATTCCGACCTTACCGTAGAGCTTGCTCCAAACGGAAGCATTCGCTACGTTTGGATTTTTAGCGCCATCGCTGGGTTCATCCTGTTGATTGCCTGCATCAATTTTATGAATTTAGCCACGGCGCGCTCGGCGGCGCGGGCAAAAGAAGTGGGTATGCGCAAAGTGCTTGGTGGATCCAGATCGGCTTTGATCGGGCAGTTTTTGAGTGAATCGCTCGCCATTTCGGCCATGGCCGTGCTGTTGGCTACGTTGGTTGCCGCGTTGGCCATGCCTTGGTATCGGGAGCTGACCGGGCGGGCGGCGTTGGCGATTCCCTGGAGTTCGCCTGCTTTTTGGGCTGCCATGACCGGCGGTACACTGCTGGTGGGGCTGCTGGCCGGCAGTTATCCGGCTTTCTTTTTATCGGCATTCGACTCCATCCGGGTGCTGAAAGGACAGGTTTCCGGTATGGGCCGGGGCGGAAATTTCCGAAGCGTGCTGGTTGTTTTTCAGTTTTCCGTAGCGGTGGCGCTCATCATTGCCACGATGCTGGTATTCAATCAATTGAGTTTTATTCAAAATAAAAAATTGGGCTTTGAAAAAAGCCAGGTCATCATCCTTGACGACGCTTACGGGCTGGAGGACAAAGTCTATACCTTTAAAGAAGAAATGCTGCGGCATCCGGCCATCGAAAACGCTACGGTATCAAGCTTCCTGCCGGTTTCATCGAGCCGATCCGACCAAACTTTTTCAAAAACCCTTTCCATTGACAAAGACAATGCAGTGAGCATGCAGCGCTGGCGGGTAGACAATGATTACGTGGCCACGCTGAGCCTGGAGATTGTTCAGGGTCGCAATTTCGACCCTGCGCGGGTGACCGACAGCACCGGAATCATCATCAATGAAACGGCGGCCCGCCAAATGGGTTTTCCTGATCCGATTGGCCAAAAAATTTATGTGCCCAACCGTAATTTTGATGGCGCGCCAAAGCCGGAAGATTTTTCGGAATTGCACATCATCGGGGTGGTCAAAGACTTTCACTGGTCGAGTCTGCGCGATAACATCGGCGCTTTGTGCCTTCAGTTGGGACGTTCAACGGGCTTGATGTCGTTCCGTTATAAAGGCGCGGAGACGGTGGCCATCATTGCTGCCCTGGAAAAACAATGGAAGGCCATGTCACCCGACCAGGCTTTTAGTTACCGATTCTTAGACGACGCGTTTGCACGCATGTACGAATCCGAGCAGCGGATCGGGAAAATTGCGGGTATTTTCGGCATCCTCTCTATCCTGGTTTCCTGCCTGGGGTTGTTTGGATTAGCTTCTTTCACTACCGAACAACGCACCAAAGAGATTGGCATCCGCAAGGTGCTGGGTGCCAGTGTAACGGGCATTACCGGCTTGTTAGCCAAAGATTTCCTGAAATTGGTCGTTGTGGCCATCGTCATTGCCAGCCCGCTTGCGTGGTGGCTGATGCAAAAATGGTTGTCCGATTTCGCTTACCGCATCGAAATCCGCTTGTGGATGTTTGCGCTGGCAGGGTTGGCAGCCGTGGCAATTGCGTTTTTGACCGTGAGTTTTCAGAGCTTACGTGCGGCGTTGAGTAATCCGGTGAAGTCGTTGCGGAGCGAGTAGGGCGCGACCCTTGCGGTCGCCCGGGAGCAAGAGGCTGGAGCCTCTTAAATAGTAGACACGAGGCCGGAGCCTTGCGCCAGCAAGAGCCAGCAAGAGCCGTAGGTACGCAATGTTGACGTAATATTGCGTACCTACGGCACGTAAACGGTACAATTTGACAATTTTTCTACCGGTATCTTGCGCCCGACGGGGTCTTGAAAAATTCGGGATGCCCCATGTCATACCAACCAGATTTTGAAAGCCAGACGTTGTGCGAAACTAAAAATCTTTCCTTACTTTGTGGGAAATTGCTTAACCATCAAACTTTCCCATACCATGTCTGATCAAATTCGCCAACTCGAACCCAAGGCTCCCTGGAATTATTTTGCTGACCTGAATGCGGTGCCGCGTCCTTCCAAACACGAAGAACGGGTTGCCCGGTTTATGGTTGATTTTGGCAAAAGCCTTGGTTTGGAAGTGGTGACCGATGCCATTGGCAATGTGATCATTAAAAAACCAGCTTCGCCAGGTCGCGAAAAAAGCCCGACCGTCATTCTGCAAGGCCACCTCGATATGGTGCATCAAAAGAATAAAGAAACCGAATTTAATTTCGATACTCAGGGCATTGACATGTACCTCGACGGAGACTGGGTAAAGGCGCGTGGCACCACGCTGGGCGCCGACAACGGCCTCGGCGTAGCCAGCATCATGACGGTGCTGGCCTCCAAAGACCTGTCGCATCCGGCCATCGAAGCCTTGTTTACCCTCGACGAAGAAACGGGCATGAGCGGCGCAAAAGCGCTCGGCAGGAAGTTGTTGAAAGGGAAAATATTACTCAACTTAGATACCGAGGAAGATCATGTCTTCACTATCGGTTGCGCAGGCGGCATTGATACGCTGGTGGAATGGGCTTACCGCGAAATAGACGCGCCTGCGGGAGCGGAAGGCCGGAAAATTGTCATCAATGGACTCAAAGGCGGCCACTCCGGCGTGGATATCCATCTTGGCCGGGGCAATGCAAATAAGCTCATGAACCGCGTACTGATGGCTTGCAAAGGAGCGGCTATCAGCACTTTGGAAGGCGGGAGCGTGCGCAATGCCATCCCCCGCGAAAGCGTGGCCACGGTGGCGGTGAAGTCGCCAAAAGTGTTTGACCGCAGTTTTCAGGCGATCGTAAAAGTGATTATGGACGAATACAGGGGCGTTGAACCGGGCCTGCAAATCACCATTTCAGAAGCGCCGATCCCCGCAAAGGTCATGCGCCGCAGCGACCAGACGAAACTCCTTTCCGCCATTCGCGCAGCCCACAACGGCGTGTTCCGCATGAGTCCTGATGTCGCTGGATTAGTGGAAACCTCCTCCAACTTAGCGCGGGTGGAAGTGCGGGACGGGCGGTTTTTTAGCGGCACGTTGCAACGCAGCTCCGTAGAATCAGGTAAAGCCGATGTGGCAGCGACTTTCCGTGCACCCTTCGACCTCATCGGCGCAAAAATCGAAAATGACAATATTTACCCAGGCTGGAAGCCCAATCCCAAATCAGCGGTTTTGAAAAAAATGGAAGGGATTTATGAGGGCATGTTTGGGCACAAGGTTGTGGTGGAAGCCTGCCACGCCGGCTTAGAGTGCGGCATCATCAGTGAAGCTTATCCCGGATTAGATATGATTTCGTTTGGCCCTGAGATCCGCAACGCCCACTCGCCGGATGAGTGCGCGAGTGTGTCGTCGTTTCGGAAATTTTGGGGCTTTTTCGTGGAGGTGCTGAAGCAAATTTAAATACACTTCGACGGAATAGGAGGTCTTATTAGCTGACATGAAGCCGGAATCCGCAGCCTGCAAAAGCGTGTGCGAAAGCCGCAACTGCGCCGTCCGGCTGCGCACATCTTTGTCCGAAACCGAACACTTCGGATGCCACGCCTTTTTTACATAGCTGAAAATCAGGGGGTAAATATTTTGGCATGCCGTATGAGGTTATGCTATCGGGCTTTCTATTTTCCGGCCATCCCATTGGTGGTTATTCGAGCGCTTATTTGTACGGCAACTGCGAAAATGGGGTGCAAAGCGGCGGGCGGATTGTATATGTTCGCCTGTTTTCACTGATTGCTTTGGTGGTTTTAATCATTGCCTGCATCAATTTTATGAACCTTTCAACGGCCAAAGCTTCCAGAAGGCAAAAAGAAGTAGGCGCTGCCTTGGGGGTTACTTTATTAACCGGTTTTTTATCGGGCAGCTATCCAGCTTTTTACCTTTCCCGCTTTAAGCCGGCTTCGGTATTGAAAGGCCAAGTCAAAAACTCGTTTGGCGAAGTGCTGGCGCGTAAAGGGCTGGTGGTTTTTCAGTTTGGCATTTCTTTGGTACTGATTGTTGCGGTAGCGGTCATTTACCAGCAGATTGATTATGCACAATCCAAAAATCTGGGCTACGACAAAGCGAATGTCCTGTATTTTGATAAAGAAGGGAAAGTGAGCGAAACGCCTGATGATTTTTTGGCAGCGATCAAAAAAATCCCCGGCATAGTGAGCGCTTCGGCGGTTCAACAAAACATGATAGGCAGCGGGGCGTCTACCTATGGCATTGAATGGCCCGGCAAATCGGATAAAGATTTGATTGATTTTTCGGTGCGGACTGTGGATTACGGAATGATTGAAACCCTTGGGATTTCTATGAAAGAAGGCCGCAGTTTTTCAAAAGATTTTGGCACGGAAAACAGCAAACTCATCTTTAACGAAACAGCCATCAAGGTCATGAGCCTGAAAGACCCCATTGGACAACCCGTCAAAATGTGGGGAGAAGAGAAAACTATCATTGGAGTGGTAAAGGATTTTCACATCGCCTCACTGCACGAGCCAATTCCTCCGATGGTATTTATGTGCCAACCTGAGGCCACGAGTATGGTCATGGCAAAAATTGAGGCGGGTCGGGAGAAAGCAACCATTGAAGCGCTCCAGCAATTCTATCAGACTTATAACCCCGGTTATGTGCTCAATTTTAAATTTTTAGACGATACTTACCAGGCGCTTTATGTTTCGGAACAGCGCATTTCCAAACTGTCGAGGTACTTTGCAGGTCTGGCTATTCTGATTTCCTGTCTTGGCTTGTTTGGCCTGGCGGCTTTTACGGCCGAGCAACGTACGAAAGAAATTGGCATCCGTAAAGTACTTGGGGCATCGGTTGGTTCGGTCGTAGCGTTATTGTCGAAAGAATTCCTGAAAATGGTGCTGATTGCGTTGGTTTTTGCTACGCCGCTTGCCTGGTTTTTGATGGAAAAATGGTTATCGGGCTTCGCCTACCACATTGAAATTCAATGGTGGACTTTTGCGATGGCGGGTCTGGCGGCAGTGGTCATTGCTTTTTTAACGGTAGGGTATCAGAGTGTGAAAGCGGCAGTGGCGAATCCGGTGAAAAGCCTCCGATCAGAGTGAGAAATCAGGCTTTCGATGCTGCGAAAGCAGCATCAAAAGCATTGCGAAGCGAATAAATAATTCGATCCACACCTTGTTGTGGGGCAATAGTAGGGTGCGGCCCTTGTGGTCGCCCGGAATCAAGAGGCAGGAGCCTCTTAAATAGTAGACACGAGGCCGGAGCCTCGCGCCAGCAGGGATCAATAACAAACAAAACATCAACCAACATGGCAGGCGGCGATTGGAAAGAAATGCTGGTTGCAACCCAAAACGGGGACTTAGATTTGGTAAAATACCACCTGCGAATGGGGGTGGATCCGAATTACCAGCACCCTGAATTGATGACCACGCCGCTGATTGAAAGCATAGAGTTCGGGCACCTTGAAATTTCGGAATTTCTGCTCAAAAACGGAGCCGACCCGGGCATCAAGGCTGGGTTTAGCGCGGATACGGCCCTTTCTGTCGCGCGGCGCAACAAAAACCGCGCCGCCATAAAACTCCTAAAAGCATACGATCGAACAGGATTT
>Ga0335394_10002294_pt1 | contig 21496 bp, 21 predicted proteins | sample MAT03_FD_205741 | JGI IMG/M metagenome (GOLD analysis project Ga0335394, IMG submission 205741) | Freshwater microbial communities from Lake Fryxell liftoff mats and glacier meltwater in Antarctica - MAT-03 (spades assembly) (version 2) ...
AGATTGGGCAGAAAACTATGCTGCTGAATGCTTGTAAACTTGAAGGAGAAGACCAAGCTTTAATGATTCTATTGTCGATCGAGGATATCACCGATCGCAAGCAGTTTGAGACAGAGCGATCGCAGTTATTGGAGCAGGAACAGTTAGCCCGCCAACAGGCAGAAAGGGCCAACCGTACTAAGGATGAATTTCTGGCGAATCTCTCCCACGAGCTCCGCAATCCCCTGACTCCGATCCTGGGGTGGGCACAAATGCTGCAATCCGGCAAGCTTAAGGGAGCAGCCGTTACTACCGCCCTAGAGGTGATCGAGCGGAGTGCGAGGGCGCAATCTCAGTTAATCGAAGATATGCTGGATATTGCCAGAATTACGAGCGGCAAGCTGGCTCTCGATAGCAGTCCGATCGATCTGCGGTTAGTGGTGCAAGGTGCGATTGACGGGGTGCAATTATCAGCGGATGCCAAAAACATTAAAATTGTTTCGCAGTTGAGTTCTGCGGCTGTTTTAGGCGATGCTGCTCGCTTGCAACAAGTTGTGTGGAATCTGCTATCGAATGCGATTAAGTTTACTCCAGCCGGGGGACGGGTGGAAGTTGCATTGGAGTCGATCGAGCATCACGCTCAACTTCGAGTCAAGGACACCGGAAAAGGCATTCGGGCCGAATTCTTGCCGTATATTTTCGATCGTTTCCATCAAGGTGATTCTAGCAGCACTAAGGCTAGTCAAGGGCTGGGATTGGGTTTGTCGATCGTGCGCCATCTGGTAGAATTGCACGGCGGAATCGTGCAAGCAGATAGTCCGGGTGAGGGACAAGGAACTACAATCACTCTGAGATTGCCGCTGCGAGACTTGTCTGAAGTGTTGATCGGGGCGATCGATTTAAAGCCAACTGTATTGGCTGCGCCTGTGAATGTATCGAGTGATGATGTCGCTTCTTTGGATGGTTTGCACATTTTAGTTGTGGATGATCTAATCGATACGCGCGAACTCTTAGAATTTGTGCTCGAAAGCTACGGGGCGGAGGTTTTGACGGTTGCATCTGCTAGAAGTGCGATCGCTGCTTTGAAGGACAATCCGGGCAGATATGACGTGCTAATCTCGGATATCGGGATGCCGGAGGAAGATGGGTATTTCTTAATTCGAGAGGTGCGAAGCCTTGCTGCGTCAGCCGGAGGACGAATCCCAGCGGTGGCGCTGACTGCGTATGCTGGCGATCAAGAACGCGATCGGGCGATAAATGCGGGTTTTCAAACACATATTGCTAAGCCTGTGAAGCCTGTTCAATTAGCATTAATTGTCGCTAATTTAGCGGGGAGATTGTGAATTGTTTTTTGTAGGGATACGGCGGTTGAAACCGCGTTTACACAAACAAAACCCGCGGAGGCGGGTTGAAGAATGACGGAGATAAGACACGGCGGTTGAAACCGCGTCTACACAAACAAAACCCGCCTCCGCGGGTTGAAGAATGACGGAGATAAGACACGGCGGTTGAAACCGCGTCTACACAAACAAAACCCGCCTCCGCGGGTTGAAGAATGACGGTTAAAATTACGTTTTTTTTTCTTCAGTCCGCGGAGGCGGACATCGTTTGTGTAGACGCGGTTTCAACCGCCGTCTAAGTTCGGACATCGTTTGTGTAGACGCGGTTTCAACCGTACGTCTGATCTAAAAACAATTGCCAAAAAGAGCAGCATATGAGACAATAAAAAAAATATAAAAATTCGGGAGTTATGATTCTTGGTAACTATTAAATGTCGGGGAATTACCTTCTCAAATATCCAAGCCGTAATCTTCGACAAAGACGGCACTCTAGAGGATTCTCAGGAGTTTTTGAGATTATTGGGAATTAAGCGAGCGCGCCTCGCAGATGCTCAAATTCCGGGCGTTGGAGAGCCTTTACAAATGGCTTTGGGTATCGAAGGTGCTAGCATTGACCCCACGGGTTTACTAGCAGTCGGTAGTCGCAGGGAAAATGAGATTGTGGCGGCGGGATACATCGCGGAAACCGGCAGGGGATGGCTGGAGTCTTTAACTATTGTGCGCCGCGCTTTTGACGAAGCTGACGAAATGTTAAAAAACAGTTCTACTTCTCCTTTATTTGTCGGCAGTTTGGAAGTGATCAAAGAGCTTTCAGAAGCGGGTTTGAAGCTGGGAATTCTGTCAGCGGCTACGACTGCGGCAGTGCAGAAGTTTGTGAAACATCACGAATTAGGCGAGTGGATTCAGTTAGAAATGGGTGTGGATTCAACGCTTCACAAGCCTGATCCGAAATTGTTTTTGCAAGCTTGTGAAAAACTTGGAGTAAATCCCGCAGCAACTTTGATGGTGGGAGATTCAGCGGGTGATATTCAGATGGGTAAGAATGCGGGCGCGGCTGGCTGTATCGGGATTTGTTGGGGAAATGCTGAGGTTAGTCATTTGGAAAAGGCTGATGTGGCGATCGCATCTTTGGATGAAATAATGATTGTAGCAGATTAAGGACTTACGGAGCGATCACGTATTCTTGTCCGAAGAGAAGAATGAAGCAATCGCAGAGTCTATAAGTTGTGACGAAGCAATTGCTAAGTAGGGAAACGGCAATGCCGTCTCCTCCAAATCAGGACACCGCATTGCCGTTTCCCTACAAACAACGCAAACCCAGAATTATCACATCTCTTTCCACACTATCAAGTTCGGCAACTTGCGGCAGATATCCCCACTGCTGAAACCCAAATTTCTCGAACAATCTTAAACTCGGCTGATTGTGAGCAAAAATTATGCCCATCAGGGTTTTAAGTTGCAATTGTGGACTCCGCATGATTGCTGATTGCAATAATTTTTGTCCAATTCCGCAGCATTGGCGATCGGGCGCGACGTAGATGCTAACTTCTGCTGTATGCTGGTAGGCGGCGCGTCCGTAGAAAAGCTGAAAACTCAGCCAGCCAACGATATTTTGTTCTGATTCCATTACCCAAATCGGCAAGGAATTGGGGGAGTGTGCTCTGTACCACGAGAGGCGGCTTTCGACGGAAACAGGTTGTAAATCTGCTGTGGACATTCTGCCTGGTATTGCTGCGTTGTATATTTGGACAATTGCTGGTAAATCGCTTTCAACTGCGTCGCGGATTTTCATGATTTAAGGAAGAAGGAAGTTCGGCAACGAATTGTATAACGGATTTAACGGATGTATTTGTAAGGTGCGCAATGCGCACCTTACAGTTATTATCTTCAGTCCGCGGAGGCGGACATCGTTTGTGTAGACGCGGTTTCAACCGCCGTCTGATCTTCCTTTGTGTAGACGCGGTTTTAACCGCCGTCTGATCCGTCAACAGTCAAATTATACAGTTCCATGACATCGCTAACTGGCATCCGCGAATTTGCTCCCAATGTCAGCGGTGATATGTGTCCTCGCTGCAAGTGTTCTGCCGCCGCACAGCCGATCATTGCTGCGTTATCTGTGCAATATTTTAATGGGGGAAACAATACTCGCAAGTTGTTTTTGACTGCGGCGGCTTGTAAATGTTTTCGGAGTCCGCTGTTGGCTGCGACTCCTCCACCGACTACTATAGTGCTAAGTCCGAAATTTAGTGCACAGGCGATCGACCTTTTGGTTAAACCCTTAGCTACTGTTTCCTGAAAACTCGCCGCAATATCATTAATCGTAGAATCAGTCAAGATGCCTTCGCCACCAGCATTAATATCTTGTTTTTTCAGTTTCTGCACTAATTGCAAAACTGCTGTTTTCAAACCACTAAAACTGCTGTCGTAGGGATGATATCCGCCTCCTGGTAGCGAAATTCTGCCTTCAGGTAGGGGGTATGCTTGGGGATTGCCAAGGCCGGCCAATTTGTCCATCAGCGGCCCGCCCGGATATCCTAGCTGCAACAGTCTCGCGACTTTATCAAAAGCTTCGCCCGCGGCATCGTCGCGTGTTTGTCCTACTGTTTCATAAACGCCGCAATCTTTGACGTGAATTAAGCTAGTGTGTCCCCCGGAAACTAACAGACACAAAAACGGTGGCTGCAAGTCGGGTTCGATTAGGTAAGAAGCGTAGATGTGCCCTTCGAGGTGGTGGACGCCTAAAAAAGGTTTTTGGTGGACTATTGCCAAGGTTTTCGCCGCTGTCAGCCCGACTAACAATGCACCTACTAAACCGGGGGCACAAGTCGCTGCAATGCCGTCAATTTCTGACCAACTCAGGTTGGCTTCACTCAGACACTGGGCAATTACCTGATTTAGCATTTCTAGGTGACTCCGCGAAGCTACTTCGGGTACTACCCCGCCGTACTCCTCGTGGATCTTAATTTGTGATGCTACAACATTGCTGCAAACTTGACGATTCTTAACAATTGCTGCTGCTGTTTCGTCACAACTTGTTTCGATTGCGAAAATGGTTGCCATTAACTGGTAATTTAATTTGATAGGTTAGCTATTGCTATTGCTAGCTTAACTAATTCGGCACAATTCCCCCGCTATACTTGTAGTCAGGTTATGGCGATCGGGAGCATCTGCCCCGTCAGGTAATATCTTCGCGGTATTGCTAGCTCGGCACTAACCTGTGAAACGCGAATCCCTGATTCTATTAAGGATTTGCCGCATCCACGATTGATACTTTACACGGTCAACAAATGCGGTAATCTGGATTCACGATCGGCAAGTTGAAATGCTTGTAAAAAAAACTTATTGTTTTGTAACAAAAGGAAACAATTTCATGCGACGATTGTTTGCTGCAATTTTAGTGGTTAGTCTGTGGATCAGTTTTGCTCCAGTTGCTTCGGCTTACAATTTGGTGCCGTGCAAGGACTCTCCCGCATTCCAGGAACTGGCTAAAAATGCACGTTCTACCAATGGCGACCCGGCATCTGCGAAGGCAAGATTCGATCGCTATTCTCAAGCTATGTGCGGCCCGGAAGGATACCCACACTTAATCGTAGACGGTAACTTGGCTTATGCTGGCGACTTTTTGATTCCTAGCATACTGTTCTTGTATATGACTGGTTGGATTGGTTGGGTAGGCCGCGCTTACCTGCAAGTTACCAAAAAATCAGCAAATCCAGAGGAAAAAGAGATTATTATCGATGTTCCTTTGGCAATCAAATCTATGCTGAGCGGAGTTTTGTGGCCTCTGGCTGCTATCAAAGAACTCACCAGTGGTGAAATGTTTGCCAAGGACGACGAAATTACTGTTTCCCCCCGCTAAAATTGGGAAATGGAGAGCGTGCTAATAGCTAGTAGTTGATCAATTAACTGCAAGTTAGCAATTAGCGGTAGATCGGTACTTACCAACTGTCTCAAATTTTCAGGAGCAGAATTTATGCAATATTTTGTCAAGTTTCTTTCGACCGCACCAGTATTGGCTATCCTTTGGCTCTCTATTCAAGGTGCGGCTTTGATTGAATTTAACCGCTTTTTCCCCGACCTGCTTTTCCATCCGATGCCTTAAGATTTGACCGAAATTAGGTCGCAAAATCTAGGGCTAAAAAGTTGAGAGTTTTGAGTTTTGAGTTTTGAGTTAAAGGTTAATTTAAAGCTCAAATATCAAAACTCTCAAACTCTATAGCCTTTCTCAGTAACATGAAGCGAGCATAGGGCATAGGGCATAGGGCATAGGGCATAGGGCATAGGGCATAGGGCATAGGGCATAGGGCATTGTTGACTAATGACTAATGACTAATGACTAATAACCAATGACTATTGACTAATGACTAATGACTATTGACTAATGACTACTGACTATTGACTATTGACTAATGACTAATATTGTGAATCGATGAAGTCTTATCTCGCCGCAGCAATTCAAATGACTAGCTTGCCTGACCTGCGAAAAAATTTGGTTCAGGCAGAGGAATTAATCGACCTGGCAGTGCGTCGGGGTGCGGAGTTAGTTTCCTTACCAGAAAATTTCTCGTTTATGGGAGAAGAGGAGGACAAGATTGCTCTTGCAGATGCGATCGGACTCGAAAGCGAAAAATTCCTCAAAACGATGGCCCAACGCTTCCAGGTGACGATTCTGGGCGGCGGATTTCCTGTGCCAACCGAGGGCGGGAAGGTATACAATACTTGTTTGCTGGTAGACCCAAACGGCAGCGAGTTGGCAAGGTACAACAAAGTACATTTGTTCGATGTGAATGTGCCAGACGGCATTACTTACAGGGAATCGAGCACGGTGAAAGCTGGTGAAGATTTGCCGCCGGTTTATGTGTCGCCGGATTTGGGGACGCTGGGACTTTCGGTGTGCTATGACGTGCGGTTCCCGGAAGTGTACAGGCATTTGTCCCACAAGGGTGCTGATGTTTTGTTCGTGCCGGCGGCGTTTACTGCTTACACTGGCAAGGATCACTGGAAGGTTTTGTTGCAGGCTAGGGCGATCGAGAATACTTGTTATACGATCGCCCCGGCGCAGACTGGACACCACTACGGCCGCCGTCAAACACACGGTCACGCCATGATTATCGACCCTTGGGGTGTGGTTTTGGCGGATGCCGGTGATGAACCGGGTGTGGCGATTGCAGAGATTAATCCCGATCGGCTAGAACAAGTCCGCCGCCAAATGCCTTCGCTGCAACACCGGGTTTTTCTTTGAAAGAATTTTGAGACCAATTGGTCTCAAAATTTCGGTTTCCGTCAGCGACAAGACTTGAATAGTTTTTATTCGGTCGCGTAATTGTGTACGTTCGTACACAAAAAACTTGGATTGTGTGCGGCCAGAACCTGGTTGGGGCGGGTTTACCGTTCATATAAAGCCGATCCCCCCTAACCCCCCTTAAGAAGGGGGGGACAGGAGTGCTATCAAAGTCCCCCTTCTTAAGGGGGATTTAGGGGGATCGAGACTGCGGTAAAAGCAAAATTTATCAATGTTTTTTTTCCCGGAGATGAAGGGCCAATAACTCGCGGTAAAATGTCTAATGCAGGTTCAATGGGCGTGCACTTCTGCTAAAAGGCGAATTGGCGAAAGTAGAATTGCACAAAATGCGTCTTTTTGGGAGAAATGAAACACACTCTTTCGGTTTTAGTTGAAGATGAAGCGGGTGTCCTCACTCGAATTGCTGGTTTGTTTGCCCGTCGGGGTTTTAATATTGAAAGTCTCGCCGTCGGCCCGGCGGAGCAAGTGGGAGTGTCTCGGATTACGATGGTTGTACCGGGAGATGACCAGATTATTGAACAGTTGACTAAGCAACTGTACAAGTTGATTAACGTGCTGAAAGTTCAGGATATAACCGAAATTCCCTGTGTGGAACGGGAGTTGATGTTGCTGAAAGTTAATGCTGCTACCGGGACGCGATCGGAGATCATTGAGTTAGCTCAGATTTTTAGAGCACGAGTGGTCGATATTGGTGATGATACGCTGACTTTGGAAGTTGTGGGAGATCCTGGTAAAATGGTAGCGATCGTCCAGGTGCTGAATAGATTTGGGATTAAGGAAATTGCTCGTACTGGGAAAATTGCCATGACGCGCGAGTCGGGAGTAAACACAGAATTTCTCAAGTCTTTGGAAGCGAAAGTTTGAGTTAGTTGACCCTTCGACCCTTCCACCCTTCGACCCTTCGACCCTTCGACTCCGCGAGCGGGCACCGCTCCGCGAGCGGATAAACGCCGTCGTTGGGTCAACTGTCAACTGAATGAAACTTATCACGATCCTAACCTAGCAATTTATTTTTTATGATTAAATAAAAAAAATCGCCTTTTTTTTTAGGGTAAAACACTTGACTTTCACTGTTCAATAAAGTATTATTAGATAATGGGAGTGGTGGCATTTTTTTTATTTGTGTCACCACTTCCATTATCTAAAATATAGCACAAAAAATCAACCAAAGTCAATAGATAATTCTTCTTTTTTAACGCCAATCACTCATCCCACAGTCAGCGATTTTTGGTGGTCACAACCCAAATGCTTGAGGAAGTTGGGTTGTGATATCGTTTCCGATTGCATCGGAATAATTAGCCGAAATTTGCTGATCATTCCGGCGCAGCCGGAATTGATATGACCACCAAAAAATGACGATTAAGTCGTATACTCCGCATTAATCTTCACGTAGTCGTAACTCAAATCGCATCCCCAAGCCTTCGCAAAACCTGCACCATTCCCGACACCAACCTGAATTAAAACCGTGTCGGATTTCAAATATTCACCAGCCGCCGCCGTCTTCAGATAGTTACTCGCAGCAGATTTATCGAACTCCTTCGGCTGTCCATTTTCCAGCATCAAAAAATCCCCCAATTGAATCCGCAAATTCTCCTGTTCAAAAGGAACACCAGCCCGCCCAGCCGCCGCTGCAATTCTGCCCCAATTCGGATCGCGTCCAAAAATAGCAGCTTTCACTAAAGAAGAACCGACAATTGTTTTGGCAATTTTACTCGCCGAAACTTCATCCGGCGCACCACTGACTTGCACTTCCACTAAGCAAGTTGCACCTTCACCATCGCGGGCGATCGCCTTTGCCAAATGTACGCAAACTTCTGTCAACATCGCCTCTAATTTTTCAGCATCCGGGCCCATTTCTGTAATGGCGGGGGTGCGAGATTGACCGTTAGTCAAAGCAATTAGCGAATCATTGGTACTGGTATCGCCGTCAACAGTAATTTGATTGAAGCTTCTGTTAGCAGCTCGACTCAACATTTCCTGCCACAAATGTGACGACACTGCTGCATCACAAGTTACAAATGCTAGCATTGTTGCCATATTCGGGTGAATCATTCCCGAACCTTTGCAAATGCCGCCGATGCGTACAGCTCGATCGCCAAACATAGTTTCTAGGGCGATCGTTTTCGGCACTAAATCAGTCGTACAAATCGCCTTAGCAGCCGCATCAGAACCAGTGGAGGAAGCCTCAGCAACTAATCGGGGAATTCCCGCCCTCAACGGCTCCATTTTAATCCGCTGTCCGATGACGCCAGTGGACGCCAGCAGAATTGATTCTGAGGGAATGTTCAGAGCTTCTCCCAACAATTTGGCACTTTCGAGGGCATCGGCCAAACCGAGTTCGCCCGTAGCTGCATTGGCTTGTCCCGCATTGCACAAAATAGCTTTGGCGCTGGGTTTGGCTTGCAGTCGCTGGCGGCAGTAGTCCACACAAGCAGCCCGGACTGTGGATGTGGTGAATACTCCTGCGGCGATCGCGTCTACTTCAGACAAAATTAAACTTAAATCCGGCAAGCCTGAAGGCTTCAAACCCGCTGTAATTCCTGATGCTCGATATCCTCTCGGTGCTGTAACTCCGCCGTCAATTACTTTCCAGTCTGACATGATTGCCTCCCTAGAGCTTTCTATTCTATTGAGAGGGAATTATATCAAGTATCCCAGCCCAATAACTAATAACTAATAACTTATAACGCATAAAATTAATCGCGACTTTTACTTGAGAGTTCTAACTCAAGAAGAAGTCGCGACGATTTTGTAACTGACATTATTAATTTTTAGTGGGCTTTCTTTCAACTATGTAGATTCGACAGTCTCGCCATTACGAAAAAGTTAGCTCATGCTAGCGTTGCTACGATCGTAGCTGTCTTTAAGGCTGGGCTGTGCCTTGCCTTGAATGTGACCCCAGTAATTGGTATCTTCCATCCCGACTTCGGTGGCGGTGCGGTTGAGCATCGATTGCTGCCGATTCTTTACTAGGTGGTGGTGGCGCATCATCAGGGAGCGGGCTTGATTTTCGGTAGACATATGGGGTTCCTCTGTATTCCTTGATTAATTTTTGGCTGGTTTGTTCTTCCTACTTATCACTATAACAAAGAATTCTGTATCTAAAGCTACCGAATTGAATCTGTAATATAACTTTACAGATGCGAAGCGCGATCGGTCAGTGGCATCAGTTAAAAGTGCGCTCTGTGCATCTGTTAACAGAAAGATATTAAATTGTTGGGAATGGGGAATGGGGAATGGGGAATGGGGAATGGGGAATTGGGAATTGGGAATTGGGTTTGAAACTGTAGCGTAATTCGTGGACAGAGTTACCCATTAATAGACTTTTTGGGTAACTCTCTAGCGAGTCTCTCAATAACGTCACTAAGACTGCTTGCGGTAAGTTCAGCTCGTTTTTCCTCTAACCACTTAGTAGCAGTCTCAGTCAGGCTTAGGTTGACCTTACGCTTAGGCTCGCTGTAAATCTTTTTTCTAGGCATATTGTTATTCCGCATTAATTCCGCATAGAATAACAGTAAGGCAAAAATGAGGCAAAAAGCAAGTGTTACTCAGCTTCAAGACGGAATTAAAGCCTAACAATAAGCAGGTCACTAGATTCCGTCAACATTGCGGGGTAGCAAGGCACGCTTACAACTGGGCAAATTCGATTATCCTTGAAACGTTGAAAATCAGGGAGACCGATAAAAGTGTAAAGATTCCTTCTGCAATCGATCTTCACAAGCGCTTAGTGACCAAAGTCAAACAAGAGCATCCCTGGTATTACGAGTCTTCTAAGGCAAGTCCGCAGCAGGCTCTAGCTGAACTGAGGACAGCTTGGGATAGATGCTTCAAGAAGGTATCCAAACAGCCTAGGTTCAAGAAAGAAGGTGCGTCAGGTGACTCTTTCTACCTAGAACAAGGAACCAAATCAAAGCCAGGAATTAATAACGATGGCAAGCGCGTCAAGTTACCGAAGATTGGTTGGGTTAGGCTGCATGAACCATTGCCTATTACGGCATTTCATAACTGTGTAATTAGTCGAAAAGCCGACCGATGGTTCATTGCTTTTAAGTACAAAATCGAAAAGCCCGTAACTCCACCTGACCGCCCTACTGTCGGTGTTGATATCGGCATCAAAGAATTGGCAGTTTGTTCTAACGGCCAAGTCTTTGCCAATCCCAAAGCTTATCGTCGGATGAGCCGTAAAATGAAACGCCTGCAACGGCGTGTCAGCAAGCGAGTCAAAGGGTCTAATAACCGCAAGAAGGCCGTCGCTAAACTCGCAAAATTACACCTAAAAGTGTCAAATATCCGCTCAGATGCCATTCACAAGTTGACAACTTACCTCGCCAAAAACCACAGCGAGGTCAAGATAGAGGATTTGAATGTCAAGGCATTTTTGAAGAATCACAAATTAGCTGGTGCAATCGCTGATTGCGGAATGTATGAATTTAAGCGTCAACTTGAATATAAGACTGAAAAGTTTAACTCAAAATTGACGCTTGTAGATCGATTCTTCCCTAGCAGTCAAATCTGCTCAAATTGCTGCAATCATCGGCACAAAATGCCCTTGAAAGTCCGAGTCTTTGAATGTCCTAACTGTGGAAATGTTCAAGACCGTGACTTCAATGCAGCTAAGAATATAGAACGTTGGTTTGAAGGTATTTTTGTACCAGAACGTTCGGAGCATCAGGCGGTGAGTTCCACCGCATCAGCCTGTGGAGTAGACAAACAAAGGTGGCAGTCATGCTATCGCTACGACGAAACAGGAAGTTAACACTCTTATTACTCATGTCCAGCTAAGTCTAGATTTGGGTAGTTTTGGGTAAGTTTTTCAGAACGGAATTGATACCAACTATTAAAACGGAATCGTAGGGAAACGGCATTGCCGTTTCCTAGTCTCCGCGCCGGAGACGGCAATGTCGTTTCCCTACTTTTGAGAATTGGCATTAATTGATGATTGGTGATTGAGACGTTTAAGGCAAAAAAAAGAGGGGATTTCCCCTCTTTTAATCACAGTGACTGCGGTGTTATTCGACCGTCACAGGAGGGGTTTCTTCCTCTACATCTAATACTGCTTCGGATGCTACCTCCGGTGCGGCTTCGGATGCTACCTCCGGTGCGGCTTCGGATGCTACCTCCGGTGCAGCTTCGGCTGCTACCTCCGGTGCAGCTTCGGCTGCTACCTCCGGTGCGGCTTCGGATGCTACCTCCGGTGCAGCTTCGGCTGCTACCTCCGGTGCGGCTTCGGCTGCGACTTCCGGTGTGGCTTCGGCTGCTACTTCTTCCGGCAAATCTTCTTCCATTGCTGAGGGTACGTCTTCGAGTATTTCATCGGAGATTTCATCATCAGCATCAGTTGAATCAGCAGGAACGTCTATGCCTGCTTTAGCTTGCTTTTGAGCTAGCATTTTCTCGCGGAACTTAGCTGCCATTTCTTCAGCTTTCTCGTACACCAATTCACGATTTTTGACCATCGCTCCAGGCTCCGGTTCCAACTGTTTGGTGGAGAGAGAAATCCGGCCTCTTTCGGCATCCAAGTCAATGATCATCACCTTCACTTCGTCGTTGACATTGAAGACGCTATGAGGCGTATCGATGTGATCGTGCGAAATTTCCGAGATGTGCAGCAAGCCGCTCACGCCACCGATGTCGATAAAAGCGCCGTAGGGCTTGATACCGCGTACTGTACCGATGACCACTTCCCCGACTTCGAGGCGGTTCATCTTGCGCTCAACTAAGGCGCGACGGTGACTTAATACTAGGCGGTTGCGGTCTTCGTCTACCTCTAAGAATTTCAAGGGTAATTCTTCGGCGACTAATTCTTCCTTCGGTTTGCGGGTGCTGATGTGAGAACCGGGAATGAAGCCTCGCAATCCTTCTATTCTCACCAGTGCGCCGCCACGGTTGGTGGCAAATACTTGCGATCGAACTGTAGCGTCTTCTGCTTGCAGTTGTCGCACTCTTTCCCAGGCGCGCATATACTCAATGCGTCGAATGGACAGGGTTAATTGTCCGTCTTCATTTTCATCGGTGAGGATGAAAAATTCTCTGGTTTCGTTTGATTGCAATACTTCTTCAGGGCTTTCCACTCGATTGATGGACATTTCCTGAATAGGAATGTACGCTGCTGTTTTAGCACCGATATCAATCAGAGCACCCCTCGGTTCTATACTAAAAACTGTACCCGCTACTACGTCGCCGGGGCTAAAGTGATAGTCATATTTATCAAGTAAGGCCGCAAAATCTTCGTGAGTAAAGCCGATGTCTTTGACTGTGGTTTTGGTATTGACCATGCGAATAGTTTCCTAGGATTTCTCTCCTTCATGTTTTTCGTTTGCAGGCAGATACTAGAGATTTTGCTGAAAAAGTGGTTAACTTCTTGCAAAATCTTTTACGAAAGTCAGTTTTTGCCAACTTTTGCCCGGTGTAATCTTACACCGGCACTTGCCATTGCTCTTAATTCCAACTCTGTTTGAAAATGTTTAATTTTTAACATTCAGAGTCCAGTGGATTATTATAACTTACCGGCATACTGGTTTTAAATTAATTTAAGTGAGTTTAGCTGGGAGTAGCATAGGATGCGGGGCTTTCTCGATCGCACGACTCATCCGGTTCCGACAAATCTGGGGCATTTTCTGGCCCAGTTTCTGGACACAAAGCTTGATTGAGGGGATTCTGAAGGTGATTTAGGGTATCTACAAAATCTCGGATGCCTCGAAATTGCCGATATACAGAGGCGAAACGGACATAAGCGACTTCGCTGAGCGGGCGCAGGTTTGATAGCACCAGTTCCCCAATTTCTGAGCTGGCGAGTTCTCGGAGCGATCGACCTTGGAGTTGCGCTTCGATTTCTTCGGCCAGGGTTTCAAGCTGACTGGAAGACAAACCAGTTTTTTCGCAGGCCCTAACCAGTCCTCTGACTAACTTTGACCTATCAAAAGACTCGCGTTTGCCGTCGCGCTTGATCACCGTAATCGTCACAAATTCTATGCGTTCGTAAGTTGTGAAGCGGTGCTGACAGTTCAGACACTCGCGCCGCCGCCGGATACTTTGACCTGACTCGGCTGAACGCGATTCGAGAACGCGACTATTTGTGTGTTGGCAGGAGGAACAGCGCATGATTGCTGATTTTAACAGGCGTCGCCATAAAATTGCAATTCATCTGACGCTGGTGCGGTCAGATGAATTGCTGGACTGGAAATATCGATCGGCTTATTTGCCGATGCGCGGAGGTTCCCGGAAGGCGATCGCAAAAAATATCACGCCTAATGCTAAAGCCAGCATCAAAATGTAAGCAACGCTTTCCATGTTTAAAGTTTCCTTATCTTCCCTTGCTATGTTATTTTATCTTAATTATTGCTGCTTTTCTTGCTAAATACAAAAACCCGGTTTCTTGAAGAAACCGGGTTTTTGTGCACCGGAGAAGTTTCCCGGTGTCAGCGAGGCTAGCGAAAACTAGAGAGATTCTTCTCTTCTGGTAGTTACGTCGCCCAGCTTTTGGAACAAGCCCCACTCGACTTGTTCTTCCATGTCAGCTTCAACTCCAGCAAATACGTCGCGGAAAATAGTCCGCGAACCGTGCCAGATATGGCCGAAGAAGAACAGCAAAGCAAAGCAAGCGTGTCCGAAAGTGAACCAACCGCGAGTTGAAGTGCGGTAAACCCCGTCCGATTTCAAGGTTTCGCGATCGAATTCAAACACTTCACCTCTTTGAGCAGCGCGAGCAAACTTCTTAACATCCAAAGGACTGTCAAAAGTTTGACCGTTATATTCGCCACCGTAGAAAGTGACAGTAACTCCCGTTTGTTCAAAGCTGTACTTTGATTCAGCACGACGGAAGGGGATGTCAGCGCGAACGATGCCATCTTTGTCCGTCAAAATTACTGGGAAAGTTTCAAAGAAGTTCGGGAGGCGGCGCACCGACAATACCCGACCTTCGCTGTCTGTAAATACTGGATGCCCCAGCCAAGTTTTAGCAATGCCGTCGCCGTTGACCATTGCGCCAGCGCGGAACAAACCACCTTTAGCAGGAGAGTTACCCACGTAGTCGTAGAAAGCCAATTTTTCGGGAATTTGCTCGTAAGCGGATTGGAAACTAGCGCCACCAGCTAAGCTAGCTTGAGCTCTGCGATCGATTTCTTGTTGGAAATAGCCGCCGTCCCACTGATAGCGAGTCGGGCCAAAAAGCTCGATCGGAGTAGCAGCAGAACCGTACCACATCGTACCCGCAACTACGAAAGCTGCGAAGAACACGGCAGCGATACTGCTAGAAAGTACAGTTTCGATATTCCCCATCCGCAGGGCTTTGTAAAGACGTTCCGGTGGCCGCACTGTCAAGTGGAACAAACCAGCAATTACGCCGACTACACCCGCTGCAATGTGGTGAGCCACGATGCCACCCGGATTGAACGGATCGAAGCCTTCAGGGCCCCAGGAAGGAGCCACTGGCTGGACGTGACCGGTCAGGCCGTAGGGGTCGGACACCCACATTCCCGGGCCAAAAAGTCCCGAAAGGTGAAATGCGCCGAAGCCGAAGCACAGCAAGCCGGACAGGAACAAGTGAATGCCAAACATTTTTGGCAAATCGAGGGCTGGTTCACCGGTGCGAGGGTCTCTGAAAAGTTCCAAGTCCCAGAATACCCAGTGCCAGACTGCTGCTAAAAACAGCAAGCCAGAGAGGATGATGTGAGCGATCGCAACGCCTTCAAAAGACCAGAAGCCTGGATCGACGTTACCTTCGCCAGTGATGCTCCAACCACCCCAAGAACCGGTCACTCCCAAGCGAGTCATAAAGGGTAGTACGAACATCCCTTGACGCCACATCGGGTTCAGAACAGGATCTGCGTGGTCAAAAACTGCTAGTTCGTAAAGGGCCATTGAGCCGGCCCAGCCTGCCACGAGGGCAGTGTGCATTAAATGTACAGAAATCAATCGGCCTGGGTCATTTAAGACGACTGTGTGTACGCGATACCAGGGTAGTCCCATTGACTGCGTTTCTCCAACGTGTAAGTGATGATGTCTATTTTGACGGAAAAATCAGATTCTCAATCCCGTGCAGTTACCTGCGGGCTTTAAATTCTGTCTTTTGCCGAATCCTTTCTACCTTCACAGGTGGAGGTATAAAAATGAAAGTTATTTAAAGAAGTGTATCGAGTGTTAGAGCCGATTGCAATATGTTCGGGATTATATTAGTGGCGGATTGCCCATTTCGCAGCGGGCTGCGATCGTCCCAAGGCGTTCGAGGACTTGCTCGGCATCGATCAGTCTGGTCAGTGTCACACTGCCGATATTTTTTGCGGGATCGGCGGGATCGAGGGTGGCTCCGGGTTTGACTTCTACCATCAGTACAGCGTCTTCTACGCGGTAGAGCCACATTTTTTCATTTCGATCGGAAAGGCAGAGGTTGAGCTGTTGGATGTCCGGCTGTCGTCTCCAGCCTGCTACTGTCCACTCGCCGCCAACCCCCCAGACGCGCCCCACTTTCCAGCCGTCGGATAAGAAAAAATATTTCATTTGCTGTGTACGCTTATTGAGATTTTTTTGTCTAACATAGCGCAAAACTGCAATTGTACGGAATTATTGAACTGCGAAGACGCCAAGGGTGCATATAAATATTGTTATTCGATCGACTATTGCCTATAATATGCTATGTAAGGCATAATTGATCCAAATGACATGGAACATTGAGTTTCACTTTGATTTTTACTCTGAGTTTACCGAATTCCCCACTGATGTCAGATTAGAGCTTTTAGCAAAACTCAAACTGTTACAAGAATTTGGTCCAAACCTCAAGCGTCCTCACGTCGATACTCTCAATGGTTCTACCTACACCAATAGGTCGGAACTTAGGTTTCAGGCGGCTGGTGGAGTTTGGCGAGTCGCTTTTGCATTTGACCCCCGCCGCTCAGCGATTCTGTTGGTAGCTGGGGACAAATCTGGTAGTAGTGAGAAGCGATTTTACAAGCAACTAATTAAGATAGCAGATAGTAGATTTACCGGCCATTTGAATAAGTTAATGGAGCCAGAAACAGATGACAATTAGCCTGAAGACTATTATGGAAAATTTGCCTCCCGAACAACGAGCAATAGTCGAAAAGCGATCGGTTGAATTAATGGTTGAAGAAATGACCTTGCAAGACTTACGAAAAGCAAGGAAATTTACTCAGATTCGCATGGCAGAATTATTAAATATGCGTCAAGAAAATGTGTCGCGACTCGAACGCCGTGCGGATTTGTTGGTATCTACTTTGCAAAGTTATATCGCGGCAATGGGTGGGGAGTTGTCATTTGTCGTAGAATTTAAAGATCGGCCACCGGTAAAAATTACTGGATTAACATCGATGTTTGAAGAAAGCAGCTACACTAATGGAGAGGAAGAGTTTTAATTAGGGACTTACCGTACATCGATTTTAAGCGGTTCGTAACGGTTAGGGTTGCGGTAATTTTGCCTCTTTCGTCGTTTGCAGTCGATCGCATCATTTCGCCCTCGGTTAATATACCCCAATTATGACAGTTCGATATTTGACATAGCCTTATATTCTACTATATAAACGAGACGAAGGAAGAGGAGAGAAGATGTAGGCTATTTGGGTATTCTTTTTTTTAGGTGGGCTGCTATATCAGTCTTTTCTAAATGTCGAGTTCTAACTGTTTCGCTTTAACTTCCATTTGTTTTTCTGCGGATTTCACCACTTCAAAACTCAGGCGAATATCTAGCCTTTTTTTCTGTTCTAAAATTTCCCTAACAGTGACAATTTGTATTTTGTCGGAACTTTGACTCATATATCTGGTTTGATATATTCCCGCTGATTTGGCAGTTTTAATCATTTCCTTCGTTGGGTCTTTTAAACTAATAAAAATACCCAAAGCTGCTTGTTCGAGCGTAATTGTCCCTTGCAAATCGCGGATGTCTCCTGATTGCACCTTCCCTGACTTGACTTGCACGATAATCTTTTCCGGTTCATCTTTGTCGCCTTGAAAGTAAGCAATGCCATCTATTCCCTTATCTGCACCTTTCTTGGCGTTAATAGTTGCCCTATTATTAGTATAGGTAAGCACAGCCCATTTTTCAAATTCTTTGCGAGTGCGATCGTCTTTTTTGTTGGCAAGTGCAATGGCTGATTCCTGATCTTTAGGAATGCCATTTAATTCAATTTGGTTGAGTATTTCTTTACCAAAGGCATCCTCAAGCCGTTTGAGAATTAAACTAATACTTTGATAAGTAATGTCAATTCCTATCCATTGACGGTTGAGGCGTTGAGAGGCGGAAACAGTAGTACCGCAACCGCAGTAAGCATCTAAAACTATATCGCCTTCATCGCTGCTGACTTGAATAATTCTATCTAAAATAGCTAAAGGCTTTTGTGTTGGATAGCCAAGTCTTTCTGCTGACTGTGATTGAATGGGTTTAATATCATCCCAAATATTCTGTAATGGAGTACCTGACATTTCATCCAGATAGCGTTTGTATCGCGGTACAGTTCCAGGTTTCGTCTGAATCACTCGTCCTTCCGCAATTAATTTGTTCATGTTTTCCTGACTGTAACGCCAGTAACGCTTAACGCCCATAAATTCATAGTAAGGATTGCCTTTTGCTTCACCACCAGGCCCAGTCAGGTCGCCAAGCTGATAGCGGCGACCATTTGCATCCACATACTTGTAAAATTTTTCTACATAATCTTGAGTGTAGGCGAGAAACTGAGTATTAAATTTGTAATCCTTACTTTTACTATAGTATAAAATAACATCAGTGATATTCCCGTAGGCTTTGCGACCTTGCTTGGTATCGCTGTGTGCGTTTGTCCGCTTCCAGACAATTTCATTGATAAAGTCTCCTCCTTGAGGGCAAAAAATTGCATCTAATACTAATTTTAAATAGTGACTAACTGTAGAATCACAATGTAGATAAAAGCTACCCGTAGGTTTTAAGACTCGATGAATCTCGGCAACCCTCAAGGTAATATGAACTAAATATGCTAATAAACTGCTTTTGCTTAAAACCTTTGTTAAACCAGCGATTAAATCAATACTTTGTGAGGTGAATTTACCTTGGTAATTTTCTAATATTTCGGCTAAACCTTGATTGGCATAATCATCCCAAGTCCAAGTGTCGATAAAAGCTTGTGCTTGGGCTTGGTCTTCCTTGCCAATGTTGTTGTAAATTTGGTTGTAGTTGCGTTTCGAGTTAAAAGGCGGGTCAATGTAGCACAAATCTACCGATTCGTCTTTGATGTGTCTGCGTAAGACATCAAGATTGTCACCGTAAAATAGTTGATTTACCATTTTCGCTATTTCCTTTAAATGGCTGGTCTAACTGCTGCTTATGTCTGTATTTGACGACAGACTTTGAATTATACTATATAATGGTATCCAATAAACAAGCTCCCGGATTAATTCCTTCCCAGACTCAAGACGGAATTAATCCTTCAATCTAAAATCTAAAATCTAAAATCTAAAATCGAATGACCGCACAAACCCCAGTACAATTCCAAGACAGTTTCGACATCATCGTAGTAGGTGCCGGACACTCCGGCTGCGAAGCCGCCCTCGCCACATCTCGCCTCGGATGCCGCACGCTTTTACTTACCCTCAACCTCGACAAAATCGCGTGGCAACCATGCAATCCAGCCGTCGGTGGGCCCGCTAAAACTCAACTTACTAACGAAGTGGATGCCTTGGGCGGCGAAATCGGCAAAATGGCCGATCGCACTTATCTACAAAAACGCATCCTCAACTCTTCGCGAGGCCCGGCAGTGTGGGCGCTACGAGCACAAACAGACAAGCGGGAATACGCCGCTGTGATGAACAATATTGTCGAAAACCAAGAGAATTTGACCATCCGAGAAGCGATGGTGACAGACTTAGTTTTGGGCAAAAACGAAGAAGTTATCGGCGTTGAAACATACTTCGGCGTCGGCTTTGGATGCAAAGCCGTAATTCTGACAACAGGCACTTTTTTAGGCGGCACAATTTGGGTAGGCAATAAGTCGATGCCGGCCGGACGCGCTGGAGAATTTGCCGCCGTCGGTTTGACAGAAACTCTCAACCGTTTGGGCTTTGAAACCGGGCGTTTGAAAACAGGAACTCCGGCCAGAGTTGACAAGCGAACTCTCGATTACACCAACCTGGAACCGCAGCCGGGAGATGTAGATGTTCGCTGGTTTAGTTTCGATCCAGAAGTTTGGGTGGAACGCGAACAAATGCCTTGTTATTTAACTCGAACTACGCCAGCAACTCACCAGTTAATTAGAGACAATTTGCACCTTTCTCCGGTTTACGGCGGCTGGGTTGATGCGAAGGGGCCGCGCTATTGTCCGAGTATTGAAGATAAAATCGTGCGCTTTGCAGATAAGGAAAGTCACCAGATTTTTATTGAACCGGAAGGTAGGGATATTCCTGAACTTTATATCCAAGGATTTTCTACTGGTTTACCGGAAACTTTGCAACTGGAAATGCTGCGGACTCTTCCTGGTTTGGAAAAGTGCGAGATGATGCGCCCTGCTTATGCTGTGGAGTACGATTATTTGCCGGCAACTCAGTGTTATCCGACGCTGATGACTAAGAAGATCGAAGGGCTGTTTTGCGCGGGTCAGGTGAACGGTACGACGGGATATGAGGAGGCGGCTGCACAGGGGATTGTCGCGGGGATTAATGCGGCTAGGTTTGCGAAGAATCAGGAGATGATTGTGTTTGCCCGCGAGCAAAGTTATATCGGCACTCTAATCGATGATTTGTGTACGAAGGATTTGCGGGAACCTTACCGGATGTTGACTTCGCGATCGGAATATCGGTTATTATTACGATCGGACAATGCAGACCAACGCTTGACTCCGCTAGGACGGGAAATTGGCTTGATTGGCGATCGGCGTTGGGAGTTATTTGAGAGGAAACAAGCTAATATTGTGGCGGAGAAGAAACGCTTGTATGGGACGCGGGTGAAGGAGCACGAGGAGCTTGGTCAGCAGATTTTGGCTGAGACTCAACAATCGATTAGAGGTTCGATTACTCTGGCTGATTTATTGCGTCGTCCAGGTTTTCATTATGTCGATTTGGAACGGTACAATTTGGGCGATTCTAGTCTGAAGTTGGCTGAGAAAGATGGTGCGGAAATTGATATCAAATATTCTGGTTATCTGCAAAAACAGCAAAATCAAATTGATGAAATTGTCAGACACGAACGCCGACAATTGCCGGGAGATTTGGATTATATGGCAATTACAACTCTCTCGAAGGAGTCGCGGGAAAAGTTGACTAAGGTGAGGCCGCTGACGATTGGCCAAGCATCTAGAATTGGTGGGGTGAATCCGGCTGATGTTAATGCTTTGTTGATTTTTCTGGAAGTGCGAAACCGCCAGCAACCGGCTGGTGTGGGAAAATAATATGATGTTGCTGGTTTCGACGCAGTTTATCCTGAGCGTAGTCGAAGGGCTCAACCACCGGAAACAGCCGTAGGCTGAGCGGAGTCGAAGCCGGAATATGTGGTTTCGACTACGCTCTACCACCGGAAAGAGTCGTAGGCTGAGCGTAGTCGAAGGGTCGCAGCCGGAATATGCGGATTTATTAGCTCGACAGACGGGAATCCCCACACGAAGGCCGATCAAAGGTTAGTGTGGGATGCTTCATGCTCGCTGAAGATGAGGATTCCACACGCTTACAACCTCCCACGCTCAAAGAGCGTTGAGCCGTGAGCGTGTGGATGACGACATCAAAGCACAATAAGTCTCTTTATTGTTTTCAAAAGAATCCCCACTATAAATAAATATAGTGAGGGAATTCTTTTTTGAACTAATTTAAGTTCAACTCCTTACGGAGTGGTTTTCTTCGTCAATGTTTGTCCAGGTTTTCATCAGCAACACTTTCCCCTTAACTCCAGAGGTATGTTTAATTACTGACC
>Ga0335394_10002300_pt1 | contig 21475 bp, 24 predicted proteins | sample MAT03_FD_205741 | JGI IMG/M metagenome (GOLD analysis project Ga0335394, IMG submission 205741) | Freshwater microbial communities from Lake Fryxell liftoff mats and glacier meltwater in Antarctica - MAT-03 (spades assembly) (version 2) ...
AAAAAAAAGAAAAATATGATTTAGGGATATTTTATTTTTGAATCGTATTTAATATTAAAAAATATATATTTAGTGTTTCAGTTTACTACTAAACTGAAACACTAATGATAATGACATCTTGTTAATATATTAATAATCAATAAAAATATTAACAACAAAATAAAATTTTATTTAAATAAAAAATATATTGACCGACCATTAAAAAATTTTTAAACCAATCCATACGGTTTTATTTTCTCATTATTGATTTTAGATTCTTCTTCTATTATTTTTTTATCTTTAATTTCCCCCTTGACCCATAAAAATACACTTATTACATTAAGTGTTAAACTAATTACAATTAGTTCAGTTGCATGATGTATACCATGATTTAGACTAGGAAAAACAGAAAAAAATATAGCTACGGATTGGTTTGTTAAATTGGTAAGAATCATATTATAATTTGTGGATATTACATTCAATGAAATAGAAATAAAAAATAGTATCAGACAATCATAAATAACCATTTGTATTAGAAAAAACTTTGAAGGGTCCGCGAAAAAAATAGTAGCACTTTTTATAAATGCTCCAATTGGGTCATCCCCATAACCAAAAAATATTTCCACCCATGATAATAGTAAAATATTAATAATTTGAAATACATTAATATAAAATGCAAGACTTACCTTACTCAATAAACTATTATCTTGAATATCCATTATATATTTTTCTTGTAATATATTTGTTACACTCATAAAAATAACACCAAAAAAATAACAAACCGACCAAATAGATGGTATTTGGTTACCGTGATAAAATAATGGTATAATCGCTATCAAAACAGAAGCAAATAATAAAATAAAACTCATAATAGTGTATTTTTTGATATATTTTATGTTTTTTTTGAGCAGATATTTTGTCAAAATAACGCTTGGTATAATACTCAAACCTAAAAATATTGATTGGATTACGACAGGAGTTCTGATCGGATTAACACTATAAATAAAACAAAAACTCATCAAAGTGTTAAAAAGAGCAGTATAAAAAATAGTCATTTTATTTTTAGGATTAACTATTCTACCTTTATTTAATATGAGCATACATATGCCAAAATTAAAACATCCTTCCAAAGTTGTAATTAGGAGTATAAAATAGATTGAATTGAAAAAACCTACCAAAATCGGAAAAGTAATATGCTGTATACTATTTGTTATAACCACGCCACTTATTAAAAGGAAAACATTAATATTTTGAGACATCACTTCATAATATCATTTTATCATATAAACTTCGTGTATATGTACCCAATTGGTGTTAATAAATTCAAATTTTTTATTAATTTAATAATAACATTATTATCAAATTAATAAAAAATTGTGTAATTCGTACTTTGATTTATTTGCATAAACAAATCCGGAAATTATATGATAAAACTAAATTTTGGGTTGTCTAGTGTATAAAAATAATATGCGACAAAAAAATTAAAATACCATGCCCTAAATAATCCGATTGTGTTCATTAAATAATCCCATGTCGGAATATTTTGTCTTATCAAATAGGGTAAAAATGGGCTTATCCATATAATGCAACTTCCATAAAAAATATTTTCATTTTTGTGAGTATTCAACAGCATCATATGATAATGTGATCCAAATGTTCCAAATCCTGATGCAAATAACCAAAATGGTTCCTCAAAAAATTTTTTATTAATGTGCGTCATTACGGCACCCATAAGCATCATAGAACTAGCAAAAATTCCTATTGGGAACAACTGAGGTTGGTAATAAAATATGCAAAGACATTGTGCATCGTGAACGATATAATCATACAAAGCAGTATAATTAGTATTTGGTATTTTTCCAATAAAAGGCGGATGTAAAATATGCGCCATTCCATGCAAATATGTCAAAATAAACCAAACGATAAAATTAGCATAATTATCATTGAATAAAAATGGTACAAGTAAAAGATGGTACAGTGTAAATGCTAAGATTTTATTTTTAATAATCAGGTGACTCAAATAATCCAATCCCCAACTAAAAGGTAATGTTAATAAAAATGTAATTACAAAATCAATCATTGTTAATTATTTTTTTCAATTAATACTATAACCCATTATATACAATTTCTTTCAATTTTTTTTAAGAACTGAAAGAAATTATTCATATTTTTTTCTCACCCAATAATTCATTTTGTTTTTTTGTAAATGATATTTGTTCATTCTGTTCGTATAATAGATGGTATTTTAAATCATTGTCATCAACACTTGATTCGATCTGTTGTTTTATTGGAATACTTTTATTAAAATAAGTTAAACCATTTGGACTAAAAGCGACAATTCCTCTTAAATATTTTGATTTTCTTGATGCCAACATCTATTAATTTTTTATTAAAAAAATACCAAATAAATTATTTTATATAATTTTACCAATAAGATCCTGCAATAAATTATTTTTTCAAATTTTTAATAAAATATAATTCATATTCTATTGAAATTTGACTAGCATCATACTATTGTATAAATTAATCCTAAAATTAATTTTTTAAACATCTTCTTTGAAAGCATCTTTGATTTTTTTTCCTGATGATCCAAGGCAAATATACTACATATTTGCAAACAACCAACAATAAACATGACCAATGACATAATCCATAAAGAAGATACCTCGTCTTTACAATCGGAACCATCCCGAAACAATGCAACGCCACCAACTATTACCCAAGCAACAATGAAAAGTGAGTAAGTTAATGATATAATAATGTAAGGAATTGAAACAATCAGTGATAGGATTTTTTCAATTGAAAATAAAATGACAAATCCCAATGTCATAGCGGATCTGACAATAACATAAACTAGTGATACGGCAGCACTAACTACCAACCAAACAGGCAATGGCATCATATCGCCATCGCAATTCGCATTCCAATTTTCTCCGGCGATAACAAATGATGCAATACTAAAAGCCAAAGCGGAACCGATTTCAATAAGAGCAGTTACAATGTAAATAACAAAGATTATAATTGATGTTGTATTTATTTTTTATTACTTGAAAAAGTAATTGTAAATTAGCAAATATGTTTAAATGGTTTTCCCTTAATCTCTTTTTTTCAATTTTTTTTAGGTAAGCAATTGATTTAATTAATGGTCTATTATCAACTGTTCAAGGTGCAGGTATTAATATATCTAACAATATTCCAGCTCTAATAGCTAATATTATCAATACAACCATAACCGGAAATTCGGGATCAAATGGTGGAGATGTTTTTGTTACTGGACCGATAAATCGTTTTATAAAAATTAACAAAAATTTTATTGGAAAAAATATACCTAGTGAAGATTTTTACATAACGAGTGGCCATAAAATTATTTTTAATGAGCAAGAAACTAAAGCTAGGTTAATTCCTGGTGTAACCAGAATTAAAACAAAACCAGAACATATTTATTCCATTTGTACTGAAAATAGAGGACCAATTTTGGTTAATAATGTACCGGTTATTGCATAGGGTCGCGAAGAATGGATCCAATATTCCGAAAAGAAAAACATTTTTTGGTGGAATAATTCAAACAAAAAACAAAATATAGATAATGAATTGTCGAACTAAAAATTGAATTATTTAATGCCAAGTACATTCTATTTATGACAAAACAAGTAAGTTGGTATACCAAACAAAATGGAAACAAACGATAATATTTGTAACCCAGTCGATGAAGATTTCGCTCATGAAATTATTGACGATCCAGTCGAAATTTCTTTAATTGGACAAGCTACGGAAATTTTTAAACAAACACCAGATGCATATTTCGAAGCACTTAGACAAAGTGGTGAAATGTTAAGACAAACTCCTGACACCTGTGCTGAAGTAGTTAGGCAAAGCGGCGAAATTATTAAACAAACTCCCGAAGCATGCATTGGTGTAATCGTACAAGGTGGTGAAATGTTGGGACGAACACCAGAAGCATGTGCTGAAGCGGTCAGACAAAGTGGTGAAATGTTAGTAAGAACACCAGAAGCATGTGCTGAAGCAGTTAAACAAAGTGGTGAAATGTTAGCAAGAACACCAGAAGCATGTGCTGAAGCAATTAAACAGGTCACTGGTTTATTCTCTACGGTTTTTTCATTCAAAAAATCAGAAAATAATATATTTTAATTGCGTTGAATATTATTCAATCATTTATTTAGAAAAAGTTTTTAATAAAAATTTTTTCTAAAAATAATAATAAAAATGGTCTGGTAGATATTTTTTAACAATAAACTTCTTGTATAAATATAGATAAAATGTGTAACGAAAAAGCAAATAGCAAAAAGTACGACAATTATTATTATCCACCAAGCAATAATGAAATATTAGCACATAATACTGCCTTTGTGGATATTCAATTCGGTGCAAATAAAACTGCCGCGCTTAATAATGCTAGTAAACCATTCCGAAATGTTAAGGCTGCTATTCGGGCTGTATTGAACAAAAATCCGACTGCAACGAATCCTTGGCGAATTGTTTTATCGGTCGGAAAATATTTTCACAAAAATGATGTTATAGTACCAAATGGTATTTCGATAGAAGGCGTATATAACATGACAAGAATATCATCACTTGTTTTAGAAGGTACCAGTAATTTGATTAATATTATTGTCGAAAGTCATAATAAAACAACAATCACTCGGAGAAGAGGAACAGCTACATATCTAAACACCAAATTTGAATCCTACTGGGATGAACCTAATGCATTATTCGCTGGACCAACCGTACTTGTTTTGGGAGGAAATGTAACGGCTGATAATCACGTATCCATAATGACAACTAATTCTGTAAATGGCGATATTGAAATGGTCAGATTTGTTAATGGTTCAGCTGATGTAACAAATAATACCCACATATTGAATGTTAATGGTAATGCAAGAAATATTATGGTGTATAATGTCATGCCTTCTGTTGTCAATAATTTAAAAATTAGTAATAGTAAAACTATTATTAATCATACTGGTTCGGCATTAAATACTTCTATTATGAGTATTGATAGTGTACCCAATATGGTTCATTCTAATTTTAATTATCATGAAATAAATGCACCAAATTCGAATGCGTCAAACCAAATAATAATGGCTACGGGACAATCCACTGTTTCCATGCCAAATAATATTGTTAAACTTGGAAATACCAGATTAGGTAGAACAAAATTGGCTCGTGGAGTTGGTGCAGCAGGGATAATGCCTACAGTATTATTTTTAAATTCTGCTTTTTCGGATACACCATTTTTAGGAGTAGAAGGAATGATTGTTCCTAAAATATATGGTACCGATATGTCGGGTAATAATCAAATGACAGGATCAATGAACAGCAATAATCAGATAATTCCAACCCAAAATAATACAGTACAATCTTTTGATAGTGCTTTACAAGTAGTTTTGGATAATAGTACATTGGTATTACCATTAACAACCACACTTACTGGACAACTTGTTATGATTAATAATAATAGCAGTACGAATACCAATTTACAAATTAATAATTCTACTATTCCGAATACAACTGTGGTTATTCCACCGGGAATTTCTGTAATATACCAATCCATAAACAATAATTGGATCAAAATTAATAGATAAATGTATATTTCATATTTAAAAATATATACAATCCGTACATATTTTTAAAGATAAATTATATTTGGCTAAAATTATTTATTTTTATCCTCTTTCAGTGGAACGATTTGGTTTAATATTAAGCGATTTTCAACCAAATCCATAGAATCTACACTAAAAAAGCCGATTCTTTCAAACTGAAATTTATCAAACTGTTTGGCAGTTTTAATTGAACAATCAGCCTTGATTATTTTTTTTTCAATTGAATTTTGATTTAATTTTGTTTTCCACTGGTCATCATTAGTTGATCCATCATGCGAAAATAAATGTTTATATATTCGAATTTGGACATCAGTATGATCAATTTCACTGACCCAATTAATAGTTCCCCGAATTCTTTTTGGTGGTTTATAATTTTCTGGTAATAATTCGACAAATAATTCAACAGGATTTTTATTTTCGTCTGTTTTTATATCGATGCATTTGATAAGACCAAAATATTTTAGCCTAACAATTTTATTTGGAGCCAGTCGGTAATATTTTGGTGAATCTTCCATTTGAAAATCACATTTTTCTATATAAATAACATTACCCACCAATATATTTCTAGTGGTACTTTTATCTTTTAAATTCGGAAAATTTAAAGCAGTAACATTTTTTAAGGAATCATTGGATATATTAGTGATGTTAACTTTCAAAGGATGAAGTACCGCCATAATTCTGGGTGCTTTATTTTCCAAATCTTGTCTCAAACATTCTTCAAGCAAACTATAATCAACTAGTGACTGCGAAGAAATACCAAAACCCATACCAATACGATGACAAAAATCGTTAATTGCATCTGGAGTATAACCTCGCCTTTTTAAACCTTGGATTGTTGGCATTCTGGGATCATCCCATCCTGTTACTATTTTATCATTAACTAATTCTATTAATTTTCTTTTTGATAATACTGTATTGGAAATATTTAATTTGGAGTATTCAATTTGTGGTGGACCAACAATACCTTGTCCCAAAATGGGCAGGTTAAGTCTGCCTGCTTCGCTGGTGACTTTACCAACCGATTCTAATACCCATCTGTACAATTCGTTTCTGGTTTGGAATTCCATCGAACAAAATGAATGTGTGATTCCTTCTAAGCTATCCACAATTGGGTGACTAAAATCATATGTCGGATAAATACAATATTTATCACCAGTTCGGCTCTCAAAAAATATATGCGTTGTTTTGTAATACTAAAACCACTAGAAAATAAATATGGGCGAAGTCCATATTTATTTAACTAGCTAAAAATATAATAGCTTTGCTATTATATTTTAACTAGTGTTTCTGTTATCTTTTTTGCTTCGCAAAAATAGATAAAGAAAAACGTATGCATGTATTTTTACGAGGCTTTTTCATATAAATATGAAAAATTTGGGGTCGAAAACCCCAAACTCACCTTATAAAAAGTATGTGAAATGCATGCATTTACATATTTTTTAAAGGTGCGGGCATGTGATTTAAATAAAATTCGATATGCAACCAAATCCCTCATATTAGGATTACCTGATTGCATATTACATTTGAGTCGTAGTACCATTGAATTTTCATCATGTAATCCTTTCGACATTTCACTAAATAATTTAAGCGATTCATCGATAGATCTATTTCGATATGGAGATTCAATGCCACAGCATCTTTGTTCTTTCATTGTATTTTTATCAAGCTGGCAGACATAGGCTTTGTTTTTTTTGATTAGTTCAGTGGCATAATAATACAATTTATCAAAATAGTCCGATGTATAAGTTACATTAAATGGTTCATGTCCCAACCATTTAATGTCTTCCAAAATAGAATCAATATACTCTTGTTTTTCTTTGATAGGATTGGTATCATCAAATCTCATATAACAATAGCCACCGCTTTTTTTGGCTAGGCTAAAATTAATAAACATTGCTTTGGCATGTCCAATATGAAGATAGCCGTTTGGTTCTGGTGGAAATCTGGTTATAATTTTTGTATCGAGACAAATATTTTCCATTGTTGGTATAATTATTATTATGACATATGAATTTATATAATAAATAATTCAATTTTATTTTTATTCAGGCAAAATTTTCCGGAAAATTTGTCATATCCGAACATTGTGCTAGTACTGGAGGAAAAAATAATATTTCTAAATCATCCATTTTTTTAATTTTTGAATTTAATATTTTTAAATCGGGTATCTTTGAATAATACGCGTGTGTTACTACAAAACCAAATTTTTTACAAAGTATATCTATGTAAACTATTGAATGTGCTGCACCAGTGTATGCGATTGCATTTGTAATATAATCATTATCCAAAAATCTGCGTATAAAATAAATATCCATAAAATTAATAAAATAATAGCGTAAGTTTTCGGAAATACGATTTAGTTCTAAATATACTGTTGCGCACATTTCATGCATTGCCTCTAATGTTAGTCCGTAAAAATATCGACCAGATGCTGGGTCTTTGTATAAATCACCGTTTACACTATTAATTGTATTTAGTATGTTTTCAAATTTCAGAATGGCATTTTCTGAACTGGTAATAAGATCACTCAAATTATCTATAATTGTATTTATTTCGTCACGAGCGAATTGTTTAACATTATCATATTTATACGACCAATACATTTTATTCAACAAATAATAAAAGAGTTCATAATATTTTTGTTTTTGAATTTTTTCGGATTCATTTGTAATATTTTTATTGAATTCAATAATGTTTATTTTTTTGAGTTTTTTCTTTCCATTTGATGATTTAACTTCATTAATAATATCCTCAATAAAATGACAATATTCTACAAATTTCTTTAAAAAATTAATAATTACTTTAAGATCACTAGTGTTAATATAAATATTTATGCGCATCATATTTGCTAAATATATCATATCGTAAAAATCGAAATAAAATGATTTTTCAAAAAATACGCGTATGTCTAAATAATGCAATCTAATATTTTTAAAAAGTTTAGAACTGCGTACTTTTTTGCTTTTGGGATCAAAAACAAAGAGTTTTCTAAACAATTTAATTACTTCTTCAATGTACATTCCTTTGTAATTTTTATTTGATTTGTAATGCAATCCATAATTTATATTATCGAATTCCATATCCCATGTTTCTAAAAAAAAATCGTATATTTTATTTGTTGAATTTAAATTATAAAAACTTTCTGCGAAATATTCTTCGATGTCTTTTCGAAAAATATTATCACATACTGTTTCAAATGAAACTGGTACATGGAAATCCATGAATACATACAAAATTTTTGTAATACTGTTAAATTTGCCCTCTAATCTTACAACATTAACAGGTCCATTGATTTGTTTAATCTGTTTTGATAAACTATTCATTTAAATATGTTTATATATATTTATTGCACAAATATTAATTTGGTTTGATTAATTAATTGTTCGATTCGAAAATATAATACGTGTGATAATGTTTGAAATAGATAAAAAAGTTGATTAATTAATTGACATATTTAAAGATATATCAATTAATTAACAAGATGTCATTATCATTAGTGTTTCAGTTTACTACTAAACTGAAACACTAAATATATATTTTTTACTTATCAAATATAATTAATATTAGATACAGTAAAGAAAATGACATCTTATAAATATATATTAATAATCAAATACTCGATATTAAATTAATCAAGTGTATTCATTTCATCTTCATGATCATCATGCAAATTTTCAATTTCTGGAGCGTATTCTTTAATTTTTTTGAAGGTCAAAAAAATTTCATTTTTATTTGTAATATTTTTGAATCTACCTCCAGTGGTATATAATGGGATGCCATCGAGCTTAATCGAGAAGTTTTTGAGAAACTTTGTTACGTCTCGAATTGTCCCAAAAGTAAATATGGCTCCAGGACATTGGAGCCCATGTGGTCCAAATGCCCTATTATTTGTAGCATTTTTTTTATCGAAATTTCTATTAACAAAAACTAATTCAGTTGTTCCATCTGCACATTTAGTTTCCGCTACAAAAAATCTGGAAACTGGTTCTAGGAAATCGTATGGTTCAATATTTGACATATCGCCATTTTTATTTATGACCATTTTAGCAAAATTATGTATTAATGCTAATTGGGGTGCAATTAATAAAATTCTTGTTTCTTTCGGAGCGGTTCTCAACAAAAGACTCATTTTTACAACATGATGAAATTTTAAAACGGCTGTTCTTATTCCATCCCAAGCACTGATTGTTAATGCGCTAACTATTTTTTTTAATTCTTTTACATGAATCAATAAATATTTTTCTTGTTCTTCAGTAATAATATTAAACACACGATTCGTTTCTTTGAGAACAATATTAGAAAGAAAATCTTCAAATTCTTCCAATGTTATTTTTTTATTTTCCAAACGATCAAAATATGTTTCCATATTAATATCGTGTTTGTGCTTGATTTGCAATTTTTGAAAAGCAGTTCTCACATGATCTTCGAGTATAAAATCCATACCAATAAAAATACGCAATAATTGCGCAATGATACCTGGTATATATACTTTTGATTCTTTTCTTGTTGTTCTCCATTCTGTATCATTTTCATACCGAATACCCAATAATTTTGAAATTGATGGGTGATCATACAACCAAGGTAAAAAAAAACTATAACAATAAAAGCGGAATGGTTTGTGTATTTTCATACACATTAATAAACCAACAATAATAGATATTATTATCAAAAACATTCTATTAAATTTAATAAACTAATACTGCATATGTACATTAATATTGGCACTTATTGTGAAATATTTTTCAATTTTTATTTAATTTTTTTTTGATATTTATCATTAAAAAATTGAATTTAAAATAAATTGCCTTAACAATATTTAAAATAAATTGTTTCAATAATAATTAACACAATTTATTAATAATAATAAATATTATCAAAAAATTAATGGGTAATAAATGTGATTTTTATTGCAACGTTTGTTATGAACCGTGTCGAATCAATAAAAAAACCAAAAATATTGATCACTTGGATTGGGCATTGAATTCAAATTTTAAGGAATGCAGAAAATGTTACAAGCTTACAAAAAAAGAAAAAATATATATTCGTCAGAAAAAAAATGAAATATTTGAAAAAATTAAAAAAGAGCATGACAGAAAGAAAAAATATTACAGTAACATTCAGTATCATGAACACGCCGTAGCACCAATTTTTTTTTAAAAATTATACCTAACAGGTTTTACATAATTTATTAATAATGAATCGGTTACTTGCCGTGGACGTGGAAATTGTTCCTGATGACTGAATAACAGCAAAGAATATTTGATCACCTGCATTAAGACATGCATTGGTGGCGACAGTAGCGCATGTTTGTCCAATGGTACCCGCACCAGTGAGAGGAGTTAATGTCAAAAATGCTGTGTTGGCACTTGTATTAGTGTTTGGATTCAAAAAGACATTATTGGTATTATTACTGCATGCTAAAAATTCAATAATATTAGTTGTAACATTAACCCTATAAATAAACATTGTAGGCATAATGTTTATTGTGAAACAAAGTGTACCCGAAAGGAAATAGCATCCGGCAACAGGTATGGTAAATCGTCCAGTAGTATTATCTAATGTAATATTTCCAATATTTGTTGGTGGAGTTAAAATATAGTTTGTTATTACTGTAACAGTGTTTGCTGGTACAATACCTGAACCTGGAGGTATTGGTGTGCCACCAGTGGGTACAATCATACCAGTACTTCCAGTAATATATGTAATATCAGGACAAATATTTTGGCATTGGTTAGAAACATTTGTTGCGGTACATTGATTGCACGGATTACATACATTAGTTTGGTATGGAATACAAGTATTACAAGTATTTTGACATGGAATACAAGTATTATAAATAATTTGATGGGAATTATGACAACAATTTATGGACATCGAATAAATATACAATAGAAATTTATTACCACACTGGTAAATTTGCCACTATAGTCCAATTCAAATTTGCCAATCTTTTGTAGTTGCAATTAATTATATTTGTTGCATAATTTTTTTGGGTGTTGGAAATTTTGATCCTATTGTCAATAAATAATCAACTATATCTTTGTGCCCATTTTGTTGCGCCAAACAGAGAGCACGATGGTTTTTGGCTTTGAAATTTGCTCCATTTTCAATTAAAAATTTTATAATATGCATATGACCATTTTGACTTGCTAAACAAACATAATAATTTTGTTTAAACATGATTTTTGGATTCGTTTCTATGATATATTGCAAAATATCCAAATATCCTCTTTCGCATACGATTTCCAAAGCATAAGAATCATTTGACTTTATTTCTTTTCCAGAAAGTTTAACCAAATATAATCTACCTTGTTCGATCGCGCAATCAAATATTTCTTGGGTACATCTAGTATAGTTTTTACAATTTTTTAATAAATAATCCAAAATATTTGTATTATTATTTTTGACAGCGTAATCTATTAACATATCTAAATATAAATCTGAATTATCGTTATGATTAATCATTGATCTTATTTCATCATAATTTTGATACCCAATTGCATTTTCAACCATAATTTCATCCGATGTTTTTTTTTGAAATAAATATTGTGACATTGATTATTTCTCTAGTTAATAGTAAAAAATAGTATATATTTATAACTAATACTTCTTTCAAAAAATATGAAAAATTGATTTTGCAATATTATGATAATAATTTAGTTTCCGAGAGTTAATATTTAAAATGTTATGTGATGTTTGTTTTCGTACCAAAAAAGATTCTTTTCCAACTAAAAGAGGAGAATCACATACATGTTGATCCCAACATTGTACACACTATAATACTAAATGTGTTAAAGGATTTCTATGTAAATGGTGCTATAAAATAAAAAAAATAAAAAAAAATTATCGGCAATATTATTAAAATAAACATGAGGATATGTGCTATTGCATGCATTGTAATATTATGCCATCTATTTATTGGTTAATGACCAACTTTAAATCTGACCAAATAACAAAATAAATTTAATTAAAAAATTGAAAATACGAACACATATTTTACAAAATATGTAAGTAATAATTAATATTAAAATGAATCCCACCAATATAAATATTAATCAATTCAAAATAATAAAAAAACAAAAATGGAATTCCATTACTTATAAAGAAAGAAGTTTAAGGTCTGTTTTTGAATACATTTCCGAAATTTGTTCTAAAAATAATATACCCAAAATAATTGTTGATACTGCCAAAATTTTATACAAAAGATTAATTGATTGTAAACGAATTACTTTTCGTGGCGAAAATAGAACGAGTCTGATTGCCGCATGTGTTTTCAAGGCATGCAAAGTAAATAATAATTATCGTGGTGCAGAAGAAATTGCCAAATTTTTTGATTTGGATAATGATCAAATAATTTGGGGAAAAAAACAATTCAAAAAAATTATGAAAGATAATGATGAATAATACATTTTATAAATTTAAACAAATATTATTAATATAATTATTATTGTATTAATGATAATTGCAAGAAAAATATTTGATGGTGATTAGAAGTTTTGATGATGATAATGAATACACAATAATATTTTTAAATAAAAATACTGAGTTTGGAGATAAAAAAAAAATATAAAACATTGGGTTTGACAAAAAAATGAATTAATATGCGCGAAGGATAATATTATAGTAATGGATTTTGATGATGCATATTATGCTATGTTTGATGATGCATATTATGCTATGTTTGGTCACACCTACGAAAATGATTAGGAAAAAATTGAAGAAAAATATTCTTGGTGTTTGCATTGAAAAAATTTAAAACTAGACTTGTATATGGTGTAAACATAAAAAAATGAGCGCCAATTTGGATTATTTTGAAAACGAATTGAAAAAAAATATTCTGCCAAAAAATCCCGGTTACCAAATATATTGTAAAGATGGAGTTCTTACTATAGTAGGACAAACACGTTTTGATAAGGCGCATCGTGATGATATTACTCATCTACGCACAACTTTTTGGAATGAAATTCCAGCAGAAACACCAATTATTATCAAACATTTCAACATCGATAACAAATTGGAGTATGGATGGGAATTTGAAAGTATCAATTATGCCAGTATCAATTATGCCAGATATCTGATGAGAAAATTTGGTCATGAATGCCTACAAGATTGTTTTTTGGTTGAATACGGCTTATCGGAAGAACTAGTCGGATGGCATATCATAGGAAAATCATCCGATCTTATTTGCAATAAATGTAACAATGATACAAACACAAATACTAAATGTAACAACTGTATAAAAAAAAAATCAAATTCGTTCGACAATTGGTACAAAAAAATGGTGAAGAAAATATTAGAGGAAATGAAACAAGTAGAAGAAAATGGACAAATACAATGTATATGTGGAAGGGAACAAATTGGATTAATTAATGGAGTCTGTTTACAGTGCCATAATAACAGACTATCAAGCGATAAATTCGATGATTATCATATTTTCTCTTTTCCACATCATATTTTTGTGGATGATACAGATGAGTTATAAGATTAAATAATTATAAAAAATGATTATTGTATTTGACGTTCACTTTGTTTACTTGAATAACATTTTTCAGATTGTACAAAAAAAATATGACAAATTTTGTTTACCATATTTTTAAATAAACAGATAGTATCTCTCTGGTGCTAAAATATTTTCGTACCCAATTTTAGGAAAATGTGTCAGAATTGTAAGTGTGAGTGTAACAAATGTTACGAGTGTAAACCTAAATGCGAACCAAAATGTGAACCAGTATGCAAATATGAATACGAATTAGTATGTAAACCCGAATATGAATTAGTGTGTAAACCGGAATGCGAATGTAATTGCTGCGAGCCAAAATGTAAATGTGAACTAATATATAAACCAAAATATGAATTAATCAGCAAACCAAAATATGAGTGCAAATCATATTGTAAACCAGTTTGTGAGCCTACATGCAAACCAAAATATAAATTAGTATATAAACAGGAATGTGTGCCAGTATGCAAACCAGTTTGTAAACCAGTTTGTAAGCCAGTATGCAAACCAGTATGCAAACCCGTTTGTAAACCAGTATGTGAATGCAAACCAGTATGCAAACCAGTATGTGAATGTGCATGCTGTAAACCAATTTGCGAACCAGTATGCAAGCCGGTATGTGAATATGTATGTAAACCAGTTTGTGAACCAATATGTAAACCAAAAACAAGTTGTTGTTGTGGACAATGTGCTTGGGAACAAGTATTTAATTAAAACTTATTTATTGTTTAATAAATAATTAATAAGTTTTTTATTTTAATACAATTCGATTAGAAGAATTAGCGTAAGCGAAAATATCGGTATTACCAACATATTTTTTTCCATTAAATAGTATGACATAATTTCCGGTATTTGCATTGATGGTTCCACTAAACAAAATCAGGATAAAAAATTCCCAAATGCTAATATTTTTGGTATACCATAATTAATTGTATAATGAATACAATATAATATCATCCAATATATTCCAATGTGAACTGCCGATATTAATATCATTAGGCCAACCATTATTAATTCACCGGATCGATCTTTTTTTTGTTTTTTATTGCTAATATATGATAATAAACAAACAAGTAAAAAACAACCACATAATATAATTGACGAGTATCCCAAACTAATTTTCCACAAAGGCGTGTTCCAATATTGACTGACTAAATAACTAGCCAATGCAAAAAACATCGATATAGATCCTATTAGCAGAAACATTTTTGAATGTGAATTACAAATCAAAACACAAATAGAACAACAAAACATAAATAATTTCAATTTTTTTTAATCAAACAATATTTTATCAATTTGCGCAGTATATTTTATTTTATTTTGGATTATTTCATTATCAATTTTATCGCCAAAACAATACGATCTGTTTAACAACTGAATAATAATACTCAAAATTTTAATATTTGTTGTTTGGTTTATTGTATTTATTAATGATTTATATTGTATTTTATTCATATCATTAGTTAATTCACTTAATACATGCATGGCTATTTCTTTTTTTAAATTTATTCTTTTTTCAATATCCTCAATCGTGTAACCTTCTTTGAGTATATTTTTTAAATTATTTTTGTGGTTATTATTTTTAATTCCTTTATCAGTATGTTTTTTGGCTTCTAGAACAAGATTATGATTATTATAAAAATGTTTTTTTAAATGGGCAATCAATTTCTTTTTTGCACTAATATCGATTTTATTTCTTGGATTTAATTTTTTATTCAGATCGTCTAATGTATTTTTTATGGTATCTTTTGAATCATCCGATAAAAAATATTCAATTTCTTCGTATATTTTTAATAAATCTTTTTCTTTTGATTCAAATAAAACTTCTAATATAACATCAATTCGTTCAGTTATCCATTTATCTCCATCAAATATAATACCGCACCTTTAAAAAGTATGTAAAATGCATACATTTACATACTTTTTACCTTGTCCGCAAAGCGGCAGGTTAAATCGTCAGCTTTGCTGTCGATTTTACAAGGTGAGTTTGGGGTTGAAAACCCCAAATTTTTCATATTTATATGAAAAAGCCTCGTAAAAATACATGCATTCGTTTTTCTTTATCTATTTTTGCGAAGCAAAAAAGATAACAGAAACACTAGTTAAAATATAATAGCAAAGCTATTATATTTTTAGCTAGTTAAATAAATATGGACTTCGCCCATATTTATTTTCTAGTGGTTTTAGTATTACAAAATTGTGAAACAATTTTGAATACAAAACAACGCATATATTTTTAGAGAGCCGTATCCACTATGTCTATCAGTATATCCAACATTATGATGATTTATCCTATCGGGATTCAAATTCACTTTTACAATTATCATTTCCATTGGATTTTCATCAGAAGAAAATATTTTGATTTTTTCGGGTATACTCAAACAGTTAATACCATCTTTTCCAAATGGCAATAAATTATACTGTTTGATGATAATTTTATTATTATCACCAGTATTAATTACTTGGTTAATATTTCCTTTTTTCGTTGTTGCATTATTGATATTTGGTGTGGGGTTTTTATTACATATAGTGTCCAAATGCCTTTTTAATGTGTATGGTCGACTAAAATATTTATCACATTTTCCACAATAATTATCTTTATTTTCTAAATTATCATCATCATCAAATTTTTTATTAGCCGAAATTTTTTTTAAAAAAATACATGGTATTTTCCTTTTATAATGTCGTTCTAGGTGCTCTTTGTTGTAAAATTTTTTACCGCATCTTTCACATTTCAAAATTGTCATCATTATGTCAATATTAATATTTTATTATATTATTTTCTAAAATAATAACCACAAAAATTGGACACATTTTTGTTATTCAAAAAAATCAAAAAAAAATTTATTATAACTCAAAAAATAACATATCAATGATAAAAATTGGTGCACAGTATTGGACACAAAATGAAATGCCAAACATGTGCAAAACTTAAAAGCCTACTCAAAATACGAATGTGTCCAGCACCGCGCGGCAGGGACAGAGTCCAGCCTAGTGTTTCCAATATCTAATTTTGCTATGCAAAATAAAGATATGAAAAAACGGAGATTTGAATATTGGCTAAAAAAAGCTAGAATTTTTATTTGTGCACATAAAAAAATTAATTCTACAATTAATCCTAAAATTGATACCAAAATTGATGCCAAAAAGTGAGTAATTAAAAAAGTTTTTGGACAAATAAAAATTTTGCCAAATACTTTTTTTATTGAATATATTTTTTAAGAAGTTTAATAATATTAAAATATTTATTAAGATTTTAATGTTATTTCATTTAGTTAGCTAATTATAACATACACATTTTGGTGATTTTCTTTTAGGATCCTTAATTGTAACATTAATGTTTATTTCATCAAAATCTTTTTCAACAATAATGTTAAAATTACAAATGGATTTTTTATTATTACAATCATGTTCGATTTCATCATTTGTATTTTCATTAAGAAATTCAGTATCGTCACACATATTTTCATCATCATCCGTATCATCATCGTCAATCGTATTTTCGTCATTATCATTATCCTCATCATCATCCGTATCATTGTCATCCGTATCATCGTCATCCTCATCATCACTGTCATTAATTTTGCTGGTACTATGTTTTTTGACACTATGGCATGATGTGCAAAATACTCTCATATTCTGACAATCATCAAAACCATCATTTGGATTACAATGCTTCGTGATGCGACTTATTTTAAATCCTGCCATATCAAAACGTCCAATTGAATCAGGTTCGCCATGTTTCCATAGCGGGCAAGCATACTCGCTCAGTCCATTAAAATATGAACCAGGTTTATTTGCGCATCTATAACGTTGTTTTCCTGCTACATAACTTTCCGAAACTTGGCGAAATTTAATTGGTACAATCTGTTTGTTACTCATTATGATTTATTTAATATTATTCTATTAATAAGATGTCATTATATCATTTTATTATTTAATTTTAATTAATCAATTTTTTTAATATTAAATATATTTATTAATGGATTATTATGGTAAATACAATAAATATAAAAAAAAATATTTAAATTTAAAACAAGCCGATCAAAATAAAATAGATAAACCCGCCATATATCTCAGCAGCAACAATCATCCAGAAAAAATAACTGATGGATTCATAGAAAATGTTTTAAATAGTTTTTTTGATTTTGAATGGGTACTATTAGGAATTGAATATACTAAATGTAAAAATGAATGGATTGTTTTTCGAAATAATAAAATAAAAAATTGGTGGGCCAAATCTTAATTCTTTATCTTATGCATGTGTATATTAATAAATATTTTTGATAATCAACAAAAAAATAATATACAAATATAACATATATACAAAAAATGAACATTGGATTTGCTACAAAAGTGATTCATGCTGGTCAATCACCAGATATAGTAACTGGAGCTATTGTACCACCGATATCCCTATCAACGACATTTGTACAACAATCACCTGGTATACATAAAGGATTTGAATATTCTCGCACAATGAATCCGACCCGTAATGCATTTGAGGCTAATATATCAGCACTCGAAAATGCCCAATTTGGTATTGCATTTTCTTCGGGAAGCGCCACCACTACAACAGTATTACATTTATTGGAAGCGGGCGATCACGTTGTTGTAATGGATGATTGTTATGGTGGAACATATCGATATTTTACAAAAGTAGCATCGAAGTACGGAATTGAGTTTACTTTTGTTGATTTTAATTTAGAATCAGCCCTGGAAAACGCAATTCGGGAAACAACTAAACTTGTTTGGATGGAAACTCCAACCAATCCCTTACTAAAAATTGTTGATATTGCTAAAATTGCTCAAATAACTCGCCAAAAAAATATTATATTGGTTGTCGATAATACATTTATGTCACCATATTTTCAAACACCATTGGATCTTGGAGCTGATATTGTTGTACATTCTGTGACCAAATATTTGAATGGTCATTCGGATGTGGTAATGGGTGTTGCTTGTACTAATAATGCCGAATTAGAAAATAAATTACGATTTTTACAAAATGCTATTGGTGCTGTACCAAGTCCATTTGATTGTTATTTGGTAATGAGAGGAATAAAAACATTACACTTGCGAATGCGAGAACACGAAAAAAATGCATTACAAGTGGCACAATATTTAGAAAAACATTCCAGAGTGAAGACAGTTTATTATCCGGGTCTTTTATCACACCCGCAATATCATATTGCTAAAAAACAAATGAAAGGATTTGGTGGAATCGTCACTTTTGTTTTAAAAGGAGAAATGCCAGAAACCAGAGAATTTCTCGAAAAATTAAAAATATTTAAATTGGCCGAAAGTTTAGGCAGTGTCGAAAGTTTGGTTGATCATCCAGCTATTATGACACATGCATCTATCCCGGAAAACGAAAGAAAAAAATTGGGTATTTCCGATTCGTTATGTCGATTATCTGTTGGAATTGAAGATATTTCTGATTTGTTACAAGATTTAGAACAGGCTTTGACATTAACACAAATATATTAATGCTATAACAAATAAAATTGAATATAAAATTGACTAATAAAAATTGGTTTAAAAAAAATACACATATATAATAATTATTATGAATAATATTGGTGAAATGCAGACAGAAGACAACTTATTATTTGCTGATATAAATTCGCATATTGTCAAAAAATATAAATTGAAAAAAAAGTTCTGCAATAAAACCAATATTATGAATATTCTGAATTATGATTTTGAATTGGATAAGGTCACAAGAAATGAAGCAATTAACAAAATGCATTACTTGGATTACAAAGAAGAGGATGATGATTTAGATACTGAGGGTTGCAATGGGTACGTTTGGAAAAATCCACCACGTTTAACATATCACATGATTTTTGATAAATATTTTATTTTAATCGGATGCCAATATATGTATGGTATTGGATATAGTATTGAAGAACAGAAAATGTATGATATCACAACTGGAAAAAAAGCAAAAAATAATGGGATCATAAAGAAAATTGACGAATTAATAAAAACTATTACGAAAAAAAAAGAAAAATACATTAAGGAATAACTGAAAAATTGAATATTTTTTAATTAATGAATCAATATTTATTAATTAAAACTAAATAATTTTTATGGATTCAATTACACTAAAAAAATATTTAAAAAAATCTACCAATGTTGATATTGATTTATCTAATCAACTTTGCGAAGATTTTTTTTCGCAGGTTAAATATCGATCAAATATTGTATCAGTAAATGTTTGCACAAATGAAAATTTTAATGCAGGGATTGTTAAGGATTTTATCAACAGGAACGAAAATACCTTGAATGAATTTTATTTGAGAGCCAGATCTAAAGCATTGTGTGTAAATAATTTGACTGAAATCGTTCAGTTATTGAATGAACTGGAATGCCAATATGTATTGATATTGGACACTGTTATGGACTATATTAATTACGATGAAATGGATTTTGTAACGATCGATACCGAAAAACTTTGTAAAATGCGTAACTTCAAAGGTTTCGATTATTTTTATCGAGAAAAAGGATACCAGTCCGATATAGAAGAAGTTAAAAGAATTAACCAGTACTATTTATTAACAGCATTTTGCGAATCATTAAATGTGACATTAAATAACGAGTTTGATGATTCAGAAGATGGTACAGAAAAATCATACCAAATAGATAATTTTTTTGAGTATGTTAATCAAAAACAAATCAGGATGGTTTTTAAAAATTCAGAATATAATGATTGTATTTCAAAATTGTGTAAAATCAATTTTGGTCACATAGACAAAAAAAAAACTAAAAGTTACGAAATTAATTATCCCGTTCCGAATAATATCGATATTTCTTATCATCGATGGAATAAAAAAATAGCCAAACCAATATTAATTGATAATATTAATAATTACTATGACGTCAAACTAAATCATTTATTTTTTGATAATTATGATATTTGTATGGATAAATTAGCGAATTCGAATAGTTTAAAAATTAGTATTGATTCATTGAATTTTCATGCACTGCATAAAAGCACTAATTTTTATTTTAAAACGGTATACCAAATTCTTTCAAATAATCCTACAATTAATCATGTGCTTATTAATATTAAAGTTAATAAGGATATTATTGATTTAGCCGAGTTGGACAATGTTATATTTTTACTTAAAAAAATTGGTTGTGAATGGTTAATTGGAATATCTTGTTGGAATAATGATTTTTTTTGTGAATATATATGTGGTAAAAATAATGATAATGAATCCAATGAAATAAGTATGATAAAAGAATCAGGGTAGTAAATCCATATAAAAGTATATAAATTTATTTATTATAATTGCAATAATGAGATCCAAAGAAATTCTCAAATTACTTAAAGTTTCAAGAGTTACTTTATCATCTTACGTTAAATCTG
>Ga0335394_10002303_pt1 | contig 21453 bp, 18 predicted proteins | sample MAT03_FD_205741 | JGI IMG/M metagenome (GOLD analysis project Ga0335394, IMG submission 205741) | Freshwater microbial communities from Lake Fryxell liftoff mats and glacier meltwater in Antarctica - MAT-03 (spades assembly) (version 2) ...
GATCGATCTGGTGACCAATGCGTATGTGTTCCAGAGTGGAACGGCCATGCAAGGTGATCGTCTGGTGACGAATGGAGGAAGGGTCTTGTCCGTTACCGCGTTCGGAAAGGATATCGAACAAGCCATACTCGCTGCACACCGGAGCGCCGGGCCTATTGATTACGAAGGGAAATACCTGCGTGTTGATATCGGCCTGGATGCCGTGAAGAAACCGACCGTCCGGGCAACGCCGCAGTCGGTCAAATAAGCGTGCCGTCACGCTTGGCCTTGGCACTGTACTTCCCTTGCAGGTTCATCCAATACAGAAAGCCGAACCCAAGCACCAGACTGATGGCGATGGACGGCAACCAGCCCATGGCGGCAAGGAAAACAAAGGTGGCTTCCAAGAAATGACCAATGGCGAAGAAGATGGATTGCATCAGCTGTGGGGGTTCGATCCGGCCAAAGATAGGGCGCGGAACAGCCAGTAGCCAACCCCTCAACCTACCTCCGGCAGGCAGGCCCCTCAACCCTCAACCTCTTCAACCTCTTCAACCTCTCCAACCTCTTCAATATGACACTCCATTGTGCGTATCCTGAAGGCCCCACCGTGGATGGGTCCGCCGTTGGTCCGTAATCTTGGATCGGATCTTAACTACTGGCCTCTTTGATCCGGCCGCGACCAAATTCGTGATGCTTGTTCGCCTTTTCCGTAGCAACCAGTCCGGTATACTAATAGCCCTTTTGGTGCTGGTGCCCTTGCTGTTCCTGAAGCATTTTCAGGCACCGTTGCCGGTAAACAAGCAGATGATGCCCGCCTTCGGGTCGTTGGTCGCACTCTTTGGCATGGCCTCTTGGGTGCAGGGCGTGGTGCTCATGTTCGCGATCCTGCTTGTCTCCGTTCAACTTACCAGCTTGGTGAATGATGCCGATCTGGTGGACCAACGCAACCACTTGCCCGCGCTGCTTTTCCCCATCTTGTTGGCTGCACAAGCCGCTCCGGGAAGTATCGGACCCGCACTCTATGGCATGCCTTTCCTGATCGGCGCGCTGCACAGGTCGTGGTCCATTAAAAGTGGTGGCGCTGCGCTCGGGGCCTTGTTCGATGCAGGTTTCCTGATCGGTGTGGCGGCACAATTCTACATGCCGTACAGCTTCCTCTTGGTCGTGGTTTGGGCTTCCGTCTCGGTGATCCGGCCTTTCCTCTGGCGTGAATACCTGGTGCCGCTCATGGGCATGGCCATTTGTTTCTACCTCACTTGGGGAATTCTGTACTTGACCGGACATGGGTCTTGGGAGCCCCTTCGGACCGTAGTCCATGCAAAACCCGTTACCCTTATCAGGTCCGCAGGGTTCCATGGGATGTACTTCATGCTGATCACGGCTATGTTCGTGTTCTCCCTGTTCGGGTTTGCTCGCCAGTACACCAAAGGGGTGGTACGGGAACAAAATCTCCGCAGCGCCTTCATCGCATTCGTGGTCGCCATGGGCGTGGTGATAGGTCTTGTCTTGTTGCTCAACGGATGGTATCCCCCGGTGCTTCTTGCGATGCCCCTTGCCATGCTATTCACCTTTACATTGCTTGGCAAGAAGCGGGCATGGGCGGGCGAAGTAGCCGTATTCGCGTTGCTCGTTCTTGCCCTTTGGATGCAATACGGCGAATAGGGCGTTGCGCGCTGGCAACGAAGTGGTTCCCCTCGGCAGGTTCGCACTGGTGGACAGGAAAATGCCTCGTCGACCCTACCTTCGCACGATCCAAAGAACGCAGATGAAATTCGGTATAGTCACCTTTCCCGGCTCCAATTGTGATGAGGATATGGCCTACGTTCTGGGCACTACGTTGGGCCAGAAAGTGGAAATGCTCTGGCACAAGGACCGTAACCTGAAAGGGGTTGATATGGTGGTGTTGCCCGGTGGATTTTCCTTCGGTGACTACCTGCGTAGCGGCGCGATCGCAAGGTTCTCACCGATCATGGAGGAAGTGGTGGACCATGCCAAGAAGGGAGGCTTGGTGCTGGGTGTTTGCAATGGTTTCCAAGTGCTTTGCGAGGCAGGTCTGTTGCCCGGTGCGTTGTTGCACAACGAAGGACAGAAGTTCATTGCACGTAACACGTACATCAAAGTGGGAACGCGCAAGACCGCCCTTACCAATGCGGTACCCGACAAGCCGCTGAAGATCCCGATCGCCCACGGCGAAGGCCGCTACCATGCAGATGCCACGACATTAAAGGAGTTGAAGGAAAGCGACCGGATCCTCTTCCGGTACTGCGACAAGGAAGGCCGCACCTTCGACACCGCCAATCCGAACGGTTCCAAGGATAACATCGCGGGCATTTGCAACGCCGGTCGCAATGTCTTCGGCATGATGCCACACCCCGAACGTGCGGCCGACGAGCGCTTGGGGAATACGGACGGGCTGTCACTCTTCAACTCGTTGTTGAAGGAGGCGGTAGTGGGTTGAGCCGGTCTTTTGGGACCTGACTATGTTCTTCGCAAGCCAAAATCTGGTAATGGCAGACACAGGGCTTGATTAACGTCTTGGTAATCTGGCTTTTACGGCTGGAACCTCTACCTCGGATGAGGTGGGTCAAGGGGCTGCTATACCTGCTTCCGGATGTTCCAAGCGCCACGTTGCGCGGGACTTTGTAGCGACCCCAAAGATACATTCAAGTGTTATAGGCTTACACTAGCATATTTCGTCCAAGTCTGCGTTTTGTGTCATAGCCTCTTTTGCTTAGTTCGTCGAATTGGTCATAACTTGCTCCCAATTAGGGCTGCGGTCAGTAGTGAAAATCGTTCGACGTTGGCTCAACATGGAATTAACCAAACTCCCGAAGGCACCTTTGAAAGAGGTGAGCTTTGAAGTCTTATGGGGTATAGGCAAGAAAGAGCCTACGTTATTAAATAGAGTAGAGGGCATAATTGGACTTGGCAAGTTTATCGACCTCATCCAGCCTGCATTTCCCACATATGGAGAGAAGCCCGAAAATGCACTAACTCCGTACGAAATCGCCTATTACTTCGGCATGGCAGAAGGGGACTGGCCGAAAATTCAGTATGGTCCCGGAATTATCACCATCAATGACAATCATTCAGAATACGACTGGAATGGCCGATTTATGCCACTTGTTAGCAGAACTCTGGAATGTCTCATTTCTGCTCATGAATCTTTGAGTCCGATAGTATTTACGAAGTGTACCTTGAAGTACGTAGATGCCGTTACTCTTTCGGACTCCGGATCCACACGCGCAACGATTGAGGAATTCCTAAAGCCACGGTTGAATTTTGCTCTAGGGTCAAAAATGCAGGGTGCACCAATAGTAAATATGAAAACCCTTTTCGAGATACGTGTGGAAGACGTCTCTGTAATTCTGTCACTTGGAACTGGAACACTGAAAGGCGAGGATGCGTTTATATGGGAATCTTCCATACCCTTTGAGTACCCCGATGGCAACCTTGGTCAGATACTAGAGTCAGCGAATCGGGCACATGATTTGTTGAGCAAATTCTTTAAGAACCTCTGCACAGAAACCTTTAGAAATGAATTCCTTTGACTTAATCGCCCCAACATACCCCATAGAGAGGTGGTCTAGCCCACGGACAGAGTGGCTTCGTGGTGACGTTGAGTTCTTTGGTAACGCAACACGACTTGTCAAGAGAGGTGAACCAAGGGTTCTCAGTCTTCCGATCACGAAAGAGCTCTCGCAGAACACTCCAGCAATACGGGAGGCATTAGCGAGACTAGACCGATTCAAAACTTTTCAGGAGAACTGGGACGAGGAAGGGGCCGATTCCATTTCTTGGGATGCGATAAACCATGCGCGGACAATAATATCTCTTATCGCGTCCTCAAGCATCGAACCAGACCTATTAGTCCCAGGCAAGTCAGGGGAGGTGGTTATTGAATATGTTGGCGGCAGGAATCGGCTTGCTCAAGTGGTGATTCACTCTTCATCAGAAAAGTACTTGGTCACACATGATAACTCATCTACTAGTACCAAGAATCCGTTCTCATTGGATGAGCTTTTTGTGTTCATTGGGAAGGGCTCCAAGGGCAAAAAGAATTCATTCTGGAGAAATCTTTTTTCGAAAGGTACATAGGGACTATATCGGCCATACTGGACGACTAAGCCCTGATATTTGGAAATTGCGGATCGTGAGAGGCAAGAAAAAGGGAACGACCGAACTAGAACTCGGACAGTCTCTTGCGATCGCCAGACTTAAGCCCTGCAAGGAACTTCTAAATGACCTAGCCTTATGGCGAGCGGTCAGGATCCGAGATTTTGAAATCCTTGCAGTTCCAGGGTGTGAGGTATTGCACACGCCCGGGCCGACCAGTAAGAAGCCAGAACATTGCGAGATTCGCGGAGAGCGCAACAACGAGGAGAGTACTCACTGGGCTCTCCTTCGGGCATCAAGAAAGGTTCACTATCCAGAGAACTGGAGGCGGCGTAATCCCTGCTCTACTCTTTAGCGTGTCTAGCTAGTGACTTTGGGTTTCAGATTAGGCTTTCGTCTTCGCCAGCGTCGTTCCTTCGAGGCTGGTGTGTTCAGGGCTACACCCGAAGGGGGCGAATTGCTGTGGTCCCTTGCCCTTCAGCCTACGGCAACTCCTTCACGAACAAAGCCTGCAATGTTTTCTGCTTCGCCAGATCAAGGTGCAGCAACGGCGATCCTTCCTCGCGGCCTTTCCATCCGGTGAAGGAAACACCCTTCGCAGGGATCGCTTCCAGATCCATGCGGATGCCTTGGAAGCAGCGCACCTCGTGCTTCCCGGGTGTAAGGGGAAGCCCTTCAAGCGTTAGCACCCCTTGGTCCGCAGGTGGCGCAATGATCACTGTGGTATGCAGCTTGCGCCCCGTGTGGGCACTGAGGTGTTTGAACATGGAAATGGGGCGCTCCACAATATAACTTTCCAGCTCCAGAAGGCAGGTGGCCGGATCGGGACGTGGCATTTCCAACTTCCAACGTTCATGGTCGAGGAGCAGGCCCTGTTCATGGTCGTGGTAAAGCCCATCCACCATCGCACGCGCATTGCCCGGCTCGAATGCCGTGGACTGGAGTGCCGTGAAACGAGCAAGGAAACGTTCGTGCAGTTCGGGCTGCTGTAGCAATTGTGGGATGTAGGGTGTTTCGCCAATGGTGCCAAGCCCCATCCGTTGCACGGTGTTCTCGTTGGCCGGTGCCCACAGGTCCATATCGTATACCACCCAGCGCCATTTTCCGCCCATCTGCCGGGGTCGGTAGCAGCGCACGTTCAGGTCATGGTCCGCACGGCCCGTGTACAGGTCCAAACAGGCAAGATCGATCAGGCTTCGCGTGTCGATCATGGACTCGATGGTATCCAGCGGCGACAGGCCCAACAGCGCACGTTGTGCTTTCTTGAAATGCGCATCGCTCCCGGTCTTCACCACTGCACTCGGCCCTTCCAACACATCAACGGACTCGGCCCCGGAAATGCGCTTCAGCCATTGGGCGTCCTTTGGCGGCATCCAACGGTAGAGGCCCCAATATTTACCATTCAAGTAGAGCGACAAGGGCTCGCTTGGTTGCACGGCCACCGCCATGTTGTATTGCTGGATCACCGTTTCAATGAACAAGTTGCGCAAGAAGGTGTGCGGACCGGCATCGGCACGCAAGATGCCTTCGTTGTAGAACTCCGTGGAGGAGAGTGGAATTCCATTGGCAGGACTATCGTACCGATCACGTGCATGCAGCTTGAAGGAACGTTTCGCCAAGCTCCTGGATCCGCTTCCATGCACACTTATGCCCAACGGGATAGGTGCTTCCGTGGCCCCGTTGAATTGCACCATCGCCATGCGTTCCCAAGGTCTTCCGCGTCGTGAGAAGTTGGCGAGCGCCCCATCCACATTGATCCCTGTACTGTCCCCCCAAAGACCACGTTGGTCCAAGGCCACCGTGATCCCATCCCGTGGCATTTTGCCGTCGATCAGCGTCAGGCACAACTCCTTGCTCGGCAGTTGGTCCGGCCGTAACGCACGTGCGCGCAGAACGACATCTGCGGGCAAAACGAACGGGCCGCTGTACAAGGTGCCATGTTCCTCGGTGGGTTCGGTGCCATCCAAAGTGTACCGCATGGATCCGCAGCGCGTGCAATTCAAAGCAAGCTTACGCTGTGCCCCGGAAGTGGACAAGACGGTATCCACGGTGGGTGCAGGTGACTGTCGGTGGATCGCCACATTGGAGCCGTTCGGCAGGCCAGGTGTCGGTTTCCTGAAGAAGGTCCACTCCTGCGTGCCATCGGTGAGTCGACCTACGCTGAGATCGCCCACCATAGCAGGATAGGTGAAAAGGTCCATGATCGTGAAGCCGTCCGCGGCTATCAACAACAAGGAACCGCCCTTGCGTGGCAAGGTGAAGCCGATGTGCTCATTCCCACGTTCGGGATGTCCATCCAACCACAGTAGCTGCAAGGTGTTGGGTGGGATCACCAGGCTAGCGGAAATAACATGCTGTCTCCCCGCAATGGCGAGCCGCATGCCCTTCATGTCCTGTGGAGCGGCGGTGGTGTTGTACACTTCGATCCAGTCCGGGGTGTGCCCTTCGGGGTCCGCGTACGTAAGGCGGTTTGCGGCCTGCAACTCATTGATCACCAGTACGCTTTGTGCGTCCACGGCGACCTGCAGTATCAAGGCCAAGAAGGAAAGGAACCACTTCACCGGCCCAAATTAGTGGAATTGGGAAGGAAAGTATAGGGTGCGTGTCTGGAAATGGATCCTACAGGGCGTTCGTCGTCACCCATATCCGCCATCCAACGATCGCCTTCTGAATCCGTGAAAGTCGAGCGAGGTCCTTGTCCCACAAGCGGGGCAAAACAGCCTTGTTCATTTTTGCCAGAAGTCGGAAGCATTGTTTTTGCAGATCCATTCGCTTCGTGATCAATGGTGCTCCAAGGCACACGGTTCATCGGCCCATTCGAGCTCGATGGTCGCATGTTGAATACCTGCCTCGGTCAATACATGGCGTGCTTTCTCTTTGATCGACCGCACGCCGACTAGATCCTTCGCCTCCACCACCAAATGTACCGTATGGATGGTGTAGGTCCCATCCAACGACCAGATGTGTTGGTCATGCACATCCACCACATGCCCGATCGCGAGCAATTGGTCGCGCACTTTTCCGAGGTCCATGCCCACCGGTACCTGTTGCATCAGGATCCTGGTGCCGGTACGCAAAGTGCCTACAGCGTTGTAAAGGATGAAAATGGATATGCCAATGCCCATCAACGGGTCCACAATGGCCCATCCGGTGAAATGGATCACTACAGCACCTACCAACACCGCCGCCCAACCGAGCACATCTTCCAACAGATGCAAGTAGGCACCACGCTCATTCAACGTATGGCCGCCGTGCAGTTTCCAAGCCGCGGATCCGTTCATGGCCAGACCGAAGACCGCGATGCCCATCATCCCTGTGGCATCGGGCAAATGCGCATCCCATAAACGTGGTACGGTGACCACCAACATCACCAATGCGCCCCCGATCAACACCACCGATGTGAGCCAGCCGCCCAACATGCTGTACCGCCCATAGCCATAGCTGTACTGCGCGTCGCGCCCTTTCATGGCCACACGTTGCAACCACCACGCCGCACCCAGCACTAGGCAGTCGCCGCCATCGTGCAACGCATCGGTGAGCACGGCAAGGCTTTCGGTCCACCACCCGCCAACGACCTCTACCGCCGTGAATGCCAAGTTGATGAAGAACGCGAGCCGCAAAGCATTGGCGCTTTGTGCGTGGGCTTCACCATGGGAGTGCCCTGCGTGTGGCGCGTGATCGTGCGTATGTGCGTGGGGCATGGGACGAAGGAAAGTAGAATAGCCGAACCAGCCCTACCTCATGCATTCAAGCTGTCTGGTCCAATTGTCCCTCAGCGCCCCAAGACCACGGAGTTCCGGATCAAGTTCCCATCAACACGGAATTCGATCGAGTAGCGCCCTTCGGCCAAGCCGCTCATGTCCAATTGCAAACTGCCCGCGATCCGGCGCACCTGTTTTGCGGTGACCTTTCGGCCCAAGGCATCGGTGATGCGCACGTCCGCTGGGGTGGCATTGCTGCCGAAGGTTATGGTGCAAAGACCGGTTGTGGGGTTGGGATAGACATTCACGTCCGCAGTGTTGGTGTGGATCGCCTGCAACCCCGTGATCAGTGTTGAGTAGCACAACTCGTTGCCCGCACAACCTTCCGTGTATGCAATTGCGCAGATCGTGTATTCGCCCGCATCCGTTGTAGGGATCAGCAAGGCTTCCGCGTCGAGATGATCCAGGTCGTCGCCCCAGATCCAACCGTTCGGCAGTGTCCAAACGATGGAGTCGGCAGCGGGCAGGAAAGGAGATGCGGTGAACTGCACGGGATCCGTCCCGGTGATCGTCGATGGACCTAGGATCGTGATCAATTGTATCGTGCTCGCAAGGTCCACTACCTCTATTTCCGTGGTGTAATCGCAATCGCCGAAAACGGCGTGTACGGAATAGACCCCCGGTCCGACCACATTAATGGACGGTGTGCTGGCCCCTGTGCTCCAACTTATACTGTCGTAGGGCGAGGGGTCAATGCCCAAGGTCGTGCTCGCGTTGCCGCAAACCGCCGTGTTCCCGAAGATCGTGGGCGGGCCGGGATCGATGAAGAATACATTGAATGGCAAGGATGTGGCCGAACAGCCTTGGAATTGGCCGGAAACCGTGTACATACCCTCGGCCACCGAGACACTTTGCCCGTTGGACCCATTGCTCCAGAAATAGGAGGAAAAGCCGGGTGACGCGGTCAATACGGCCAATGAGTCGCCACAAAAGGCTTGGCTGCCGCTGATCTCCATGGCGGGCGGAGTGATCTGGTCCACTGTGAAAACGGAGGAGGTCAATTCGCAACTACCCGTGCCACCGGTAACCGTGTAGGCCCCCGGAGTAGAAACCGTGATCGTTTGCCCGGCAAGGCCATTGCTCCACACATAATTGCTGAACGTGCCGTTGGCCACCAAGGTGATGGATGCGCCTGCACAGAACGTTGTGGGGCCGGAGATCGCGGGAGGGGTGTTCGGACCATCGACCACTTGTACCACCACGGTGGCTGTTGTGCTCAGGTTCGGCGTGCCGTTGTCCGTTCCGGTGAAGGTGATCACATGGGTGCCCGGTTGGCTCAGGGTGAATTCGCCTGTGATCGAGGCCACCACACCCACGACGTTCGCGATCACCGTCCAATTGGGGATCGTGGGCGCGCTGCTTGTTGCAGTGGTCACCTGTCCGTTCTCGGGGGAAAGGAAGCTGAACTCCACCTGTTCGGTCTGGCCCGTACATACCACTACTGTGTCGCATTGTGCAATGCCCGTGGCGAGCGGTGCAAGGTTCTGGGTAACGGCCGTAGTACTGAAAACGAAATCCTTACCGTCCAACCAATCAACCCCGTCGGCGTTGCCGAACGGACCATCGTAATCAATGCCCGCGTGGTCGCTACGGGTGATCTGGAAATAGTCGACCCCGTTCCCGCGGTTCACTCCAACACTGCTGGCGGTGCCACCGAATCCCCCATTGCCACCGGAGGCACTGCCTGTGGTCCACTGCATATCTCCATAGCAAAGGCTCACGTTCTTGTCCTCACCAATGCTCAGGTCGGACCCATCGGTAATGATCAGCTGAAAATTGTTCACCTTGTCCGATTGTGAGCTGAAGTACCCTACGTCGACCCAGTTCACGTACATGGCCGTTGCTGTTACCTTGTACAGGACCTGTCCGGATCCGCGTGTGTCCACATCGGCCCAAAAAGGCGCGATCATCACGTTATTGGTAGTAGGAAAACCCGTGGAGCTGAACGAGCCGAAGGCCTGTAAGAAGCTGATATTCCCGTTGTTGTTGATGTACACGGAATTGTACTGATCACCATAAAAGTTGAAGGTGAACGGAAGCGCGATCTGCTGCGATGACCCATCGTCGCTCGCCCCGAGTGCCAACGTGTAGCTGTTATCGGGTTCGATCCAGCAATCGCAGTTTGATTGTGTGAAGGCAATGGATGAGAAGAGCAGGCAGAAGAGAGCGGCGAAAATTCTCATGGAAGTGCTGTGTTCTGAAATGGTGTTCGAGATCCATTGGATCCAAGCGATACCAAGGGAGCGAAGTTATAGGCTGTAGACTTCGATCCGTCAGGTGCAGTTGCCCGAAGATCGGTCGGGCGATTTCGATCAGGTATCAAGGAACCCGGAATGGATCGCTCAGCCCACGATCACACGACCGGTCTTCTTGGCCAACTTCTTCTTGGCCTCGCTCAGCTGAATGATCTCCTGTAAAGTCGCCATAACACCGATCTCATCTGCGGTCTTCAACGTTTCCTGTCGGTCCTTGATCATCCGATCCACGCGGCGTTCCTTCAGGATGTCCACGGCTTCTTCCAAGGCGTCCTTCAACGCTTCGCTCTCGCGTTTCACGTGGATCTTGTGTCGCTCCTTCCAATTCTTGCTCAACAGGTATTTGTCCGTGAGCAGATCGATCGCCGTGCGCCGCCAGCTCTCGTCCTCATGCCCCACGTATTGTTGATCGGTAACCGTTGTGCCCAAATTGCTGCGGTGGCGGTAGTCCAAATAGATCGCCCTGAAGATCGGCTCGTCGAACAGGATATCATCCAGCGCCAACAATTCGAACATCAGCTCCGCCACACTCGTCTCTTCCTCTTCCTCGGTGTCATCCTCATTCTGGAATTTCACCGTGATGCGTTCGTGGCCATAGCTCAACAACATGCGCAACAGATCACGTTCTTGGGGTGCCGTGCCGAGGTCTTCCACAGTGGGTTGCACGGGTGCGATGTCCGAAGAGAGGCGTTCTTCCGGAACATCTTCTCCTCCTTGTTTCCGGCGGTACTGTTTGCGCAGCACCTTGTTCATCTCGCTCAGCAACGCTTGCTCGTTCACTTCCAACAAGCGACTGCATTGCTTGATGTACAGCGAACGCAACACCATGTCCGGCACCAAGGCCACGCTCTCGACGATCTCGTGGATCGCGCCCGCCTTCTTCACCGGGTCATCGCCACTGTCGGCCATGAGCAGACCGGTCTTGAACACGATGAAGTCCTGCGCCTTTTCCGTCAGGTGTGCCGTTAGCTCACTGCTGCTATGGCTCTTTGCAAAACTGTCAGGATCCTCACCTTCCGGAAACGTCACCACTTTCACGTTGAGCCCTTCGCGAAGCACCAGATCGATACCGCGTAAACTGGCCTTCATACCTGCCGCATCGCCATCGTAAAGGATGCACACCGTGGGGGCGTACCGCTTGATCAGCCGGACTTGGTCCTCGGTAAGGCTGGTGCCACTGCTGGCCACCACATTGGTGATCCCCGCTTGGTGCAAACTGATCACATCGGTGTAGCCTTCAACCAGGTAACAGAGCTCGGTGCTTGCGATCGCTTTCTTGGCTTGGAAAATACCGTACAACGATCGGCCCTTCACATACAACAGGCTTTCCGGACTGTTGAAGTACTTCGGCAGTTTCTTATCGCTCTTCAAGGTGCGCGCCCCGAACCCGATCACTTGTCCGCTGAGGCCATGTATGGGAAAGGTGACCCGCCCGGCGAAGAAATCCCACGCGGCACCATCATCGCGGCGTTTGATCCAACCGGCCTTGTCCAAGAGTTCCGCTTTGAAGCCATGGGCCAAGGCCGCGGCTGCGAATTGGTTGCCACGCTCGGGCACATAGCCCAGTTGGAATTCCTTGATGGTGGCATCCGTGAAACCGCGTTCCCGGAAGTAGCTCAGCGCAATGTTCCGCCCTTCTTCGGTGTTCCACAGTTGATCAACGCTCCACTCCTGCGCCCAGGTTTGGACTACAGCAAGGCTCTCGCGTTCGCTTTGCTCAAGTTCCTGTTCGGCACTCTGCTCCTCTTCCGGCAGGTCGATGTTGTAGCGCTTGCCCAACCACTTGATCGCCTCCACATAACTGAGGTGCTCGTGCTTGGTAAGGAAGGAGATGCTATCGCCCGCCTCGCCGCAACCGAAACACTTGTATATGCCAAGTTGCGGGCTAACATTGAACGATGGTGTTTTCTCGTTATGGAACGGACAAAGCCCCAGAAAACGCGGACCTTTTCGCTTCAACGCGACGAATTCGCCCACCACGTCCTCCACGCGGGCGGCATCTTTTACTTCTTGTATGGCGTGGGGAAGGATCATTCCAACGGACCGCGAATTTAGTCCGCTTTGGGTGTGGGATGGATCATTGAGGAAAAGGAACCGTGAATGGACGTGAATGGGCGGGAATAGGTAGAATGTGCCGTGGTAATGGCGATCGGCAATTGGCTCATTCACGCCCATTCACGGTTCAAAAGCCTACATGTATGTCGTTCTGAACAAGACGATCCGATCGGGTAGCCTTGCGCCGAACCGGCCGCTGTGTTCCCGGCAATGGCGAACTTCACGCCCGCATGGACCTCTATTCACGCAAACAACGTTGGAAACTGGTGCTGGCCATTATGGCCATGTTGATCGTAGGCGCATCCCTTTGGTACAGCAACCGCATCGTGGACCGTGTGCGCCTGGAGGAACGGAAGAAAGTGCAACTCTGGGCAGAGGCCGTACAGAACAGAGCGGAATTGGTGAACTACACCGAGAGGCTCTTCAACCGGTTGCGCGAAGAAGAAACCAAGAAGGTGCAGCTGCTTGCCGAGGCCATGCAGCGATTGGGCAGCAGCGACGAAACGGATTTCAGCTTCTACCTGCGAGTGGTGAGCGACAATACCACGGTGCCGGTGATCATTACCGATAGCGAAGGTCAATTGCGTTTCGACCGGAATGTGGATACCCTGATCACAAAACATCCCGAAAGGTTGGAACAGGAGATCAAGGTTATGGCGGAGCTGCACGACCCCATAGAGATCGGTATTCAAGGGGTGGAGAAGCAATTGCTCTATTACAAGAACTCCAAGGTCTTCAACGAATTGCAGGAGGTCATGGACGGCATCATCCGGTCGTTCATTTCAGAAACGGTGATGAGCACCGCAGCCGTTCCTGTGATCTACACCGACAGTACACGGACGCATGTGATCGAGAGCGGACACATCGAAGCCCACGTGAAGGAGGACAGTGCGGCCATGCAAGCACGCATCCGTTCGATGGAAAAGGCCAATACGCCGATCGCGATCAGCTTGCCCGGTAAAGGGCGCAATTACATTTTCTACGAGGAGTCGTTGGTGATCACCCAACTGCGCTACTTCCCCTATGTGCAACTAGGCATCCTCGCGCTGTTCCTGATCGTCGCCTACGCCTTGTTCAGCATCTTCCGCAATGCCGAGCAGAACCAGGTCTGGGTGGGCATGGCGAAGGAGACCGCGCACCAGTTGGGCACTCCGCTGAGTTCGTTGATGGCGTGGATGGAACTGCTGAAAGCAAAGGGTGTGGACCCCTCGGCGTTGATCGAGATGCGCAAGGACGTGGACCGCTTGGAGGTGATCACCGAACGCTTCAGCAAGATCGGTTCGGCACCGGACCTGACCCCGGAAAAACTGTACTACACCTTGCGCGCCACAGTGCTTTACTTACGTCCACGTCTGCCTTCGAAGGCTGTGATCGAAGTAGTGCAACCCGCAGATCCCGAATTGCTCGTACCGCTGAACAGAGCACTTTTCAGTTGGGTCATTGAGAACCTGATCCGTAACTCCGTGGATGCCATGGAAGGTCAAGGATCGATCACTATAGAACTGATACCCGACGGCTCCAACGTACACATCGACCTGACCGATACCGGTAAAGGGATCCCATTGGCCCAACATCGTACGGTGTTCCAGCCTGGTTACACCACCAAGAAACGTGGTTGGGGCCTCGGACTTTCGCTTAGTAAACGCATTATTGAACAGTACCACGGCGGACATATCATCGTGAAGAAGAGCACTCCGGGAGTGGGAACGACGTTCCGGATAACTCTGGCGAAGGGGAACTTTAGTGATAAGCTGGTGAGTGTTGCCGAGTACGAGTGATCCGGAAGCAATGGCTGGACTCTACTTACACATTCCTTTCTGTCGAAAAGCCTGTTCCTATTGCGACTTCCACTTCAGCACCAACCTTCGTAATGCGGACCAGCTAGTTGGAGCGATCAGGAAAGAGTTGAATGATCGTGCCGAAGAGCTTGCCGATACGTCCTTAGGAACGATCTATTTCGGAGGTGGCACACCCAGCCTTTTGAAACCGATAACGATCGCCGGGATCTTGGATGATGCTCGGAAACAGTTCAACCTACAACCGAACGCAGAGATCTCTTTGGAAGCGAACCCGGATGACATAACTCCCTCTAACCTGGCTGCATGGAAAGCCATGGGCATTACACGGCTCAGTCTCGGCACGCAAAGCTTCCGGGAGGATCGTTTGCGCTTCATGGGCCGTGCGCACACTGCGGAACATGCGCTGAAGAGCATTGAGCTGATCGCAAAAGCGGGGTTCGAAAGTTGGACCATCGACCTGATCTACGGGCTACCGGGTATGACCATTGCCGAGTGGGATGAGCAGCTGAGCATTGCTTTGGACCTCGGTATGCCGCACCTTTCAGCCTATTGCCTCACCGTGGAAGCCAAGACCGCACTGGCCCACCAAGTGAAGAAGGGGACGGTACACATGCCGGAAGATGTTGACCAAAGCGCACAGTTCGACCATTTGATCGAGCGCATGGAGAAGGCCGGTCTCGTACACTATGAGATCAGCAACTTCGGGTTGCCCGGCCACTTCTCACGCCACAACAACAGCTATTGGGAAGGTGTGCCCTACCTCGGGATCGGCCCAGCGGCGCATTCGTACAACGGAACTCACAGACGCTGGAATGTAGCGAACAACACCGCATACACGAAGGCCGTGTTCAAGGGTGATGCGTATTGGAGCGGTGAAGAATTGACCCCGGCCCAGCGCACCAACGAACGACTGATGACCGGCCTGCGCACCATGAAGGGAGTGGACATTGCAACCCTTGAGATCGATGCCTTGGCGATCAACTCGTCGGCCGTAAACAGCTATGTGTCGAAGGGTCAATTGGTCGTATCGAACGGGCGGTTAGTTTTGAGCAGAGCCGGTAGGCACTTTGCCGATCGGATCGCTTCGGACCTGTTCGTAACCGACCATGATCGCTGAGATCACACACCGCGGTCGCACCTTCCGGGTGGACCTCTCCAAACCCCTCGACCTCTCGCAACCCTTGCGCAGTGGTGAAGGGCAATTGCGTGCCTGGTGGGTGGATCCCGTGCGCATGGAACCGGTTTCGAACGAAGGGAAGACCTACGCCGTCACCGAGGGCGCGCCCGTCAATTTCCGCACGATCACCTTCAATCCACACGGGCACGGCACACACACCGAAAGCGTTGGGCACATCACTCCGGACATCCAGCCTGTGGGCGGCCAATTCAAACGCTACTTCTTCACCGCACAAGTGGTAAGCCTTTTGCCGGAAGAACGCCGCGCACCGGACAACCGCACGGACCTGGTGATCACCTTGGAGCAGATCAGGAGCTTTGTTGGTGATCAAGTTCCGGAAGCCTTGATCATACGTACCCTGCCCAATGGCGATGGTGCCCCGCGTGATTGGAGCGGGACCAACGCTCCCTACCTGCAAAGCACGGCCTGTGCTTGGATACGCAGCATCGGAGTAAGACACTTGCTCGTGGACCTGCCCAGCGTGGACCGTGAAGAAGATGGTGGGGTTTTGGCCGCGCACCATGCTTTCTGGGACTACCCGAACACAGTGGACACGCAACGCACTATCAGCGAACTGTTGCACATTCCCGAAACCGTTAGCGATGGCGACTATTTGCTCGAGTTGCAGTTGGCGCATTTTGTGAACGATGCCGCCCCCAGCCGACCCGTGCTCTACGCCTTGCTGCCATGACCTTGGAGGAGTTTCGGGTCTATTGTCTGAAGAAACCCGGATACTCCGAGAATTTTCCGTTCGATCAAGTGACCCTGGCCATGCGTGTGGGCAACAAGATCTTCGCGCTGATGGACACGGATCTCTTCGTGAGCATCAACTTGAAATGTGATCCCGAGCGCGCCGTGGAATTGCGCGAACGCTATGCCGGGATCATACCGGGTTACCATATGAACAAGCAGCACTGGAACACCGTATCGACAGATGGTTCCGTGCCCGCCAAGTTGCTTCTGGAACTCGCAGACCACAGCTACGAGCTGGTGCGGGATTCGTTGCCGAAGAAGGTCCGAGAAACTTTGGAGGGCGGGTGATCAAGCATGTCATCCAGATCAAGGCTCGATCATCTGGTGGGACCCAAGATCGGGTCCTTCACCCTTCGACATTGACTATTTGATATTTGATCCTTGTTGTTGGACCGTGGCCTGCTGCACCGCTCTACCTTCGCGGCCACAATGCGCATGCAGAACACCTGGAAAGTGATCCTCGGCTTCTTCTTCAGGGGCCTGTTGTTACTGATGCCGATCACCGTGTTGATCTGGGCATTTTGGCGATCACTGACCTTTCTGGACGGTATTATCAAGACCGATGTGCCCGGTCTGGGCATATTGATCTTGTTATTGACCATTACCGTCGTCGGGTGGTTGGGCAGTACCTTCCTCTACCAACCCATTGCGGATATCGGCGAAGATCTCCTGCACCGGATCCCTTTCCTGAAGACCATGTACGGGGCACTGAAGGACCTGATGGAGGCCTTGGTTGGCAACAAGAAGAAATTCGACCGGCCGGTATTGGTACGGCTCGGGAGCGGAATGGATGTGGAACGGGTCGGCTTCATCACCCAAATGGACCTGCAGCACCTTGGTGTGGGACCGGACAAGGTGGCCGTGTACCTGCCCCATGCCTTTGCTTGGAGCGGGAACCTGATCATTGTGCCGGTCCAGAATGTTTCCCCATTGGACGCCCGCGCCGCTGATGTCATGAAATTCGTTGTGAGCGGAGGCGTCTCCAAGGTGGATCACGAGGTCTGAAACGGTACGACACTTGCAAGGCAAAGCACCATGAACATGCTACGCACCATCTTTTGCTACCTCCTTTTGAACGTGCTCCCGGCTCAGGCACAGCAGACCGTCGAACTTTCATCCTACGCGTTCAGTGACGGTGTCCATCCCACGTTCAGCTATCGATTCGAGGGAACCAACACGAAGTATGTTGAAAGCTATTGGAAGGACGAATTGAAGAAGGTAAGCGCCTCGGTGTCCAACAAGAAGGAAGTGATCGGACACGGCGCGCTGCTGCCACAAGTTTCCCCGGATACGGTGCGGATCTATGTGGTCGCTGAGCAACGGAAAGCAAGCCCCTTTCTAACTGCTCACGTAGCGATCAAGACCACTGCGGGTTTCGTTGCACCGGACAGTGATCCTACGGCCCTGGAAGCTGCACGCGCATTCGTGGTACTGCGCACGAACGCCCTACGTCGGCAACTGGTCCAACAAGAATTGACCACGGCGGAAAAGGGGTTGGACAACCTGCAACGCGAACTCCAGAATTTGGAACGTGAGAAGGAACGTGCCGAAGCAAGCATCATAAAGAGCAACGAACGCGCCGCCGAAGCAGTGACGGATCAAGCCAGCACCCGCGCAGAAGCCGATGATCTTGCAAAACAGGTCTCCAAACTGAAGGGAGACCTTCTTACGCAGCCAGACCCCGAACTGGAAAAGGAGCTTGCCCGGACAACCAAGGACAAGGACAACGCGGAGAAACGCCATGCCAAGGCGCTGGATACCCAACAGGACATGACCAAGAAGGCCGAGGACCTTGCTTCCGAGATCAAGAAGAACCTGGCCCAACAAGCCACCACACAGGATGCGATCGCCAAACAAGAGGTGCTCGTGAAGGCGTTGAAGGACAAATTCGCCGAGATCCGATAGGGGCGATCTACATTGCGGTAACTCCATGAACGCCCGCCGCAATGCCTTGCTGTTGTTGCACCTCACGGTGTTCATCTGGGGCTTTACAGGTATCTTGGGCAAGCTGATCCAGCAAAGCCCCGTACACATGGTGTATACGCGCACGGCCATCGCAGCTGCGGGCTTGGCGGTTATCGCGTTGTGGAAGCGCCGGACCCTCTCACCCGCAACACCGGACCTCAAGCACTACCTGCTCACCAGCCTGTTGATCACGGCCCATTGGCTCACGTTCTTCTGGGCGATCAAGATCAGTACCGCCTCCATTGCGGCGGCCTGCCTGAGCACCAGCACGGTGTTCACCGCGTTGTTGGAACCCTTCTGGTTCAAGCGGAAACTCCGGGCCTACGAACTGGTGCTCGGCGTGGTGGTCATGGCCGCCTTGGTGTTGATCTTCGGACTGGAGGTCGGGTATCGTGAAGGGATCATTGTGGCAACGATCAGTGCCTTGTTCAGTGCGTGGTTCAACATCGTGAACGCCGTTCTGGTGAAACGCGATAGTGCCTTGCGGATCGGTTTCTACGAAATGGTCGGTGCCGTGGTCGTGCTGGGGGCTTATCTCTTCTTGACCAATGATCTACCGCCGCCGCTTTGGGAATTGCCTTCCAGCGACATCGTGTACCAGTTGATCCTTGGCCTTGTTTGCACGTCGTTCGCATTCGTGGCCGGTATCTCGGTCATGCGCCAACTGTCGCCGTTCACCGTGGTGCTCACCGTGAATTTGGAACCGGTCTATACCATTTTGATCGCTTTGCTCATCTGGGGTTCCGAAGAGGCATTGCGCACCGGTTCGTACCTGGGCATCGCGCTGATCCTCGGTTGTTTGATGGTGAACGGCTGGTACCAGAAACGCCTTTCGTGGAACCAAGTGGTGGAACCCGATCCACTTTCACACGGTTGAACCCGGATCATTCAGTTGGGTTCGTTGCGAGGTCGAAAAGCGCAATGGCAGCAACACTTTCGTCGAGAAGGAATAGCCTAAGCTATTCTGCCGAGAGGAAAGTGGGCGAAGCGTATGCTGCCGCAGCGATTTTTGGCCGTAGTAGAAAGCCAACTGAATGATCCGGGTTGATCCCGATCTTTGAGGCATGGACAAGTTGAAAGGCCTGATCGTTCTGATCGTTGTTGGGCTGTTGGTGTTCTTCATTACACGATCGGTGTACGGACCGGAACCTGCAACGGAACAGGTGAACGCCACCGTGCTGTTGGAACGCGTGCGGCCCGTCTTGAAATTGATCACCGTGGAAGGCGACTTCAACGAGGTCTATTCCTACCACAGCGCCGAGGCCATGTTCAGCTGGCTGAAGGACTTTTCACCCTTCCAGAAGAAAGCCATTTTACGCCTACAGGCCAAGGTCAGCGTCGGTTACGATATGGAGGGCATGCATTTGGAAGTGGATGAGGCCACACATACGGTACACGTGAACGGACTCACCAGACCAACGATCCTGTCCATTGATCACGACGTGGATTATTACGACCTCGATGCCGGGACCTTCAACCCGTTCACCGCCGCTGATCTCACCCGCATGGAGGCCGACGCTAAAGCACAGATACGTACAAAAGCGATCCAAAGCGATCTCTTCGAACGCGCAGAGGAACAGCGCGGTGCCATGTTCAATGTGATCCGTACCATGGTGGAAAGCGCCGGTTGGAAATTCGACGAAGGCACCACGCCGGTTGATGGCCGTAGCCGATTGAAGAGTTGATCATCAGGGCTATCGGGTCTGAAACACCAGCCGAATGGGTTACGGCTACTTTTGAATTGATACGTTCAAAGCACGGTGATCACGAAGGATCGGGCCTCATGTAGAATGTGCCAGCATAGGCTGTGATCATCTCGTCGTTTTGGGCGTGACGATTTATCTGTGTTCATCTGTGTTATCCAAATTATCTGTGGTTTACTTATTCGGTCAGCCGTAAGGCTGGCACGGGTCGCAGACCCGATGGCCATGGGTTGATCCTTCTGCCGAACCGCGTTCCGATAACTTTGCCCTCACATGGCTGCACCAACTATCCTGGACCCTAGAACTTACTGCCCCTCGCTAACGCATTACGAACGTTGGCGTACGCGTGTCGTCAAAGTCGGTGATGTGAGCATCGGTGGCTCAGAACCGATCCGAGTGCAAAGCATGACCACCACCGATACCATGGACACGGCCGGTACGGTGGCACAGAGCATTCGCATGATCGAAGCGGGTTGCGAGCTGGTGCGCATTACCGCTCCCAGCAAGAAGGAGGCTGAGAACTTGGCCGAGATCAAAAAGCAGTTGCGTGCAAAGGGCTATTCGGCCCCCCTTGTTGCGGATATCCACTTCACCCCGAACGCTGCGGAGATCGCCGCAAGGATCGTGGAAAAGGTGCGTGTGAATCCCGGGAATTATGCCGACAAGAAGAAGTTCGATGTGCGCGAATACAGCGATGCCCAATACGAGGCGGAGCTTGAACGGATCCGCGAACGGTTCACTCCCTTGGTGCGCATTTGCAAAATGGAAGGCACCGCCATGCGGATCGGCACCAACCATGGCAGCCTCAGTGATCGCATCCTGAATCGCTACGGTGATACACCCCAAGGCATGGTGGAAAGTGCCTTCGAATTCCTGCGCGTTTGCCGCGACGAGAATTACCACGAGATCGTGTTGAGCATGAAGGCCAGCAACGTGCAGGTGATGGTACAGGCCTATCGCTTGCTCGTACACCGCATGATGCAGGAAGGCTGGGACTACCCCTTGCATTTGGGCGTTACCGAAGCGGGTGATGGCGAGGATGGACGCGTGAAAAGTGCAGCGGGCATCGGAGCCTTGTTGGAGGATGGCCTCGGGGATACCGTGCGTGTGAGCCTGACCGAAGAGCCGGAATTTGAGATCCCCGTAGCGCGTACACTCGTGGATCGCTATTCGAAAAGAGCGGGCCATGCGCCGATCCCGCCGGTGGTGCATCTACCCATCGATCCGTACACGCACGAGCGCAGGCATACCCGCGAAGTGATCAATATGGGCGCGCGCCACGTGCCAGTGGTATTGGCCGATCTCAGCAACAAGGAACGGATCACACCCGCGAGCTTGTTCGCTTGGGGTTATCGTTACAGTGTTCCCTTGGACAAATGGAACATCACCGACCAGGCCTGCGACTATGCATACATCGGGAAGAACACCATTGACTTTGAGATCCCCGGGACATTGGGCATTGTCCAGGACCACTCCACGTGGCTCGCGAACAAGAACAAGGAACGGCACTTCCCGCTTATCCAGGTGAATGAATTCTTGGCGGGTGTTGAAATGGATCCGCGCTTCAATTTGGTGTCTGCCGCACTCGCGGATCTCGATGCCGCCTTCATTGCCAAGGTGAAAGCCGACCCCTCCGTGGTGCTGCTGATCGATACGAACAATGCGCACGGCATGGCCGAACAAAGGCGTTTGTTCTTCACCCTGATCGAACAGGGTTGCGTGAACCCGGTTATCATCGGTCGCGCGTATGGCGGGATCAACAAGGACCAACTCGTTCTGCACAGCAGCACGGATATGGGCCCATTGTTCCTGGACGGTTTCGGTGATGGCATCTTCCTAGCTGATGAAGATGGCGGCAGGGAGGATCTCGTATGCCGCACAGCGTTC
>Ga0335394_10002306_pt1 | contig 21426 bp, 17 predicted proteins | sample MAT03_FD_205741 | JGI IMG/M metagenome (GOLD analysis project Ga0335394, IMG submission 205741) | Freshwater microbial communities from Lake Fryxell liftoff mats and glacier meltwater in Antarctica - MAT-03 (spades assembly) (version 2) ...
CAAAGCGTATGACGCCATCCCCTTTGCCGCTTTTGAAACGCAAGGCATCGAGTTTCAACATGTCCTCGGTGGCTTGCACATCCATGCGAACATCGAAGAAACGCCCGACTTCGACAATGTCGATGGCGCCGTTCTGCAGCTTCATGCTGCCGGAAAACGTCGGCTTGTCGATCGTGCCGGCGAAGGCAAGGTTGCCATTCAGCTTTCCTTGCACGTCTCGAATGGTTTTGACAGTGCCTTTGAAGGCGGCCAACGAGAAATCCTGCGATGAGAATTTCACTGTCAATGGAACGGTGCTGGGCTTCCAACCCGGTAAGGTGGCTTGCCTCCACGGCAACGGATTCTGTGTCCGCGCCGTGAAGGTAAGTTTACCCGCAGCAGGAGGTTCGATCGCCAGATCGATTGAGGGTACGTCGCCTTCGTAACGAAAGCCCAATTGAGCGTCCCCAATGCGCGTCGCGCTTGTTCTAAGGTCTTCTGCGTCTACATCCAAGGAAATTTGTGGATGCGAAACAGAGCCGCTTGCCCTGAAGCGCGCCTGTACCTGTCCGCGCAGGCTGCCAAGCGCATCGTCTGGAACTGCAAGGTGCTGGAACGCGAGAGGGCCCACGTCGGCCTTCACAGCAAAGGTTGCTTCTTGCCACGCCTCGGGCCGCAGTCGCGTTTGCACGGGCACGTTGGCGCTGGCGTCAAATGCCAATAACTTTATTTGTTTTCCGTTGCGACCTTTTTGAAATGCGTGCGCTTGCACGCTGACTTTATCGGGCTCAAGCGAAAGGCTCAGGGTGGCGTCGGTTGCAGGCCACTCGGCTTGCCTTCCACCCGTCAAGGCGACGTCGACGGTGCCAAGCGGCTCGCCCACCGTTCCCGCCAGGTCGATCTTCAGATCCACCAACCCAGCCACCCCTTGTGCTTTGGGCGCGACCTTCGGATCGGGTGACATTTGTGCTGCGGTTAGAGAGACTTGTCGCAGATCCACTCCCACCACGTCAGCTTGCAGGCGCATCGGCTTGCCGCGCGCCGAAGCTTGCAGTTGAGCAGGTTTCTGGCGCAAGAGGTCGCCGACACTCAAACGTGTCTCAAGGCCGATCTCGGCGCTCTTGGCAAAGTCCGAGTTTGCCAAGCTCATCGTCGCGCCCAAGGGTGCCGTGCCGTCATCAACGATGCGAAGATCGATGTCACCGATGCGCGTCCGATCAAGGGCTAGTCCTTTGCCGCGCAGATCAACTTTCAGAGTTGGGTTGCGCGCGCGTCCGGCGAATGCCACATCAAGCACAAGCGCACCCCGTGGTTGCACGGGAAGTTTGAGCCCGAGGCGCTGCACGGCGTCTTGCAGCGATGGCACCGCCGCGTGGATGTCGATCTCGGCTGCCAGTTGTGCCGGCCAAGGCCACCTCGCAGGCACATTGAATTTGCCGCTCGCTTTGGCGCCCGCGCCGGCAACCGAAAATTGCCCACGGGCGCGCGGCGCAACATGTGCCACCGTGAGGTCGCCCGAAAAAGGTCCGTACACGCCAAATGCCGCGTCTTGCATTTGCACGGCTAACTTTGCCCGCGGCAGAGGCATCCGGCCCTTGGCATCAAGCTGGACCGAGATCGTGCCTGAGGCAGGAAAAGCGGGGCCAGCCAAAGCCCCCAACCGCTTGAGATCAAGGTTTGCGATTCGAACGGAGGCATCGACGTTTTTATCCACCAACCCGAGATCAGCCGCGACGCGCTGGGTGTCGGCCCGTAAGGCGAAGTGTTTGACTTGCAAAGCTGGCGGCAGCACGATCTGCGCTGGCCCTTCGCTGCGCCACTCGGCCCCGGGATAGTTCAGTGCCACCGACTCAAGCACAAAGCTGCGGCCAGGATCGAGCCAGCGCAATGCCGCGCTTGAAGAGGTTTGCACGGGCGCACGCGCACGCACGTCAATCCGCAAGCGGTCGTCCGGCCCCGGCCGCGTATCAAAGGCCACGCCCAGTATCCGGGTGCTGCCAGCGTCGATGCGCGCGGCAGTGACGTGCAAGTTGGGCAGCCAGGGATTGAGCAGCGAAGGCACTTGCAGGTTTGCTTGCAGCCCATGTACGCCCGTGGTGCCAACGCGCAGCATCGGCATGCGGGCATCGACGCGTGCATAAAGCGCCAGCAGGTTGCCTTTGACCTCGACCTGCACTTGCCCCGAACCCTCAAGGTCAGGCGCCTTGAATAATCCAGTGGCTGCGATGGCGCGGGCGAAGGTTTGCAGATTCTGCATGTTCAATTTCACGCTCGCCTGGCCGCGTGACAACACGGTGCCCACCCCCTGCGCGGATCCCGTGGCCTTAACGTCGATGCCAGGCAAGGAAACGTCAAAACGTTCAAGCGACGCACGTTCGTTCTGCATTGATGCTGCAATCTGCAACGGCCCCGTTTTCAGACCCGCCAGATGCCCCGGTCGCAACGACGCCGAAAGCTTGCCTGTTATCTTGCCGAGGGCCGTGCCGCGCGCTTGCAGGTCCAGGACGAAAGGTAGGCTCGACGAAGCGGCCCCACGAACGATCCGGGAAAGATCCAGCGGATCGGATTCGATGTGCGCTTGTCCGTTCGGCACCGGTTCGGAATTGCCCGAAGCCACAATATGGATGGTGCCCCCCTGGGTGGCCAGTTTTAGATCCACAGCCGCTTCGCCGGTTTTCATCTCCCGCAATTCACCGGCGAGGTGGCCCGTGAGGTTCAACGGCGTGATAAGCGGCGATCCAGGCATTGCGGCATTCGCGAGCATGGGACTAAGTTCGGCGCGCTCAAGCTGCACATCGATGGTGGGGCTTTTCAGATCAGGCACAAACGTGCCGCTCATCGTCAGCCCGCTGTTTTCGAGGGTGGTTTGCAACCGCAACGTGTGCGTGGGGCCTTGTTGCGGCGCCACGGCCAGCGAAAAACCAAGCGACGCCACAACCGGCTGCAAAACTTTGGCGCCGGCGTTCAGATCAACCGTGATGGGTCCGCCAGGCCACAACACATCGGCGCGCCCGCGTGCATCGAAGTCCTTAACCTCGACAATTGATGGTTGTTGCTGCGACGCTTGATAACGTATGACGCCGGCTTCGATGCGAAGAACTTCAATGACAGCGCGCATGGGCTTGTCTGAAGGTGGCTTCGTGTCTTTCTCTGGCACCTTGGCTTCGCGGGTTTCAAACGCGCGTGCCAGATTCAGTCCGGCAGGATCGGCGTGCAGGTCAAGCTGCGGCTTGGTGACGATGAACGAGCGTAAAACGATCTCGCCGCGCAGAAGGGGCCCCAGGGCGGGATGGACAACCACGCGTTCGATCGTGGCGGCGGTGCGTCCTTCGGGGTCTTTCACGACCACGCCCGTAAGTGTGATTTGCATCCCCTTGCGCTTGATTTGTGCCAGGTCGACGTGCCCGCGAATGGTTTCGTTCAACGCTTTGAGCGCGCGTGGACGAATAAAATTTAGGCCATAGTCAGACAGCGCCACGCCGAGCGCAACGGATACGAAGACCAGCAAAGCTCCAAGCGTCCCGAGCGGGATCTTCCACCACAAGCTTTTATGTTTGCCGCTCAAAAAGCTTCCCCAATGGAAAGGTGAAGTTGGCATAGGCCGTCTGAAAGCACGCCTGGCCCCGAGTTGCCGCCAAAGCCGAAGCAGCTTGTGTTCTCGACGAAATTTGACCCGGGAGGGAACGGAACGTCCCGCGTCACGCCGGGAAAGCGTCGCGCCACATCGAAGCGAAGCACACCGACGGGCGTCAAGTACCGGATCCCCACGCCCAAGGCATGGAACATGTTGTCGAAGATCCCTGCGGCCCAAGTTTGCCGCGTCACCGCACCGGCATCATAAAAGGTGGCCAACAGCAGAGACTTGCCTATGAGATAGCGCCCCTCAACGTTGCCAACCGCCAGGCCGTTGCCCCCGATCGGAACGGTGAAGACGTCCTCGGGTGTTCTCGGATTCGACACCGCCGCCAACGGGGAAAGACGGCGGAAACCAAATCCACGCATGGACATACCGCCCCCGGCATAGAGGCGCTGCAAAATGGGTGTGTCGTCTACCGATCCGGAAGAAAACAACGAGCCCGCTTGCGCGCGAGCCGCCAGCGTCAGGCGGCCGAAAGACGTATAGCCGCGGACGTCGCCAACCGCTCGGATATAGGTAAAGTTGCCAGCCAGAGGCCCTCCCGCTTCCTGCAATTCCATGTCAACATAGAAGCCTTCGCGTGGCTCGATGGGATCGTCACGCCGGTCGTACGTTAGGCGCTGGCTTAGGTAAGATAGCCACTGCCAACAGCCTTCTTCGCCCACTGGACAGCCCAAGATGTTGCTGGTGTAGGTTGCGGGGAGTTCCTTTACCGCAACCAAATACGTGGTGTCCACGGTGTAGCCGAGAGAGAACCGAAGATCCGATCGTATCTGCCAGATAAACTCGGGCCCCAGGCGACCGGACGAAGACGTGTAAGCCTCTTGCAACTGGCGCTCGACCTCGGAATGCAAACCCAACTTTAGCGACGGGGCGTTGAACAGCCGGGGTTGTTCGAAGTCTGTGCGAAGGCGGCCGACAAAACCATTGCGGATCCCGTTGCCGCCCGGGCCACCGAGATTTTGGTACGCATCCGGCACGAAGGCCCAACCGACCATGCTGCGCACCCGCAGCGATCGGAGGCCATATAGGAAATTGGAGTCCGACCACTCCCCTATCAAGCGCGCTTCATTGCGCACTTGATCGAAACCGACGCCACCACCCAGACGCAACAAATGGAAGGGTGCTGTGCTGGTTCGCACCACTATCGGCACCTTCTGCGTCTTTAAGTCAGGCTTGCCCGTTTCAACTTCCACCTGTGAAAAGACGCCCATTCCGAAGACACGCTTTTGCGCTTCATCAATTGCCTCGGGCGAAAACACTTCGCCGGAGGGGGCGGCCAAACGCACCTGCTCGTCTATCCAAACAGGATTGATGTGCGGCGCCCGCATCTGCTCTAGCTGCAAATCGCCGAAGCGATAGACCTCGCCCGGGCGTATCCAGATGGTACCGTCAGCCTCATGGGTCACCAAATCTACCGTGGCCCGGCCGGTGACCTCCGCGGTGGCGTAGCCTGTTTCCAGGAGCCGTTCGGTAATCAGTCTCTTCGAGTCGTCCCAGCGCGGTTCATCGAAGTTTTTTCCGGGGGTCAACAGGGGCTTCGTCCGTAGCTTCTTGCGTTGCGCTTCGGTGAGAGATTCATCTCCCGAAATCTCCATCGTCCGCACTTTGGTGGCAGGACCCTCCTTGACCGTGATCTTCAGATTCACCTTGGCATTGGGATCGCGGGCCACTGTCTCGGGTACCTTTGTGGCCGTCACCTCCGCCTGGTAGTACCCGTGGGTGCCGTAGAGCCGCTTGATACGGGCTTGGTCCTTGTCCCAGGTTACAGGATCGTAGTCTTTTCTCGATGCGAAGGGCCACCAACCGGTGGGTTCGGTAACGATCTTCTCTTTGATCTCAGACGACGTGTAGGTGTCGTTGCCTTCGATTGTGAACGACGTGACTTCGGGACCTGTATGCGGCCGTTTGGTGTGGCCACAACCCGCAGTGCCAACTGTCGCCAAATATCCGCCCAACACCAGAATCAACGTGCCCGCGCGCACACGGAAACATCGCGCGTTAACGCTCTGGAGTGGAAAATAACGGCCGGCGGCCACGCGCCAAGTTTGAGTGAGGCGTGGCTTCACTGATCAGCCTATTTTGCGGGTTCGTTACGCAGCTTTTCAGCGAAGCGTTCGAAATACCCGGCAACCTTGTCGGCATCCTTTGCCAGGGCCTCGTCGTCCTTGGCCATACGTTCAAGTGCGGCGGCAAGCTGCTGATGTTCGGGCGAGCGTAGCCGTTGGCCTTTGGCATTTTTGACCTCACGATACGCCTCGGCTGCCTTCCGATTCTCGTCCGCTTCGGCGCGGTACGATTTGGCATGGTCTCGGTAGATGCGCGCTTTGGCCGCGTACGCCTCCGGCGTGGGCGTTGGCATTTCATCGGCGTTTGCGGACCCGAGGGTACCAAGTGCCAAAAGAGTTGATCCTACAGCGAGGATACAAAGGGTGTGTGCGATCTTATTCATGACGTCTCCTTGAAGTTGCGCGGTGGGCCACCTTAACTAAGTTTACAAGTTCATATGGAATTTTTTCGACCGGTAGAACGAAATCAACACAGCCAGTCGCCACCGCATTTAGAGGCATTTGGTTTACGCCAGCAGACTTATCCTGAGCAAAGGTTGTTCCTCCCTTTGCCTTGATGTGTTTGCATCCCTCGCTGCCATCACCATGATACCCAGAGAGAACAATGCCTACCGCGCGCGCACCCATTGCCTCGGACAACGAAATAAAGAATAAATCAATCTGTTTATTCCTTAGCGCGCGAGGAGAGACGACTTTAAAAGCATCCTTCTCAATAAATAGATCCGAATTTGGTGGAATCACATAGACGTGATTCGCATGGATCGGCATCGCCTCGGACGCCAACATCACGGTCATTTTGGTATGACGGGACAAAATTTGAACCAGATGGCTACTGGCCGTGGGCATGAGATGAGAAATAATGACGAAGGCCATCCCCGTACGAAAGGGCAGATCGTCCAAGAGCTCCTTGTATGCGCTTAGAGCTCCTGCGGAGCCGCCAATGCCGACAATGAAAATAGGACACAATCCGCCAATTTTTGCCACTAAACACCAGAACCCTTAGCAAGACGCAGACTGTGCTGCTTGGTATCTTGTGCAGGCTTAAATTTTTCCAAGTTAACTCCGTCATCAGTCAAAACCATCCTGTGGACGTCACTTTCATGTCCTGTGCCGCGGGACTTCACAATGAAAAGGCTGCGGGTTCGTTTTCTCTCTACTTCTAATTCTCTCACGACGATCCAAGTGTCGATTAGAGACGAAACTCCGATTTCACCACTGGTGTCGTTTTTTTCGCTTGATGAAACAAGACTTGTGAAAAAGGTCGTAATGGAACGAGATTTAAAAATATCAATCATGCGCGTTATCATTGAAGTAATCTCACGATGATCTCCCTCTCTAGTGAGACTAGTCAGTGGATCTATAACCACACACTTCGGTTTAAAACCATCTACGAGCTTATATACATCGAGCAAATGCATCTCAAGGCCAAAGAATGAAGGTCTAACAGAGACGAACTTTAAGAGACCCTTCTTTATCCATGGGGCAAAATCAATGCCGATGGACCTCATGTTTTGAACGAGTTGCCCGGCAGATTCTTCATATGATATAAACAGACACCGCTCTCCACGTTTACAGCTAGCCACTGCGAACGCAGCGCCCAGACTGGTTTTACCTGTACCCGCAGTGCCTGATACCAGTACCGTACTGCCTCTTGTGTAGCCTGGTTTTCCCTTGAACATTTTATCCAACGAGGGAATTCCTGTTGATACTTTCTCATTCGTACCGGCCTGCTCGAGTCCCGCCGATGTGATCGGAATGACAGAGAGCCCTGATTCATCAATGACAAAAGGATATTCGTTTACGCCATGATTTGAACCGCGATATTTAATGACTCGGAGCCTACGAACAGCAATTTGTTCTCTAACTCTGTTGTCCAACAGAATAATGCAATCAGAAACAAACTCCTCCAGACCATGGCGAGTATAGGCGTCTTCCCCTGGCTCGCCCGTCACAATTGCCGTAACTTTTTTATCTTTGAGCCATCTGAAAAGTCGTTTGATTTCTATCCTCAGAATGCCGGCATCGTCAACACCGGCAAAAAGAGATTCAATCGAATCTAAAACAACCCGTTTGGCACCAATAGAATCAATGGCGTGTTCTAAACGTACGATGATCCCCTCAAGATTAAAGTCGATCTCTTGGATGTCCTTGCGCTCCAAAATAACATGTTCGATCAAGATTTTTTTCCGGGCAACAAGTTCTGGCAACTCCAGGTTGAGAGAAGCTACGTCCTTGAAAAGTTCGTCTTCTGTTTCCTCAAAAGACATGAAGACACCGGGCTCCTTAAAACCGGTTGCACCTTTGATGAGAAAATCGATTCCCAAAAGGGTTTTTCCAGAGCCAGCACCGCCGGAAACCAAAGTGGTTCTATTCTTCGGGAACCCACCTTGGGTTACTTCATCCAGGCCGACGATGCCAGTTGGACACTTTTCCAATGCTTTGGGTTTGGTTACGGTTTTCTTTTTGGAAGTTTTTCGCATGAGCTTATTCGCATCCACTAAGGGACAACCCCAACGCATTGGGTTGGACATTGAAACGTTGATTCCGAGCATGACTTGTCATCAATGCAGGATTCACAAGCGTCGGCTTTCGCCTCGAAGCTCTCATCGGCGTCAGCCTTATTCTTACAGCGGCTGCGGCATTCACCTACGTCGAAGGAATTATCGAAACAGGTTTGATAGCGGCTACAAACCGTTTGACAATCAAAAATCCTGTCCACCTCCCCGCAACCGGCGAAGGACAGAAATACCAAGGTGCCCAAAATCATTTTCGTCATGGTTGATAGGCCCTGCACAAACTGTGCCCGAGTACGCTTGGTCTTCGGCTACGACGCTGGTTTCGATCGCACCGCCACCTTCTTCGGATCCAAGTTCAGCTTCATAAGCGTCTCGTCGTCGGGCATTCCCGTCTCAGGGAGGCCCTCTTGCTTTTGAAACTTGCGTAGGGCTGTCTCGATCGAAGCATTCTCAGACAGCAAGTCCCGTTTGCGCAACGACTGGCGTAGCTCATCGCGCCCGTCTGGCGTGAGCATTTGCAACGGGTCGCTCACGAGTGGCACCGACCCGGCCGGCACCGCTTTCTTCTTGGGCGCATTGTTGTGTCGCTCGACAGGCTCGGTTGCAGCAGCAGCCGAGGGTGGAGCGGGGTCCTCCAGGTTACGCGTGTGACTGCACGTCGCGAAGACCATGCTCGCAGCCAAGATGCAAACTCTCATCGAGTCGCCTTCTTATCCAAACCGTCTTTTACTTGTTTCACGATCGATTCCTTTTCACCCGACTGCGGTGGCGGCAGGCGAGAGAAACCCGACCTGAGGCCTACAACGAACGCGTTGCGTACGACGCCAATCAACGTGGGAGCCAGTTGCGCTTGCAGGTTGGTGACCCTGCCCTCAAGTGGCACGACCATGGTCACCGCGTCGTGTCCGGGAACATCGTCTGAAGGAAAATCGAGCGTGGCATCAACGACCCAAGCGCGAAACCGATGCCAAAGATTTGCGTCAGCGGACACCAGTTCAATGTTTTTCAGAACGGGTTTAACTCCCCCCGATATCACGTTCTTTCGGATATCGAACTCTGCGAAAATGTCGACCGAACCCTCCTTCAGAAACATATCTGCTTTCGCTGCCAGCAGCGCATTCAGATCGGGACCCCGTAGACCCGTGACTGAAGCGCGTCCTGAGAGATTCAGGCCAGCGTTCCACGGATCGATGGTGGCAAAAACGGTTAACACGCCGGTTTTCTGAAAGAGTCCCCGTCCCATGATCGTTGCGGGTCGGCCTTCTGACAGGCCGCTGCGCGAAGCTAGATTCTGAGCAACCAACTCAAAATCATGGACCCAAAGTGCCGGAACGTTGACACCCTTCCCTTCCCCAGAACTAAACGTCAGTTCCCCATCGACGATTTCCAACCGATCCACCCTCCGCGGCGCGCTGTGATTCAGTGTTTCTGCCAAATCAGCGCTGGCTCCGGCTTTCTTTTTCGCTCTTCGGTAGACAAGAACTTTCGGCTTTTCGATCCGAGCCTCAAGGACAGCCTCCCCGCGCAACAACGCGCGCCACAATATATTGAGACGTATCACGTCACTGTAGAACAGCGGCTCGTCCCATCGTCCCCCTGGCACTTCGATGATTTTGAGTTGATCCAATCGAAGGCCAGGCGGAAAGAGGGACACGTGAGCACGATCCAACACCCCATCCATACCCGGCGTGTGCTTCAGTTTTCGCTTGATCGCCCAAGTAGCAACGGGATCAAGAACAACTCGAATCAATACGCATGCGCCAATGAGAATTGCGACAATTACCCATGTGCGCCTGCGAAGTTTGATCATTATATTTTAGCTAAGCTGTTCGTCTGGAGAGCGCCTTCCACGCGCCAATGACGACGACTGCTCCCAACAGTGCCACCAAAGCACTGGCGAAAAAGCCGTTGTTGGAAGAGCTATCCCCGAAGATGTTGCGGGCAATGAACCCACCAAGGACTGCTCCCACCACGCCAATAATTATATTGGCAAGGCCACCTTGGCGCGCGTCGGTGCCCATGATCTTGCTGCCGATCCATCCTGCCAACGCCCCAATAATTACCCACATGATAATGCCGTATGCTGGATTCATGATTCTGCTCCTCTTTGAATGTTGTTCTCACCAAGCTGACGACGGGGAGTTATTCAAGAGTCGTGCCAGGGTCGTCGTGGCCGGTACGAGCGCTGTCGGGCCGGACATTTGCCAACAGCCACGCGGCCGTTACCACTCCGTAACGTGAGGTTTCGATATGGTCCCGCATCTTACGAATCAGATTCGCGCAACTGGAAAGGCTATGCTGGCTCCCGGTATGACGACAGATCTTTGGTGCTTGGTGGCGAACGCTTTGTGGGGTCTTGGCCTGGTGATGGTGGAGATCAGCGGGAAAACCAAGATCGCGGGGTTTGCCTGGAACTATGGCAACCGCGACGAGACAACGCCGTTTCCTGCATGGATCAAGCGAACTGGCAAAGCGCTGGCGAACCATAAAGAGAACTTGCCCCTGTTTATAATCGCCGTGCTTGTGGTGCACTTGGCCGGAAAAGCCGATCACACGAGCGCGCTCGCCGCCCAAATTTATGTCGTGGCTCGGGCCGTTCATGCGTTGCTCTTCATAGGTGGCGTAACCGTATTGCGCACACTTGCCTGGTTGGCAGGTTTCGTGTCGGTGCTCGTGGTGCTAAGCCGGCTCTTTGTGTAAGGAACCCGATGGAACCGGATCTTGTTTTGGCACTCGTCGACGTTGGGACGTTCTTGAAAGCGTCCGGTTACAACTTCATTGCCGTGACGCCAGACACGCATCGGCGCGTGCTCGCTCGCAACGCCAGGGGCGCGCAAACGCTGAGAGACGTATTCGGATGGAACCGCGCGTTTGAGCGGGGCTTGCTGCCAGCGCACGTGCTGGACGTTTTGGTTTCCGCAAAGTTGGCGCACGAAACGGACGATGGGTATCGCAGCTGCTTGCGCTACGCATCCTTGGGCGCGCAGTTATTTGCCCATTCCTGCTATCCCACGGTGCAAGCGGATGCAGTCTTTTTCGGCCCCGACACCTACCGGTTCTGTCGTGCCCTCACGCAAGCGAGCATTCCCGCAGGAACTTTGGTGGATGTGGGGTGCGGCAGCGGCGTGGGTGGCATCATGATGGCGCGACAAGCGCAACACGTGATCCTGGCTGACATCAACGAACAGGCGCTGCTATTTGCTCGCGCCAACATGGTATTGGCGGGGGCGCGCAACGTTACAATCGTGAACAGCGATGTGCTGTCCGAGGTAACAGAACCGCTTTCCTGTGTGGTTTGCAACCCACCTTATCTTCGCGATGCCGCGGGCCGAACCTACCGTGACGGGGGAGGAACGTTTGGCGAAGGGCTGGCCCTGCGGATCGTTTCGGAATCGATTGCGAAGCTTCGCAGCGGGGGCAGGCTTTTGCTTTATACGGGCGCCACCATTGTTGATGGTTGTGACACGTTTCTACACAAGGTGACGCCGCTGTTATCGGGCGTCCACTCTCACTACGAAGAGCTTGATCCCGATGTCTTTGGTGACGAGTTAGACAACGCCGCATACATCGACGCCGACCGGATCGCGGCCGTGATGCTCACCGTCACCCTGCCCTAGTCATGGCAACCACCCGAGCCTTTGCAACTCGGCGAAATCGCGGTTCACCAGCGCATCGCCAATGTCGTTGCGGTACCGGACGTTTGGAATCGCCACCTTGCGTGCAACCGCATAGGCGTCTCTTTGCGCATCTGCGACCGTGAGCCCGCGGCCTGTCACGACCATGCAATAGCCGAGCTGCCCCGCCGTCACAAGCTGGCCGTCTTGCATTCCCACTTCACCATAGTGCAAAGCATCGCGATCCTCGTTGGTGAAGTCGTCGGCAAAACAAATGGGCATGCCTTTCGATAGGCGCGCGTAGCCGTCCGGATAAGGAAACGGCGGCACCGTCAGCACAACCCCCACAACGTACCCTCGATGCGTGGGCAGCAACGACGTCGTTGGTTCCACCAGGCGTTGCAACGTATCGGCCCATCCTTCGTCGGTGAGGGCCCCAAGCAGCGCGAAGCCTGGATAGCCAAACCGACACGTGAATTCGAGTGGCCACGCGCCCGCATCGTTGACGATCAGGTTGAGGTTCACGTACCCCACGTGACCGGCCTGCCGAAGAAGCGGCGCGACTTTTGCGAGCGTGGCCTCGAAGAGCTTGTGACCATTGTCGAATGAGACGACGGTACCCATCTCACCCGTGAGTTCGCCTAGATCACCCGGAAAAAACCGTTTGTGTTCCCAATCCAGGTTGGGTGGTTGCAGGAACGAAGTGCCGTTGAACCATGCGCCCACGCCCACCTCCACGCCCTGTAGGTGGTTCATGAGCACCAACCGTGGTGGCTCGGGGAATGTCCATTGACGCTTTTGTTGCTGCAGAATGGCCAGCATGTCTGCACCGCCGTCAAGCATTCCCACATAACTGCACGTCGACGACAACCCGGTGCCGTTGAACTTCAATACGTAGCGTTGCTTGGTTTGGCTTACAAACGCAATCGCTGCGTCGAATCCGTCGACCTCGTGGATGGCTGCCGTGGGAAGGCCTAATTCATGGAGCACCGACTGACCGAAGGCTCGATCCATCTCCAGGCGATCGCCAAAAACGCTGCCGCCCACGACGGCATACCCTTCTGCACGCAAACGAGACTGGAGCGCGCCGTGGCCAACCCCCTCGAAAACAATCACGCCCCCTGTGTGTCGTTTGCCGACCCACGCCAAATCTTCAATCAAGGGTCCATCGCTTTTTACGAGCATCCCCGAAAGGACGTCGCCCGCTTCGGCTTCGGCCACGCGCACCCGCACCGCGTGCCTCGCGGTCTGCAGACGCAAATAGAGATCTGCGAGCTCAACGCTGTCACCGATACCCAGAAAACGCATTTCGCGCAGAGGTTAGCGCACGATCCGGACGTGTGACTTTCGCAACGGACGTGTGGTTTTGGTAACACTGCCGGACGTTCTTACCGTGAAGAGGGGCAGATCGGAGTGGCACGATCTTTGATGTGTGGAGTGGCGATGCACCTTGCACCCCACCCTAACAACCTCAGTAAAGACGTTCCACTGGCTCCAACGGATGCGTCGGTGGCGAAGCTTCACCGGGACCTTCTTCGGTTGAATGAGTTTCGCTTCAGGCCAGCGTTCCCTTTCGATGAAGGGGCCCTGAATATGTTTCAGGAGAATCGCCTGCGGCTCGCGGAGACGGCCTTCATCGAGCGAGAGCGCGCCGCTGTCTCAAGTCAGGTCGCCAATGTTCCCGAAAATCCGATTGCCTTCGTGACTTGGTTTGAGACGCTCAAACAGTCCGGACCGGGGCAAAACGATCGCCTGTTTCCGTGGTTGGCCGAGACAAGCACTCTGGAAGAGATGCGATGGTTTTTAGGCCAGGAGGTAGCGGGCGAGGCGGGTTTTGAGGATCTCTTGGCGCTCACGCAAGTAAAGATGCCAGTCACCGCGAAGGTCGAGATGGCGCGCAATTACTGGGATGAAATGGGGCGAGGGAATCAGCTTGGCATGCACGGCCCGCTGCTTGAAAAACTCTCCACGGCATTGGACTTACACCTGCCGGTCGACCAGACGGTTTGGGAATCAATTGCGCTTGGCAATCTCATGGCGGGACTGGCAAGCAATCGACGGTATGCCTTTCACAGCGTGGGCGCGTTGGGCGTAATTGAATTGACCGCACCGACACGTGCCGTTTTTGTTAACGCGGGTTTGAAGCGACTGGGTGTGCAACCCGCAGCGCGAAAGTATTTCGCTTTGCATGCCACGCTTGATGTTCAGCATTCGCAGGCCTGGAACCGCGAAGTGTTGCTACCGCTCGTCACGATGGATCCGCGCCTGACACGCCCAATTGCCGAAGGGGCCGTGATGCGTTTGCGCGCAGGTGAGCGATGCTTTTCACGCTATCGGCAGACATTGGGGTTGCGCGAATGACGAGCAGAATTGCAGGCCTTCGTCCGGCGGCGCCCACCTTGCATTTTCGCTGGTGTAATGAGCCAAGATAACGCGGATTCGGCGCTGCCCTCGGCCGAAAAAACTGTGGCGATTTTCGGCGCGGGTATCGCTGGATTAAGCGCGGCCCATGAATTTGTTAAGCGGGGCTGGAGCGTCTCGGTTTACGAGTCCAATCCGGAGGTGGGGGGGTTCTTTCGAAGCGCCCGGGAGGCCGGCAATGGAAACATGCCAACTGAATATTCTTGGCATGGGATGGGACCCTGGTACCACAACGTCTTTGACCTATTGAAACAGATTGCCTTCGATGACAAAGGCAGCGTCTATGAGCGCGCCCTGTCGCGGCCTATCGATTTCGGGGTGGCCCCCGACGAAGGAAAGGCGGAATTCGACGATTCGACCTCATGGATGGTTGATGTTCGCAAAATGTTTCGAGCGACCCAGCTCGACCGTTTGTGCGGTGCCTATTTGATGATCAAAACCTGGACCGCAAATCGGCGAAGCATCGAACGTTACTCGACGCTCAACGCTGCGGAACAATGGCGTAAGTTGCTAAGCGCCAAGGCTTGGTCGACGTGGGCTGCCTGCTTTGGCCCCTGGATTGGATCAGATTGGACGCACGTCTCCCTTCACCAGGCTGGATTGTTCTTCCGCAGGCAGCTCGTAACCAAGCCCGCGCATGCACACCCGGCGGATGCTGAGGGGCCTGCCTGGGTTCAAGACGCGCGCTCAGGATGGCTTCTACTGCGCGGACCTAGCAGTGAAGTTTGGTTCGACAAATGGGTGCGGCATCTCAGTGAACGCGGAGTACGGTTTCACTTTGAAGAGACGTTGCATCGCCTTGAGTTTGATGGAACGCGGGTGACTGAGGCGGAACTTGTGTCCGGCACCCGGGTGCACGCCGCGCTTCATGTCTTGGCAACCAACCCCTTCGCCGCCGCCGACATTGTCGAGCGAACCCCCGAGTTGGCTCGCCTTGATCAACTCTGTTTGTTTAGACCACTCGTTAAAGGCGGCCCTCATACTCAAGTCTCGTTCTGTATCGGGTTCAGCGAAACGATCCGTTGGCCCCGAAAACGTTGCGCTGTGGTGCTTGCCGATTCGGAATTCGACTTGACCATTTTTGCCGAAGAGCAGGCATGGTCGCCCGGCGTTGAACTTGGGGAGGGCATCGCGGCTTTGTGGACCGGCACCGCGTGCGTGTCGAGCGTTCCCGGCAGACTCTATGGTCTCCCACTTGAACGATGCACCAAAGAGCAGTTCATCGAGGAGGTCAAAACTCAGTTGCTTCGCTGTGTTTCACTGGACGCGCTGATTCGCGAGGCCAACAATGGTCGTTCGCTGGCGTCATTCGCAGTTCAGAAGATCGAGGTTTGGCACGAGTGGACTTTCTCAGCGGACGGCATTCAGCCCCGACAGCCAAAGTGGGCAAATACGATCCACACCCAGAAGTGGCAGCCGACGCAAAGGACTCCCGTGTCCAACTTGCTGCTGGCTGGCGCACATACAAGGACCGACGCCGATCTGTGGAGCATTGAAGCTGCCGTCGAAAGTGGTCGCCGGGCGGCGCAGGTGATCGAAGGCGACGTCGTGGTGTTGCCACAATATCGGCCGATGGTGCTGCGATTTCTAAGTGCGATTGATGATCGGTTGTTCACGATTCATGCGCCGAACATTGTCGACATGATCCTGGGGACTGCGCTCGTCGCCGCCTCAGTCTTGCTGTGGGTAGCACTTTTCTAAAGTGCAGTACGGTTACTCGCTTGAAACCATGAGCGAGGACACGTCCTTTCTGCGTTGACGCCGCGCTCGTCGCGAATCAATGGCCGGTGCCGCCGGGACAGCCAATCCTATGCTCCGCTATCGCCACGTCGTCGATCCTCATCGCGAGCGGCGATGTGGTGGCATGATCCTGCATCCATCCCAGGCTGATGCCAGCGACCGGGGTGACTCCCCAGCACGCCGCGGAATCGCCCGAAGAGGCCTGCGTAAAGGTCAGGCGGTAGTTCGGCTTGCCGTCGATCCACAGCGCCCAGCCGTTGGTGGGACGATCCCAGGACCACTCGTAGCACATCCAGCGATCGAGTAGTCGCCTGATCGGAGGACAACTCGTCCCGGCCTCAGCGTTCCACAGCGAAGAGCTCAACCTCCAACCGATCCACCAGGGGATCGAGCGATTCGACGCGAACATCGACCGTGCCTGTTGCAGCATGCGGTGCGGCCACGGTCCCCACGCCCCAGGAAAGTCCGCTGTAAAGGACGCGGTCGTACCGGGTCTCCATGGGAAGTGCGTCGCCTCCGCGCGCCGCGGCCAACTTGATGAAGGCACCCAGCGGGCGTCCATTAGGCGGAGGACCGCCCGTGGTGCGCACCGGGCGCCCCTTGGCATCTTTCTGCCGTGCCACCACGCGCAGATCTCGCCCCTGCGGTACACGCACTTGCAGCTCTGTGACCCGCGTCGCGGTCTGTTTTGGCTGCGCCGGCAGAACATCAATTCTGCGCGGAATGATCACATCGGGCTCTTCCCCGAGATCATAGACCGCATCGGCATGACGTCCGAACCCCACCGACACCATCTGTTCGGGCCCCAGCGTCAGCTGGTTTCCCGAAAGCCTGGGCACGTAGCCCGCGTCGCGAAACAAAATCCTGCCCGCGTCCAATGCAACGCCAAAGCGGGAAAGCTGCGGCAGCGTGAGGGTGGCCACCTTCTGTGTCGGGTTCACCACGGTAAAGACGCCACCCGTGGTGTCGAGGCTTGCGAAGCCATAAGGCCCACTGCCCTCTCCGGGCGATGGCCCAAACGTGAACGATTGCCCTAGCGCCTGCAGCGGAAGGAAGAGTGCTTGCGCGCGACCAAAAAAATGCGCGTCGTCATCGTTCAAGAGATCCAAATTACCGTAGTACGTATTGGCCCACCCTCCCCGCGCAAGGGATAGCACCAGCATGCCTCGAAAGGCGCTTTTGCCCCGGTGGTAGCCCGTACCAGTTTTCGCAATCATGAAACCACTCGAATCGATGCGCGAAAGCGGAATGTCGTTGGCGCGATGAAATCGATGAACCATGTAATCGCTATACAGATCCATTGATCGCCACCAATTCCACATGGGCACATCCGAGAAGCGCGGATCGCCGCAATAAAGCGCATCGAACACCCGCAGCCAGCGCTGATCCCAGTCCTGCGACAGTGGCGCGAAGGTGTTTTCGTAGCGTCCTCCGAACCCGTTGTAAGCGAGCGTCACGACGCCCGCGTTTCGCTGGCGAAAGCGACCCAGCGCCGCCATGAAGGCCAGTTCATTGACGCTTCGGATCTCCGCCGGTGTCATCGTCTCCCGCACAGAATCGGGCGCGGCCGAGAAATCCGCAAAATCGAACTTGAATATGCGAACCCCCTGGTCGTACCAGTTTTGCAGAGCCTGCATGAAGTCACCGAGGAAGCCGCCCGAAAACAGGCTCATGGCGGACACACGCGGATCGTGGGAATCCTTCCAAGCCTGCACGACAGGTTTTGCGTTGGCACCCCAGTTCGCGTTCATGCCCACCCACAACCCTGGCTTGATTCCATGACGCTTGCACTGGGCCAACCAACGCTGCCCGCCCGACGCCGAGAAATTCGGGCTTCGCCATTTGCGATAACTGCCCTTCTCGTCGAACCAGAAGCAATCCATCAAGTAGCAATCGAAGCGGGCGCCCGCCTTACGCAACCGCAACAGTTCGTCGAACTGCGCCATCGCCAGCTTCTCTGTTAACGGTACGTTATCCGACAATTCGTCGTATGCGCCCCAGTTGATGTAGATGGACATGGGCCCTGACAATGAAGAGGCCGCTTGCACCGGACGGATGCCGGAAAGGGGGGCGAAGGGTGCCAGCGCTGCCCCCGCGAGCAACTGGCGCCGACGAAAACGAGATCCTGAGGCATCGCGGAAACCAGGGAAATTCATGATCGCAAAGTACCTTAACGAATGCCGCCGAGTACCCAACTATTTCTCAACGTGCGACAATATCCTCGAACTGCGCCCGGCGCCCGTCCGTGATACGTTTTGTGATCTCGCTCACATTTACGCCGCCAGAATCTCGCTTAGTGCAGATCTCTCAACCAGCGCTTGCCCAAAACCACATGCTGGTCCGTCTTGAAGCTGCACGAGCCCAGAATACCTGACAAGCCCGGCCGGGCATAGCGGCCGGGCTTGTCGCACGGGGTCGCGTGATGACGCAGGGGCTATGCGGCGAACTGTTTGGCGATTTCCGCGATCGTGATCTTGCCGCGCACGTGGCGTGCGTTGCCGCCGGAGAAGACCATCACGCCGTTTGCGATACCGGCAGACATCTCCGCGTAAAGGCCTGCGACATTCTCCGAAAATCCCGCCTGCACGAGTGTCGGTACGATGCCGGGTCCAGGCACCGGCACAGCGGTGATGGTCTTACCGAGCGCAGTGGAAAAGGCTGCAGCAACGTCCTCGTAACTTAGCGCCACCGGACCTTCCAATTCAACGATGCCACTGGTTGCGGGAGGATCGGTGAGAAGCTCAGCCGCCACGCGCCCGATATCGGCACTCGCCACCATTGGGATCTTGCTCGCCGGATCGAAAAAACATGGGACGATCCCTTGTGCTTTCATCAACCCCACCATGCCCGCAGCGTTCTCCATAAAATAACTTGCGCGCAGTGCGGTTAGTTTCTTTCCGGTGGCACCAATCTTCTGCTCGGCGTTGTTCAGGATCTTCACCGGGCCGTTGCCCGCAGCGTGCTGCGCACCAACCGACGACAAAAGTACCACATGCTCTACCGTACTCTTGCTGAGGGCAGCCACGAAGTGATCGACAATCTTGGCTCCGCGTCCCACCAAATCGGTTGCCTTGGGATCGGGCGGCGCCAGAAAGTAAACAGACTTCACACCTTTGAGTGCGCCTTCCCACATACCGGGATCTTCCAAAGACCCCACCACCACTTCGGCGCCGCGCGCACGCAACGCCTCTGCTTTTTCCGCGTTGCGGACGAGCGCTCGGACCGGCCGCTTTTGCGACAAGAGTTGATCGACGGCGACATGACCGGTTTGACCGGTCGGACCAGTGACGAGAATCATCGGGGGCTCCTTGAGGGGGGAATCGTTCCTAGGTTTGCCCGCATCTGATGCCGGTGTCGGTTTTTGGTTTCATCGAAAGCCTAGCGCCTGCGGTCTAACGGTAGGTAGAACACGCGCAAGTTCTTCATCGTCCAGTTGCCGCCGTGCGTGTTCACACCCAACCTAACCGGCGCGTTCGAGGGCGGTTGGTATGGCGATTTGCTGTAGTCCGCTTGTGTGGTCTCAACCACCACCGCGCCCTCTTTGACGAGCACGGACACCGTTTTGGACTTGGTTTTTCCGTGTAGGTCGGCGTTGACGGCAAGTCGGTACGTGTACTCCCTGTTTTGGCGGCACCAGGGAAGATCTTTTTGCCCCAGCGCAAAGAAGACCCCGTTATTGAAGCCCGCAAACTTCGTGACGCTGGGAGGCCACTCGTGGTGATAGTCAATTGGAACCGACCAGGTCGAGATGGGACCAAAATCGCCATCAGCCCCGGCGACGTTTACGTTGTAGCAAAACGAACTTGGATCCGATTCGGTGCCGTCGACGTGGATCGTGATCTGCGACTCAACGGCATAGGGGCGTTGCGGGTTCAATGGAAACTTGCGCCGTGTGAGATGTTGATTGGGCGCGGCGTATCCCACCGTGTGATCCGACATCAGCAGGGCATCCTTGCGGACCTCGTAATGAAACTGGCTAGGGTGATTGTGAATATCCCAAATGCCGGGTGGATGAATCGCGTCGAATTCCTCGAGGACTACCACGGCGCCTGGGGGTAGTCCTGGTCGCGTGAAACGTCCGCCGGCCCACGCGATGCCGCCCGCGATGTGCGCCAGAAATGCCTCTTCCTGATAGCTCTCTTTTGTGTGTCCAAGCGCAGTATGAAAACTGCGTCCGCCGTCGTAATACCGAGCCCACGCGATCGGATGGTCAACGCCCATCGCCCCTTCGCCTGCTTCGTACGTCGATTCCTGTACGGAAAGCAGTACGCGAACGTGCGCTCGCGGACTGGCGCGGAAGTTGTAGTACTCATCAGTGTGTAGCCACGTGGCCGGCAACGAGGCCGTGGACGGGTGGTCACGATCCTCGATTCGAAGCCTTGCCTCTTGTACGCGGGGATGGGCGGCAAAGTATGTGCCGCCAATGAGCTCGCCGTACCAAGGCCAATCATATTCCGTGTCGGTTCCTTCATGGATACTCGCAATGCCGTTTCCAGCACGGATGAAGCGCTCGAATGCGGCCTGCTGTTCGTCATTGAGTACATCGCGAGACGTCATGAGCCAAACCGTCACGTCGAAGTTTGAGAGTTTGGCATCGTTGAACCACGTGGCGTCCTCGGTCGCGTCCACATGCCAGCCTTTCTTTGCGCCTAGCTTGCGGATGGCAGCCACCGCATCAGGGATCGATTCGTGGCGAAAACCGGCGGTTCGCGAAAACACCAACACGCGCATGCCGTCGCTTGAAGGCGCAGCAGCAAATGCAGCTGAAGGTGGTGCAAGACCCACCAGCAACATGATGGCGACGAGAATTGACCGATCGGATCGGCGATGGCGCTTCTTCAGTTCGGCAAATGGATCCGCGTGCATGCGGCACAATGTCCGCTGAACCGGCGCGGTGTCGCAAGCACAAATGCCTGGGGCCCGCATAGGAATTTCAGCTCCCAAACAGAGCATCGTCCCGTTGAATAACGTACGACAAAGCGCGAAACCCGAGAAGCTTTGTCTTCATTCCGTTCTGGAGATTCGCGGTTGCGCAACGGCAAAGCGAACGGACGCTGCGACAGTAGTTTGCTCTAGGCAGGGGGCAAAGGTGCCGTAACCAGGTGAGCCGCGACAGTGGTCAGAAAATCCTCGTATCGCATGGGTTTCGCGATATAATCGTCGCATCCCGCCGCCCGGATCCGCGCCTCATCGCCCTTCATGGCAAGCGCGGTCAGTGCAACCACAGGTATTGAACTGGTCAAGGGGTCTTGCTTGAGCAAGCGTGTGGCCTCAAGCCCATCCATGCCAGGAAGTTGGATGTCCATCAGCACCAAGTCGGGGCGCTGCTCACGTGCAAGTAACAGCCCCGCTTCGGCGTCGGTGGCGGCCAACACCGAATGACCGGCAGACTCAAGCAGAAACACGGCGAGGGTCATGTTGGCCGGGTTGTCTTCAATGACAAGGATACG
>Ga0335394_10002309_pt1 | contig 21419 bp, 13 predicted proteins | sample MAT03_FD_205741 | JGI IMG/M metagenome (GOLD analysis project Ga0335394, IMG submission 205741) | Freshwater microbial communities from Lake Fryxell liftoff mats and glacier meltwater in Antarctica - MAT-03 (spades assembly) (version 2) ...
TGGGGCCTACAAACGTTGGGCCTCTCCGAGGCCGGGAATTTCATGGGGCGTGAACATTCTTCTACAAACGTTGGGTCTCTCCAAGGCCGGGAATTTCATGGGCGTGAACATCTATCTATAAACGTTAGGCCTCTCCGAGTAGGCTGTCCAAAACTTTATCAAATTTTCTTTCACTTTTAACAATCATCTTTGCTATCCAACTAATTGACTATCAATATATTAACTATTGATAAAAAATGTTAAAATTGAAAGAAAAACGCAAAAGTCATAAATATTTGATAATCAACCTATTGCATATTTATTTTGGACAGCCTACTCTCCGAGGCCTTTAGTTAAAGGCATTGAGTGCGCGCTTGATGGATGACGCGTTTTGGGCGAAAGTCTCGGCGCAATTGCCAAACACACATTGATTTTGAATGCAGAAATGACTATAATATCTTGATAGCCAATATTTTAAACAACCTGCACTGCACGCTAATCCGGCACATTTTTAGGATTCAGCAAATCATAAAACTGATCCAGTTTCGGCATGATAATGATCCGTGTGCGGCGATTGATCGCGCGGCCTTCTGCGGTGTCGTTTCCAGCAAGGGTATTGTATTGTCCCCGTCCTGCGGCGATCAAGCGGTTCGGATTAATGTTGTAATTTTTTTGCAATACCCGCACCACAGAGGTTGATCTTTTGACGCTCAGGTCCCAGTTATCTTCCATGCAGGCATTTTTAATAGCCACATCGTCGGTGTACCCTTCCACCATCACTTCCAGATCGGGTCTGGAGTTGATGATTTTGGCAATTTTCCCCAGCACCTCATTGGCCTTCGGGGTCAAGTTGGCGCTGCCGCTCTGGTAGAGCATTTTATCTGACAAATTGATGAATACCACGGTTTTATCCACTTTAACGTCGACATCTTTGTCGTCCAGGCCTTCTGCGAGTACACCTTTCAGGTTCACCGCTAAAGCCAGGTTGATGGAATCGGCCTTCGTTTTGGCCGCTTGCAACAAATGGATGTATCTGTCTTTCTTTTCTAATTGCGACAGCGTCTCCTTGATGTTGTCGTTGGCCGATTTAGACAACACGGTCAGGTCGCCGACCTGGGTAACCTGTTTATCCCGTTGATTTTTGACATCTGCGACCTGGTCTTTCAAATCCTGAAGTTGCTCCTGGCGCAGGCGAAGCTCCGTTTGGCTGGCGGCGAATTCCGCTCTTAATTTTTCCCGGTCTTTGTCGCATAAGCTGAGGCGGTTCATATAATCGTTCAAATTCTCGCCGCATTTGCCCAAATCTTTATTGGCCGTTTCCAGTTCGGTTCTAAGAGAAACGAACTTTTTTTTGCTGACGCAAGAGCTTAGGAATAAACCCAGGCATAAAAAAACAATGAATTTTACGGATGATCTCATGAATGAATTGTTTTGTAAAAATGTATTAATGGTTTGTGTCGTGTATTTTTTCAAAGAATATGCCCGAGACAGAAATGCCCCATAAGCAGCAAATATAGGCCTTAATATATAAAAATGGGTCGGATTTTGCCCAAAAAGGGGCATAAGGTGAGATAAATCAAGTGAACTCTTTCCGGAGAACGGAATGTATGGCCTAAAAATGAATCATCCCGAATTTTAAGCGCCGGCTGGAGCTTAGAATCCGGGATGATTCATTTTTAGGAGATACATTCCGCGCTCCGGCTAACGGATCAGCGTTGTGTTCCCTCTATATACTTCCGTGGTACCATCCATATACACCACTTCCAGCACCCAAACGTACACGCCCGGGTCCATATCTTTGCCGCGGAAGGCGCCGTTCCAGCCGGTGGTAGCGTCGTTGACGGGGAAATTTTTAGCCTCGTACAGCAACTCGCCCCAGCGATCGTATACCCGGAAATCGAGCACCTTGGCGCTGAATTGTCCGTGTACCAGCAACAGGTCGTTTTCCAGGTCGCCATTGGGTGAAAAACCCGTAGGTACGAAGATCTTACGCGGTTTTTCCACGCTGATCTGGATGCGGTCTTCCGCCATACAGCCTCGTGCATCCACAATCACCACCGAGAAATAATTCTGGTAATACAGGGAATCTACGAAGGGGTCCGGACAGTGAAGGCAGCTGAGCCAGGTGCTGTCCTCAGGGCTCCAGGTATACTCCACGGGCTCCACCGCATTGAACACGGAAGCCAGTAACTGGGTGTCGCGGCCTAATATAATACTGAAATCGGGACCGAGATCCACCTGCACCCGGGCGGGCTGGGTGACTTCAATCGGTTCCAGGGTAACTTCACAACCATTGACATCGATGATTTTCGGTACATAATTACCGGCGGAGATCGCAATTTGCAGCGGCGAGCCGTTCCATGGATCGTTGTCCAGCGCGTAGCGGTAAGGCGGCGTGCCACCCGCACCGGTGATGGAGATGCTACCATTGTATCCGCCGAAACAAGCCGGGTCTGTTTTAAGCGCCGCGCCGCCGAGCGGTTCGGCAGGTTGCCGGATGGTCGCGGAACCGGTTTGGGTACAGCCGTTTTCATCTGTAACCGTCAGTAAAACAACGCCGGCGGCTATGTTTTCTATGGCTGTGGTTTGGGCGCCGTTGTCCCATTGGTACTGGTATGGAGATGTGCCGCCGGAAGCCTGAGCACTGGCACTACCCGCGTTTTGACCAAAACAAGGGACATCGGTTTTTAATACGCTGATTTTCAATACGGCAGGTTCTCCGATAGTCACGGTGGTTTCGGCAATGCAGCCCCGGGCATCGATGACCGAGACGCGGTAGAGGCCTGCCGCCAGCCCCTGGGCCAGCGAGTCGGTCTGGCTGATCGGGCCCGGGCTCCAGAAATAGTGGTAAGGCGCCGTACCGCCATCGCCTTCCGCTGCGGCCCAGCCGTTCGCGTCGCCGTTGCATTTCACCCCGGCGAATGCCGGGATAGACGCTTCTACCAGACTCGGATTACCGAGCGTGAACGTCTGTTCAGCCGAACAACCCTGTGCATCCGTAATGGTAACAGCATACGATTGAGCCGCTTGCAAACCGGTGGCAATTTTCCCCGTCTGTGCTGGCGTCGTACTCCACAAGTAACTGAAAAGGTTCGGGTCGGCCGCAGCTGCGCCGTAAAAAATAGCGCTTAAACGCGCGGTTCCATCGGCGCCGTCGTGGCAATTCGGATTCTTAAAATCGGCCACCGCGAACAGTTGTTGCTTCTGTTGAATAAACGTTTCACCGCTCTGCATACAGCCGTTGGCATCGGTAACCTCCACAGCATAGGTATTCGAAACCAGTCCGGTGATGGTGGCGCTCGTTTGGTTCGTGCCGGTCCAGATGTAAGTATAAGGTGTTGTGCCGCCCGACACCTGCGCTGTGGCCGTGCCGTCGGTAGCTAAGAAACAAATCGTATCGGCGATATCGGGCAGCGCCAGCGTCAGCGCCGAAGCAGGTTGCAGGACGAGGGCGGAGGTACTGGTCGCACATCCTTCCGCATCTGTTACCGTCACGGTGTAGGCGCCGCCGAACAGGTTGTTCAGGTTGCTGCCGCTACCGCTGAACCCATTCGGGCCCGTCCAGGCGATCGTATAGGCCGGTGTACCGCCACTGCTGCTCAGGTTAAGAGCGCCTGTGCCTTGGCCGAAACAGGGAATCGACTGGGATGCCACGCTCAGTACAATTGCTTCGGGTTGGGTAATGGCGTTTTGCAGCACGAGGGTGCAGCCATTGGCATCGCTGAGGGTAACGGTATAAGGGCCCGCGGCTTTGCCGCTGATATTCTGGCTGTTATCGCCCGAGCTCCAGGCGTACCCGAATGGAGCCGTGCCGCCTTGTTGCGCGAGGGTGATCTGGCCGTTGGTGCTGCCGAAGCAGGATGCATCGGTCACGGTGGCCGTCAGTTGAAGGGGCGTGGGTTGGCCGATGTTGATGGAATTGGTGGACGTACAGCCATTTACATCGGTGACTGTTACCGTATAGGTTCCGGCGACAAGGTTGCTGGCTGTGGCAGTCGTTTGCTGGGGCGCCGTATTCCATTTGTAGGTAAACCCGCCCGCGCCACCGCTTGCACTCACGGTGGCCGTGCCGTCGCTGCTGCCGCTACAATCGGCGTTTGTTTTGGTGACCGTGGTGCTGATCACTTCCGGGGCGTTCGGGGTGGCCGTTTGGGTGACCGTACAACCGTTCGCATCCGTTATGGTCACGGTGTAAATTTGTGCCTGCAGGCCGGTAACCGTAGCCGATGTTTGTTGGGGCACTGTACTCCACTTATAGGTGTACAAACCCGTTCCACCTGCAGCCGTAGCCGTAGCGCTGCCGTTGTTGCCGCCAAAGCACAGTACGTTGACGGTAGCCGTCGTGACCGTCAGTAAAGGCGCTTGTCCCACAGTAACAAAGGCCGTTTCCGCGCAAGCGTTGGCATCGGAGATGGTAACGGTGTAGCCTCCGGCAGGAATATTGGGGTTGACGGGCGTATTCACCATGTTGCTCCAGACAAATTGGTACGGGGCGACGCCGCCACTTCCGCTTGCCGTGATGGAACCCGATGCTTCATTGAAACATTTGGCGGCTGTGGCTACTGCGCTGAGCACCAGATCCGGGGGTTGTACAACACCCACAGCGGCTGTAGTCGTGCAATTGTTGTCGTCGGTCACGGTCACCGTATAGGTTCCGGCGCTCAGGTTCACCGCAGAAACAGTGGCCTGGCCGGATGGATTCCAGAGATAATCGAGGGTACCCGTACCGCCAGAGGCATTTACGGTTGCAACGCCGTTGTTGCCGCCAAAGCAGGTAACCTGTTGTGGTACCGTCCCCACTGCCACCAATTGTGCAGGCGCCGGAACAACGACCGGCAAGACCAGCTGGCAACCGGACACATCGGTGATCGAAGCCATATAGCTGCCTGCAGCCAGGTTGGAGAAGACACCTGTGATGTTGTTTTGTGCGCCCAGAACGAAGGAATAAGGCGGGTTGATGTTGTCGGGGTTCAGCGTGATCGATCCGTTGCTCAACCCGAAGCAGGAAACCCCCTGGATGTTGGCGCTTGCCGCAGGTTGTTCGCAGTTAATACAAGTAGCGGTGCCAATATTGCCGTCGCAGGGGAAGGTCCCGTTGATACCGCGAACCTGGATGGTAACGCTCGAATTGGGGCCCAGGCCGGTGACTAAGTGGCTGTTGGCGCCCGAAGCGGGCACCCAACCGGTTCCATTTATATTTACCTCGTACCCACCGTTGGCGTTTGGCACACTCGGCCAGATAAAAGTGATCGTAGTGCTGGTAGAAGCGCCACAAGTGACCTGAGGCGCCAAAAGCGCCGGTTCTACCACTACTTCGACGGTATCTACCACGGTGCAACCGTAAGAGTCGGTGGCGATAACGGTATAAAGTGTTGTTTGCGAAGGACTTGCATTGGCGATGGGACAGGTGGGACAATCCAGTCCGGCCGTGGGCGTCCAGGCATAATCGACTTTGTAAGAGGGCTCGAAGGTAATCGTCCAGTCGCGCAGCGTGCCGGTAAAACCATTGGCGTCGTCGCGCACCTGCAATTTCCAGGTACCGTTGGTTGGGTTGTCGCCGTCCCACAGATCAGACCAGGGGCCTTCCGGCAGCCAGTCGCCGGTAAACGGAGCCGCGCTGGCCGGTGCGAAGGGGCCGGGGAAATTGATTTTAGTTGTCGCCAGGGGCGTAAAACAGGTATTGGTATAGTTGTCGGCGTTCGCCCCGTTGTCGGTGGATAGCTCGATAAACTGCCCGCCCGGAGAGAGCAGGAACATGTCGATATCATCGTCCCAGTTATGGGTGATGTTGACGCAAACCGAGCGGATAACCCCGTCGGCCAGGATAGTGGGTTGTACCCCGAACACATTGATGGGAGACAGCAGGGGCGCTGCATTCGTCGGTATGGGCGAATCCTGGCCATTGGTAAAGGTTGGCGCGGGCGGCAGGGTAATCGGTAGTGTGGCGTCCAGTTCCAGCGGTGTGGCGCCGGCGCAAACCGTCGTATCGGGGCGGAGGCTGGGCGGAATCAACCCGTTGTCCCTGATATATATGTACACCGTGTCGCGGTTGCAGGGGTCGCGTTGCACATCGATGGCGATAAATTCCGGTGTCTCTGCGGAGTTGTCTTCAAAAGCAATGATCGGGATCGTGAGCTGCGATTGCCCGGCCGGAATGAACAGATTCGGCGGAATATTCTGAAAATCAATGCCGTTGAGGGCTGAGCCCCACACGTTGTAATCGATTGGAAAATCCTGCGGTACCGCGTTGGGCAGGTTAAAGGTGATCGTGCCCTGGGAGCACCCTTCGGTGATCGTCCCGTCGGAACTAACGGTCGCCACCTCTACTTTAAGCGAACCGGTACCAAAACTTTTTGCCTCCAGGAACACGCCGGAATCGAATACCCCGTCGGAGGCATCGGCAATGGCTAATTTGATGGTATATTGCTGGCAGGGCGTTACGACGGCTTCGGCAATAAAAACATCGGTAAAACCATCGTAGCTTGGCTGATTGTTTGAAAAGTTGTTGTCGTTGTAGTATTGACCATTGAAGGCTAAGCAGCCGTAAATCGGGTTGTCCGGGTGAATGTTATTGATCGTCACCGGCAAGCCCGATCCAGGTATCTTGGCGATATTGGTCGGTGTCGGATACCCCGGGCCCTGGATAAAAAACCCGAATACATCGTTGAAAGGGCTACAGGCATATTCGGGATATTCTTCCGATCCGAAACAGTAGCGAAAACGCAGTGTATCTGAAGTTGGAATAAAAGTTATGGTATACACCGCCAGGTCGCGGATGCCTGCCGTAGTAAGCGCGGCCAGGTCGACGTCGTTGGTAAAAATGGCGTTGTCGCTCGACGCGAAGTCGTTGCCCGTTTCATTGCAACCGATCGCCCCGAAACCGCCCGATTCCGCGCGCCCGGAGGTCATCACGATCCCCCGTTCGATCCCGATAGACTGGGTACCGCCGGTAAAATAACCCACGGCGTTGGCGTTACCGTTGTAAGTGATATTGGTCACCTGCACGCCATCACCTAAAAAAACATTAGAAATCAGGTTCTGTGGCGTAAAAGGTGGTGTATTGCCCCCGCTGACCTGCAAAAACTGGGCTTGCAAAGCGTTGGACAGGAGCAGAAGGAAAACTGCGGGGAGCAGTTTCGGCAAGAAGTTTTGTGTGCTATTCATCGGGTGTGAAAATAGTATTGGTTAGTATCCTGATTCTTTTTCAGGAGATCATGTTGGGAACGCCAGGCGGCTGCCGGGACTTTTAGATTTCGGATTAGTGGTCAGGCAAGGTTTATCCGCCGAAATGTAGTAATTCTCTTTGGGTAAGCGTGCATTTCACTTGGCAAAATTCGATTATCAGAGCCAATCCCCGGCAGGAACGATGCCCCATTTGTCTGTTTCATGCAAAAAAGTTTTGTCGCCCGCCTTTGCGATCTGTCGCTCTATCGCGTAAAACCGGCTTTTTATCTAATTTTAACATCTATTGGCCAGGCATCTTGTTTGTTTTGCATCGTACAACCATCAACTAATTACCCATGGCTCAATTTTTTAAGTTTCTCTTCGCCTCCTGCCTCGGTACAGCACTCGCGCTGTTCCTGCTGTTCTGGATCGGTATTGCAGCAATCGCCGGAATAGCCGGCCAGGCAACCGAAAAAGGCAAAGTCCCCATTACTGCTAATTCCGTGCTGGAACTGGATTTTAAAAATCAGATTCCGGAAAAAACCAACAACACGCCGATGGACCCCTTCGACCTGGAACAGGACGATGTGCTGGGCCTCACCGATATGGTAGAAGCCATCCAAAAAGCAAAGAACGACCCGGACATCAAAGGCATTTATATCAATGCCACCAATGTCATGGCCGGCAAAGCAACTTCTTCCGTGTTGCGCGCCGCGCTTCAGGATTTTAAATCTTCCGGCAAATTCATCGTATCGTATGCCAATTATTATACGCAAGGTGCTTATTACCTGGCATCTGTGTCAGACAGCATCCTCCTCAACCCGGTCGGCGCCGTCGATTTCCGGGGCTTATCCAGCACAATCGCCTATTACAAGGGTATGCTGGACAAACTGGATGTGAAAATGGAGATTTTTTACGCCGGGAAATTTAAAAGCGCTACCGAGCCGTTCCGCATGGATAAAATGAGCGCTGAAAACCGGCTTCAGGTACGCGAATACCTGAATGCCCTCTACGCCATCTTTATCCAGGACATCGCTGCCAGTCGCAATATCCCCGAAACCGATCTGCGCCGTATTGCCGACAACTTCGACGGCGGCTCGTCGGAAGGCGCGCTCCGCAGCCGGCTGGTCGACCGGATCGCCTACGAAGACGAGGCCTTCGACTTGTTGAAGTCCAAAATCGGTCTCGAGAAAAAAGACAAGCTGCACCGCGTTCACATCGAAGACTATGCCCATAGCAAGGGCCGCAACCTCAACCTCAGTGTGAAAGACAAAATTGCCGTCGTATACCTGGAAGGTACGATCATGGACGGCGATGAAGGCGATCCCGGCGATATCCGCGATGGGAAATACGTAAAAATCCTGCGCAAAATTCGTTTGGACGACCATGTCAAGGCAGTCGTTTTGCGCATCAACTCTCCGGGCGGCAGCGTGCTGGCCAGCGAAAACATTTACCGGGAAGTTATGCTGTGCAAACAGGCCGGCAAACCGATTGTGGTAAGCATGGGCGACGTAGCTGCTTCCGGCGGTTACTTCATCGCCTGCCCTGCCGACAGCATTTTCGCCGAGCCGAATACAATTACCGGTTCCATCGGGGTGTTCGGCATGATCCCGATGTTGCACAATACCATGAAAAATAAACTGGGCATCACTTACGATACCGTGCGCACCGGCCGCATGTCGGCTTTCGGCTCGCCTTTCATCGAGTTTTCGCCCGAAGAAAAACAGTTCGTCCAGCATCGCATCGACGACGTTTATGAAGATTTTCTGCACAAAGTGGCCACCGGCCGGCACATGACCCGCGACCAGGTCAACGAAATTGCCCAAGGCCGGGTTTGGCCGGGTACAAAGGCGAAGGAAATCGGGTTGGTGGACGATCTGGGCGGGCTCGACCGCGCATTGGCGGCGGCGGCAAAACTAGGCGGCGTGGAAAAATACCGCACCACCGAATTCCCGCGTACCCAAACCGGCTTGCAGCAATTGATCGACAAACTGAGCAATAAAAAAGACCGCGACGAAGAAGTGAAGGCCTGGCTCATCCGCACCGAAATGGACGAGATGTACCCAATTTACAAAACGATGCGCGACATTCGTAAAGGGCAGGGCATTCAGGCTCGGCTGCCGTACGACATTATTATCAATTGAGTAAGTAGTCGCCGCAAAGTGGTTTCGAACGAAGGGATATAGTATCTTGACAATCAATATTTTTACCCGCCGAAGCCTTCAAGGCGAACGAGGGCTAAACTTTTCTAAACCCTTCTAAACCTTCTAAACCTTTTTAACATCCTGATTAAGAACAAGTTAAAGCCCGCGTCCGGATGAACCGAACGCGGGCTTTTCTTTTTCGGTTCATCTTTTCAGGCCTACGTTTCAGCCCGATAAAACGACGCTTCATACCCCGAAGCTTTTCCGGCAATCCCTTTAAGTACGGGATTGTGTCAAAAGTCTAAATCTCAATTTTCTCTCACCACCCCCCTACCCCTAAAGGGGAGTCGATTCCGTAGAATTAAAATTTTCGAAATTATTTACCGAAATTTTAAATAAAACGGAATCTACTCCTCTTTAGGGGTCGGGGGTGGCCAGGCGAAAAACCACAATTAACCTTTTGACACAACCCGATTCGCATGAGGAACTTATGCGTTAGGTAGGGTGTATTTCGGCGACTAAAGTCGCCGGTACAATTAAGGACTTAATCTGGGTGATTTGCAGCAAGGCACTTTTACCAAACCTGTCTCCACCTCGGCATTTGACAACGGTGGGTATGTAGCCATTCTGGAAGTCGCGAACAGGCGCGCGGCCCAGACATTTCTTGTGCAACATTGATCCGATTTTTTCAGACTTTTGGGCTTTTAAATTTCAGGGTGTCGTTTCCGGCAAATATACCTCGCACCGCCATGTTTTGTGCACGGAGAGAGGCCACGTTTACTAAACTTTCAAAGTTTAGTAAACGTATTTCTCACTTTTCGCGATGCACAAAACATGGCGGTTCGAGGTGTAGCATGGACGTGGCACTCGCATCAAAGTCCTCGCATGTCAAAACTATTGATTCCAAAGCATTTTGTCACCCTCTTGCTGCTCGTTTGCGGCTCGGTCGCCATAGCCCAAACTCCGGAGCAGGACTCGGCGTATGTACGCGACAATTTTACCAAAATGGAAGTTCAAATCCCGGTGCGCGACGGGGTCCGTTTGTTCACGTCCATTTACCTGCCCAAAGACCAATCGAAACAACACCCGATTCTGCTCAACCGCACGCCTTATTCCTGTGCGCCCTATGGTCCGGATATGTTTAAAACCTCTTTTCAGAACATGAACCTGGCGCGGGCTGGCTATATTTTCGTATTCCAGGACGTGCGGGGCCGCTACATGAGCGAAGGTACGTATATGGATGTCCGCCCTTTCCAGCCCGACAAAAAAGGCCTGGCTGTGGACGAAGCAAGCGACACGTACGACACGGTCGACTGGCTGTTAAAAAACATAAAAGGCCATAACAACCGGGTTGGTGTATATGGCATTTCGTATCCCGGTTTTTACGCCACCATGGCCATTCTGGCAGCGCATCCGGCCATCCGGGCGGTGTCGCCCCAGGCGCCGGTGACCGATTGGTTTATCGGCGACGATTTCCACCACAACGGCGCGTTCATGTTGATGGATGCCTTCAGTTTCTACTCGGGCTTCGGCAAAATTCGGCCAAACCCGACCACCGAACACGCATCCGGTTTCAGCGACTGGAAAACGCCGGATAATTACCATTTTTACCTCCAGGCCGGGGCTTTGTCCAATTTCGGCGAGCGCTACGGCATGAAGGAAATTCCTTTCTGGACCGATCTGATGACCCACCCCGATTACGATGCCTGGTGGCAGGCCCGCAACCCGCGCCCCCATCTGCGCAACGTGCTGCCCGCAGTGCTTACCGTGGGCGGCCTGTTCGATGCCGAGGATTGTTTCGGCGCCTGGCGGACGTACGAAGCGCTGGAAAAACAAAATCCACCCAACCACTCCAACCGAATCGTGATGGGCCCCTGGATACACGGCGGCTGGGCGCGCGGCAACGGCGAACGCCTTGGAAACGTGACATTCGGACAGAGAACGTCGTCTTACTTTATGAGAATGATTGAATTACCCTTTTTTGAGTATTACCTGAAAGACATCGGTTCGATGACGCTTCCGGATGCCTCTATCTTCGAAACGGGCAGCAACCAATGGACCCAATACGATGCCTGGCCGCCCAAAAACACGGAAGCGACCCGGCTAAATTTCCAAAAAAACGGCCGGCTCGGTTTGTCCCCGACCATTGGAGTGGGTAAACCGGATGAGTACGTGAGCGACCCGGCCAAACCCGTGCCATATACGGAAGATGTACATTTGTCGCGCACTCGCGAGTACATGACCGACGACCAGCGCTTCGCCGCGCGCCGGCCAGACGTGTTGGTGTATCAAACGGATGTACTGGACCAAACCCTCACCATCACCGGTACCATCACCGCCGATCTTTATGTCAGCACCACCGGCACCGACGCCGACTTCGTGGTCAAAGTCATCGACGTGTTTCCCGACACCCTCTCCGGCGTGGAAAACGGTGTACCGCTCGGAGGCTACCAGATGCTGGTGCGGGGCGAGATCATGCGCGGGCGCTACCGCGACAGTTTTGAAAAACCATCGGCTTTCATTCCGGGCAAAATCACCCACGTGAAATTCGATTTGCCCGACATAGCCCATGCTTTTCTGCCCGGTCACCGCCTGATGGTTCAGGTACAAAGCAGCTGGTTTCCGCTGGCCGACCGCAACCCACAGCAATTCATCAATATTTACACCGCGAAAGACGTGGATTTTAAAAAAGCGACGCACGCCCTCTATCACCAGGAGGGTGCGGCTTCGAGTATTGTGTTGCCGGTGTTACGGAAGTAGGGTTTGGGAAAAGGTTTAGAGGGTTTAGAAGGTTTAGAGCGGCTTTTTCAGTCATTTTTACCAGGCCACGGACGATTGTACCCCTAAACCCTATATAGTTCTTTGATCAACTAATTGAGTTAGGAACGGTGTCAAAATAAGTTTCCAATTTCAGGCGAATTATTTTGGCGTCAGCCAACTATCTTTTGAGGCGAATAGCCGCGCTATTTAACGAAAAAGATGGGACGGATGACGGCAAAAGAATGGCATCAAATTGGGAAGTTATTTTGACACCGTTCCTAAACTAAATTTCCTTTATTATTCTTTTCTCCAAACCAAGGGCCGGTGTCATGTTGAGGCCCTCAGCAGCCCTTTGGCCTCTAAAAAACGGAAATGACCAGCAGATCGTTTTGAGAGTCACCTGCTCGCACCTCGCAGATGACCTCAAACCTTGCGGTTCATTAGGAGCACAGCGACTCCCGAATTCATTCGGGACAGAGAAGCCTCCATGTGCCTCCAATCAGCGCAAGTATCCAGATGTTTCGCTGCGCTCAACATGACACGCTGCGTTTGGGATGAGAAAGAATACACGAAGTTTGTTAGTCAAAGAAACCCTCTAAACCCTCTAAACCTTTTTCTAAACCATTCTATCCTCATCTATGTACGCACACGAAATTCAACTCCGCGTCCGCTACGGCGAGACCGACCAGATGGGATACCTGTATTACGGCCGGTACGCCGAATATTATGAGGTAGGCCGGGTGGAACTCATCCGGTCGCTGGGCCTGACGTATAAAGACCTGGAAGAACAACACGGCATCTGGTTGCCGGTGGCGAGCCTCGACATGCGATTCGTGCGCCCGGCCTATTACGACGACCTGCTGACCGTACGCAGCGAATTGCGCAAGCTTCCAGACTCGTATATCACCTTCCACGTGGAAATTTTGAATGAAAAACGCAAATTGGTGAATGCCGGTACGGTTCGGCTGTGTTTCTTTGACGCCCGGACCAAAAAAGTGGCGCCGGCGCCCGAGCACCTGCTGGAACGCCTGCGGCCTTTTTTTGGTTAGATGTTTATTCACCACATAGGCCACGAAGGACGCAAAGTAATACTAAATAACGTTGTGCCCTTTGTGTCCTTCGTGGTGAATACCCCCTCGAAAGCGGCCACTACACCCAAACACTTATGCCCAGAAAAAGGAACATTTTCGATCGAATTGCCAATTATTTCCTCCTACACCGCCTGTGGCTGGGTTTAGTCGATTGGTCGAAAACGCATTCGCTGCCCGGGTTGAGCCGCACGCCTTTGTACAACCTGATCCGGTTTATGCAGCGGGAGGCCAAAGACGGGATACTCACCACGCGCTCGACCAGCATGGCCTTCAGTTTTTTCCTGGCTATTTTTCCGGCGCTCATCGTGCTGCTCACCATGTTGGCGTACACCAGTTTGTATGAAGCGTTCGAAGAAATTTTACAAGACTCCATCCTTAAAGTCATGCCGGGCAATGCCGGGCAGATGCTGTTAAAAACCATCCACGATTTAGCCACCATTCCACGCAGCGGCCTGCTGTCCCTGGGTTTTTTCCTGTCCATCTGGTTTGCCTCCAACGGCATGTTGTCGATGATGAAGGGCCTGGAAAAAAACTACAAAAGCACCTTTAAGCGCCGCAGCATCATAGAGAAGCGCCTGATCTCCATTCAGTTGACGTTTTTGGTGGCTTTCGTGCTCATCGCCTCGGTGCTGCTGGTGATCCTGGGCGACACCATCCTGCATTTTGTATTTCGCTATTTCGAGCTCGATTACCGCACCCGGCTATCATTCGTGGTGTTTCGCTGGGTGGTGGTACTGGCCTTATTTTACGCTACTTTTTCCACCATTTACCGATATGGATCCTCTACCCGGCGGCCCATTCCGTATTTCAATTCGGGCGCCACACTGGCCACGATATTATCCATTATTACCTCCTGGGGCTTTTCCTTTTATGTGGATAATTTCGGCAATTTCAACAAGGTGTACGGGTCTATCGGGACGCTGATCGTACTGATGATCTGGATCCAGCTGAACTGTTTGATTTTGTTGATCGGGTTTGAGTTGAATGCTGGGATTGCCGTGTTGAGGGATATGCGCTTGGAGGAGGGGGAGGGGTGAAAATAAGTGCGGTCTCGATCTGGCGAGGCGAGAATTCCGGCAATTTGTCCTGTGTCTATTTCTGTAATTTACCTACTTCTTCCTCCAATCGCGCTACTGATTCTTTTAGCGCCTTAATTTCTCGTGCATAGTCCTGAATGGAACGTTTTTCCTGTTTAATGGAGAGGTAGTCAAGGTGGGAACAACAACCCAGGGTGAATCAGGACGTTATTATGCGAATTATTACAAGAAAATGAAAGTGCGGTATCGGGTAGAATTCCGGGGTTTACTCCAGGAGGCGTTGGAAGCAGAGAAAATGCGGATCAGCGCCTATCCCTTAACAACACCTGAGAACCTGAACCGGACCGATCAAGCGGAGGGTGGAATTCACCGGTATAGGCTCTCAAGGCCGCCCATGAATACCGCAGACCATTAAAGAGCATGGCTTATTGGCGTTTTCCAAGGAATATCTTACTTTTGTTAAGGAACGGTGTCAAAATAACTTCCCAATTTCAGGCCAATTATTTTGGCGTCAGCCAACTATCTTTTGAGGCGAATAGCCGCGCTATTTAACGAAAAAGATGGGACGGATGACGGCAAAAGAATGGCATCAAATTGGGAAGTTATTTTGACACCGTTCCTAAGGAAAAACTAAATACGTTAAGGTAAAAATTTAAATTTATGGCAACGGTAACGGCAGCAGTCGATCATGATGTAGATGACAAAATCGATACGGATTACGTGCGGGAGCAGCTTAAGGACGTCGACGTATCGATCTTGTTTTCTTGCGCTAATTCGGAAGGATGGCAGCATGATACCTTTACGGGAGAGGACGGAAAGCCGTTCTTTATCATCAAATTATCGTATGAGGATATAAAAAAGATGGAAACCCTGTATCTGAATATTTCGCGGGGTGTACCATCGTTGCGGATAAAAAGTCTGCAACGATGGTACACCCCGCGAAATATTCAGGCCCGCTGAACCCCCACAAAACAAAACACCCCCCACCTATGTTTCCCCACCCATGCAAACCATTCCGACCATCCATACCCTCGGCGAGCTCAAAAAAAGCGGCTACCAGGCCCGCAGCGTGAAAGATGAACTTCGCGCCAATCTGATACGCAAAATCAAAACCGGCGAAACGATTTTTCCCGGCATTTACGGCTTCGACGACACGGTGTTGCCCGATGTGGAACGCGCCGTGCTGAGCCGCCACAATATCCTCCTGCTCGGCCTGCGCGGCCAGGCCAAAACCCGCATCGCGCGGATGCTGGTACACCTCTTGGACGAGTACATCCCCGTGGTGGAAGGCAGCGAACTCAACGACGATCCGCTGGCGCCCATCAGCCGCTTCGCCAAAGACCTCATCGCCGAACAAGGCGACGCCACGCCGGTTTCCTGGCTGCACCGCGACGAACGCTACGTGGAAAAATTAGCCACCCCCGATGTAAGCATCGCCGACCTCGTGGGCGATGTAGACCCGATCAAAGCCGCCAATCTGCGCCTCCCCTACTCCGACGAGCGCGTAATCCACTTCGGGCTCATTCCGAGGGCGCATCGCTGTTTGTTCGTGATCAATGAGTTGCCCGATTTGCAGGCGCGTATCCAAGTGTCCCTGTTCAACGTGTTGCAGGAAGGCGATATGCAGATCCGCGGCTTCAAACTCCGCCTTCCGCTCGATGTAGAGTTTATTTTCACCGCAAATCCGGAAGATTATACCAACCGCGGCAGCATCATCACACCGCTGAAAGACCGCATCGAAAGCCAGATCACCACGCACTACCCGACATCCATTGAGGTGGGCCGAAGGATCACCGAACAGGAGGCCCGCATTTCTGCCGAACAGCGCGAGCGCATCCGCATCCCCACGATGCTCAAAGACCTGATCGAGGAAATCGCCTTCGCCGCCCGCGACAGCGAACTGGTGGATAAAAAAAGCGGCGTCAGCGCCCGTCTGACCATCAGCGCCTACGAAAACCTCTACTCCACCGCCGAACGCCGCATGCTGCGCAACGGCGAGGATAAAACCACAGCCCGCATCACCGATTTCTGGGGCGTTATTCCGGCCCTGACCGGTAAAATGGAAATGGTGTACGAAGGCGAGCAGGAAGGCCCCCATGCCGTAGCGCTCAGCATCATCGGCGAAGCGCTCAAAAAGGTGTTTCTGCAGTTTTTCCCCAACCCGAACAAACTTAAAAAAGGCCAGGAACGCGACCCTTACGGGGTGGTAAAAGCCTGGTTTTCAGCTGGCAACACGGTGGATTTGTTCACCGACTTACCGGCCAAGAAGTTCCTGCTGGAACTCGAACAGGTAGCCGGCCTGCGCAAGGTGGTCGAAAACGCCAAGGTGGACGAAACGGAACTGTTCACCTTCATCGAACTGGCCCTGCACGGCTTAGCCGAGTTCGAGGTGCTGAGCAAGGAATTCGTCCAGAATAAATGGCAATTTAAGGACTATCTTACGGGTAATTTGAAAGACGATGGGGATGATGAGGATATGAGGGACCTGTTTAATTAAAGAAAAACTGAAGGAAGAATGAAGATTAACGAATGAAGATTTTTACTCTACTGCTAAATGCCTAACGACACCCTCACGGTACGAAGCCGCCTCATAGCAATCGGCGGCATGCTGCTCTTCATTGGGCTGATGATCCTGTATGTCCGGGAGTTTCCTGTTTTGTCGAATACGATCGGGGTGAGCAAATTGGTTTTCGGTGCATTGGCAGTAGGGGTGGCGCCGGCTGCCGGTATCCTGTACAGGCTGCGGGACCGTTTCAAACCCTGGGAGCGGCACATTCCGGAAGTATTCATCATATTGATCGCCAGCACTTTATTTATGCCCTTGTTTGCCAGCTTGCTCAACCGGGGCCTGGGTAGCCGAAGCCGGCAGTCCTTCGAATTTTTGTCGGAAACGGCGTACGTATCCACCGCATACGGCGTGTTTATCAACGAAAAGATCAAACCCAGCGGGTATTACCTCCACGTGCGCGAAAACGGCCGGATGCTGCGCTTTCGCTACAAGAAACAGGCCTATTATCCACTCACCAAGCCCGGAGAGCCCGTGTTGCTGCCGGTGCGGAAGGGCCTTTTTGGTTTTCGGGTGGTTGAAATGGAGTGATGGAAAGGAAAAAATTGAAGGAAGAAGGAAGATTAGCGAATGAAGATTTTTGAGGTGTTTAGGAACGGTGTAAAGAAATGAAAGATGAACAAATCATACTACTTTTGAGGTCTATAAAACGCCCCTACCCTCCTGCATTGGGTTTATCACTCCTTCAAAAATCTTCATTCGTTAATCTTCATTCTTCCTTCATTTTTGCCCTTCATGAAAGCACTGCTTTTCTTCCTCTCCGCCTTTTGCGGCTCCCTTTCCGCCCAATCCACCCCCTTTTTTCCCGAAGAAATGATCGTAACAGCCTCATCGCTCAATTTGCGCGAGGCGCCTGATGTAAACGCTAAAAAGGTGGTTGGCCTGGCCCGTGGCACGGTAGTACAATTTGTGGAGGCCTGGAACAACGGCGAATACGTACAATTGGATACCAGCTCCCTGTATGCGCCCTGGCTGAAAGTACGATACAAAGACAAGACCGGATATGCGTTTGGCGCCTACCTGTCGGGCACGTATTTCCTGGCATATGAGGACAATATCGTGGAGAATATTCCACCCTTGCAGTGGTACGGGGTGTACCAGCGCGATTCTTTTGCCGACGAACTGCGCAAGGTGGACCTTCGGACAGAAGATGTGTACAATGAGATGTACGATATGCAGGTCAAAATGATCAAAACCAACCAAAAAGAAACCAGTAAGTTCCTGGTAGGCACGATCGCCCCGCTGAAACAAGGGTACGCCGGCCCGCTTGGTATGTTCAATGTGGGTGATTTTTATATGGCCGACGGCTTATACCCGGGCTCGGTTCTGAGCATTTATCCGGGCCAGGAAGTGACCGATACCACCCTAAAACCGACCTACCAATTGGCCGCCACAGGTTGTGCGCGTATGGAAAATGATTTTGTGCTCGTCTCCGATTATAAACTGTTTTTGGTGGATTATGCACCCCAGCCCGCCAAGATGCAGGACCTCTCCGGGTGGGTCAGAACGGAAATGGCGGAAATCAGCCCGAATGTCAGCCTGCTGTGGTACGGCGACCTGGATATGGACAATAAACCGGATGCTATTATCCAGGATTGTCCCTACGAAGCCGGTTGCCGGGCCTCGCTCTTTTTGTCGTCCAAAGCGCTGCCGGGCGAATACCTGCACAAAGTTTGCGAACACTTCTGGCCCGGCGAGTAATCACTCCCATTTTAAAGTCCCTACCATCCGATTCAAATCTTTTCGCACAAAATCCACCACCGGGGCCAGCGAATCGGGCCGGGCCTGCGTATTGAAATAAAGGGCGCCGCGCAGGAAATTACGCGTGGAATCGGTCAGGAAAAACTGGTAGGAAGAAGCGGCCGGGCCTTCCACGTTAAAAATGACACCGTGTACGCGGTCGGCCTGCCGATGAACGGGCGCCTCATCGATGTAACTCGCTTTGATATTGTGTTTGTTGGTCATGTCAAAGGCGTCCTTGACCAATTCGTCAAAGTCTTTCCGGCTGGTAATGGGGTAATAGGAACAATATATCTTGGCGTTTAACTGCGGTATGAGGATGTTGAACCAGCAATCACTTTTGGGCCTTTCATCAAAAAAAGTCGTGTCGTGTTCTATTACGGCGTAAGTAGGCAGGTCGAAGGTGAAATTGCAATACCCCTTGTCGAATGGAGCATACGCCTTTACCGGATATACAACTTTCGGGTAGGCCCTGGGTTTGGGGACGCTTACCGTTTCATCGCAGGAGGAGAGAAAAGAAATGAAGAGAACTGAAAAAAAGACATTTCGGGCAGCCCTGTGGCGAAATTTAATAAACGGTGTAATAAAGCGCATGGCGGAAAGTTGTCGAAATTTGGCATAAACAACGCAAGGTAGTTTTGAATGTTTTATTTCCTACCGCTCATTCCATTCCTTCACCCTCTTTTCGTAGCGCAGGCTGTTTATCGGCCAGGCGTCTTTATCGAGCGAGCCTTCCAGTTCTTCGTCCATGCCCTTGAGCAATTGCGGGAAAAAATCGAGCTCGGTCGTTTTTTCCACCTGGTCGATGGTGCAGGCGTATTCCATTACGGGCCGGTCGCTCCGGTTGTTCGGCATCATAAAAGCGATGGCACGGCCGGCTTCGGGTGCAAGCAGCACTTTATAGTAGGAAGCGGGCACAGTTATTTTGCTGAAACCGATCTGTCCGAGGCCGTTTTGAGCCAGCACCGGACCGGTTACCACGTATAGCAGCTTGAATTTCCGCGCCCAATCCCGGGTCAACTCCTCCAGTTCCCGCCAGATACCCATGTTGAAAGCCGGAACCTGCGGACTCATATTGCTCATAAAAAAGGTTTCGTCGATCGCGTTTTCGTCGAAGGCCATATCGGCTGCCGCACAGAGGTGCCCTTTGTCGTAGCCGCTGGAACGGTAGTCACGGGGCGTGGCGCTTTCTGTGCGCACACTCGGGTCGGGCCGGAACGAGTTCGGGCGCTCGGCCCATTTTTCGTTTAGGCGATCGCGGGTCAGCTCATAGGCGACCCATTCGGCTTGCTCGTGGTCTTCAGAATAAGAGAGCACAAACCAATGGTGGCGCACGATTTCGCCGGTAGCGGAGGGCAAGATGGCTTCAGGAACGGTAGAGGGTGCATCGGCGGCCGGCGCATCCGGTTTAGCGGTCGACAATTCGATGGGCGGCCGGGATTCGCCCGTTTGTTCCGATTTTTTACCGGAGGCCCTGTTAAAAATAAAAAAACCTAAACCCGCCAGCAGGGCGAACAGGCCGGTTTTGAAGAGAAATCCGCCGGAATCGGAAGAGGAACGTTTTGCCATGGAGTGTGAAACTTTCTAAACAAAAGATACCGCAAACATAAACATTTTGTTGATAAAAATAAATCCATAACATTTGTTTTCTTTGCGAAGATTTTAATCCGATTCGTTTCTTCCCTCAACCTTTGTGTTATGATCTTTTTATCGCTACGCCTTTGGCCGGCCATGCTCCTGATGGTGTTCGGCGTTTCCGGCGAACCTACCCATGCCACTGTTACCGGCATCATTATCGACGAGCAAAATGAGCCGCTCATGGGTGTTACCGTGCTGATGAAGCACCTCCCGACCTGCACCTTTCGCGGGGCGATCACCCGGCCCGACGGGCGCTTCGCCCTCCAAAACATCCGTTCTGGCGGTCCTTACACCCTCACGCTTTCGTATACCGGGTACAAAAACCAAACTAAAGACAGCCTCCTTCTGGAAGACGGTAAAAAACTGTCTTTTGATTTTAAGATGATGCCGAATAGCCGGTAGGTAGTGGCAGTGGACAGTGACAGTAGGCAAATGCCGTTAACTTAAGGCCTTGGAGAAGCCCAACGTTTGTAGCCAATACGTGCAACATTTATTTGACCTCGGAGCCGTCTAACGTTAAATAATATGCAGGTTGCCAAACAAATGTTATAGTCGGTTTAGAGTGGTTTAGAAGGGTTTAGATGGTTTAGAATGTTGATTGTGAATATGTTGCAATTCCGTTTCCTTCAAAACCACTTTGCGTCGGCTATAGACCGCTCTGCACCCATTTCGCTTAAAATTTTAGGCAACTTTGATGATTTTGGGATTTGTAACTGTGGTAAAGCCTTTAGCACCCAAGTGCGTCTCATCTTCTGTTTGGTTGTTTTGCCATCGGTTGGACAATTTGCGCAGGGCACCCCGTCCGACGGCTTTTCGCCCTATGGTTTGAACACAAGGCGTCACCAATCTTCTTTTTGCCATTGAACGGATAAATAAAGCAGGGCACCCCGTCCGACTGCTTTTTTGCCGTCCGACGGGTAAAGTAGCACGCAATCTATCGTTAGTTGCTATCTTTTTGTTTGCGTTAATTTGTGATGTACTTCCCCGTCGGATGACGAAAAGAGATTGAGCAGATACAGATGATTTGTGCTTCGCTTACCCGTCGGACGGCAAAAAAAGCCGTCCGACCGGGTGCCCTGCAATGATTATCCTTCTATCCCTATCGGTCAAACGGCGAAAAGCCATCGGATCGATAGATCACCCCCCAACAACGCCCCAAAAACCTTAACTTGCCATTTTTCAAATAAACAACACGCCGATGCAAGTCCGGGAATTGCCTTTTGAAGTGGAAAATATTCGATTTGATGTGGAGCCCGGCGGCGAGGCCAGTATTTGGTTCGACCTGACCGGCCTACGCTTC
>Ga0335394_10002310_pt1 | contig 21417 bp, 19 predicted proteins | sample MAT03_FD_205741 | JGI IMG/M metagenome (GOLD analysis project Ga0335394, IMG submission 205741) | Freshwater microbial communities from Lake Fryxell liftoff mats and glacier meltwater in Antarctica - MAT-03 (spades assembly) (version 2) ...
GCGCAGTGAGGCATTAGCTGCCTCTAAAACCTGTATTCTTAATATGTTATCTGCATCTCTCAAAGCTAAAATTGATATTTGTGCCCAAAAAATACGAACTTTGAACCAATTCCCACTGGTTTTTTTTACCACCAAGCCTCAACCCACATGATCGCCGCCGAAGGCGGCTGTATAGTTACAACAAATTAAGTTGTTAATGGATTTTGAATAATTGTGAATGGGGTGTTATTCCTTAAACTCAATAAACTCCGCAGGTACCGCATCCGTCAGCCAAACCCCGTTGGGCGTGCAGTAGAAGACGTGGCCGGTGCGGTATAAATCTCCGGCGCGGATAGTCAGTGAAACGGGGCTACCGTGGCGCCCGCTGGTTGCAGAAATGCCCGGAAAGGCGATATTTGTTCCCGAACCAATCAAAATTAACATTTCCTATGAAAAAGCTCCTGCTCCTCCTACTTTTTGCGGCAAGCATCCATTTCATTCAGGCACAACCCAGCCCTGAAGAAAAATTACGAACGATGGGCATCACCCTGGAGGAACCCCCAGCGCCGATTGCGAACTATGTCAACGCGGTGCGAACCGGCAACCTCCTCTTTTTAGCTGGTAAAGGCCCCCGTAAGTCCGATGGCAGCTACATCACCGGCAAAGTTGGCACCGAACTGAGCATCGAGCAAGGCTACGAAGCCGCCCGCCTCACGGCCATCAACCAACTCAGCGCATTAAAGGCAGAAATTGGCGACTTGTCTAAAGTGCGCCGCATCGTAAAAGTGCTTGGCATGGTGAACGCGCCCGACGATTTCGCCAAACACCCGGCGGTCATCAATGGCTTTTCGGACCTCCTGGTGGCGGTTTTTGGTGAAAAAGGCAAACACGCCCGTTCAGCGGTAGGTATGTCGTCGTTGCCCAATGGCATGGCGGTGGAAATCGAAATGATTGTAGAGTTGGAGGAAGATCATTAATTTTGAATAGTAATGGCAGGTTCGGTCATCTTTTTTATGCTTTCCCTTGTTTGAAAAGGGGTTCTTTAAGTGGCTTTAAAGTGCTACTTTTGCGAGCCTTTCATGTATGATTATTGGAAAAACCATTAAAGTTTGATTTATGGCTTTCGATATTGAGATTATAAAAGCGTACTACGACGCCTTGCCTGGCCGGGTGGATGAAGCCCGCAAAGCGCTGGGACGCCCGCTGACCTTATCTGACAAAATCCTTTATACGCACCTGCATCCGGATTCTCCGATGATGACCTACAACCGCGGCAAGGATTATGTTTTTTTTGCACCCGACCGCGTCGCCATGCAGGACGCAACAGCCCAGATGGCGTTGCTTCAGTTCACGATGGCGGGCCGCGAAAAAGTGGCAGTGCCGTCTACGGTGCATTGCGATCACCTCATTCTGGCGAAAGAAGGCTCGGAAGAAGATTTACGTACAGCTAAACAGGTCAATTCGGAAGTCTATGACTTTTTGGCTTCGGTTTCAAGTAAATACGGCATCGGTTTCTGGAAGCCCGGCTCGGGGATCATCCACCAGATCGTGCTGGAGAACTACGCGTTCCCGGGCGGCATGATGATCGGTACTGATTCGCATACCGTGAACGCAGGTGGTCTTGGCATGGTCGCCATTGGAGTAGGCGGTGCAGATGCAGTGGATGTGATGGTCGGTATGGCCTGGGAATTGAAAATGCCCAAACTGATTGGCGTGAAGCTCACCGGCAAAATGAGCGGCTGGACTTCGCCCAAAGACGTGATTTTGAAAGTGGCAGGTATTCTGACTGTAAAAGGAGGAACCGGCGCCATTGTAGAATATTTCGGCCCCGGCGCGCAGGCGATGTCCTGTACCGGGAAAGGCACAATTTGCAACATGGGCGCTGAAATTGGCGCGACTACGTCCACGTTTGGTTACGATGAATCTATGAGCCGCTACCTGCGCGCAACAGACCGCGCCGACGTCGCAGACCTGGCAGACCGCGTGGCAGAACACCTCACCGGTGACGCCGCTTGCTACGCCAATCCGGAAAAATACTTCGACCAGGTAATCGAAATTGACCTGTCTATTTTGGAGCCGCACATCAACGGCCCGTATACGCCCGATTTGGCCTGGCCGATCTCTGAATTTGCGAAAGCAGTAAGAGAAAATGATTATCCACAAAAATTAGAAGTGGGTCTCATAGGCTCCTGCACCAACTCTTCCTACGAAGATTTGGATCGCGCGGCTTCCATTGCCCGCCAGGCGGTGGATAAAAAACTGAAGGTGAAAGCCGAATTTACGGTAACGCCTGGTTCGGAGCAAATCCGCTACACGGTGCAGCGCGACGGACAATTGGAGGCTTTTGAAAAAATGGGCGGCGTAGTGATGGCCAATGCCTGCGGGCCTTGCATCGGGCAATGGTCGCGGCACACCGACGATCCAAAACGCGCCAACTCCATTATTACGTCTTTTAACCGCAACTTCTCCAAGCGCAACGACGGCAACCCGCAAACCCGCGCGTTTGTGGCTTCGCCGGAAATCGTGACCGCCCTGGCGATTGCCGGCGACCTGACGTTTAATCCGCTGACAGATACCCTGATCAACGAAGACGGGGTTGCGGTAATGCTGGACCCGCCAGTTGGAGTTGAATTACCAGTAAGAGGCTTCGACGTGGAAGACGCAGGATTTCAGGCACCTGCCGCTGACGGCAGCAACCTGAAAATTGAAGTTGCGCCAACCTCCAACCGCCTGCAGTTGCTGACGCCCTTTACGCCAATTACGGCTGCACAATTGAAGGGCATGCGGATTTTAATCAAAATCAAAGGCAAGTGTACGACCGACCACATTTCGATGGCCGGTCCGTGGTTAGAGTTCCGCGGGCATTTGCAAAACATTGCTAAAAATACGTTCATCAGCGCCATCAACGCTTACAATGACGAAGCCAACAGCGTACTCAATTTCGTAAAAAACGACTTCATGGCGGTGCCGGATTCCGGGCTTACTTACCGCGACGCGGGCATCGGCACCATTGTTTTTGGTGAAGAAAACTATGGAGAAGGTTCTTCCCGCGAGCATGCAGCCATGCAACCCCGGTTCCTTGGCGTGAAAGTCGTCGTGGTGAAGTCTTTTGCGCGCATCCACGAAACGAACCTGAAAAAACAGGGCATGCTGGCGCTCACTTTTGTAAACCCGGCTGATTACGACCTGATCCGCCAGGATGATACGGTGGATTTACTCGGCTTCGAAGACATGAAACCCGGAGTAAACCTGGCCGTATTGCTCAACCACGCCGATGGCACACAGGATCGCATTGAATTGGCGCATACGTATAACGAACAGCAAATTGTTTGGGTACGCTCAGGTTCGGCGCTGAATAAAATCCGTCAGGATCGGGGTGCGATGTAAATTTCCGGGATTGATTGGATAAAGATCATAAATGGAAGGGGTCTTGTCTGAATTTCAGGCAAGACCCCTTGGTTTTGTATGGTCTTATATAGTTATTGCGTTGATGGACAGGTTGGAGAGGCTAATTTGAAGTGCTATGAATTGGGTAAATCTTCTTCGAGCGACTTGATGACGGCCTTAACTTCTTCGATAGTAAGTTCCGTCAGGGTTGATAGCAGGGCTTCTGAAAGGCCATTTTTAATGCCGTTGGCAATGAATTTTCGTTTACTTAGCTGGATGCCTCCTTCAATGCCTTGTTTGATACCTTTCTCGATACCTTTCTCGATACCTTTCTCAATACCTTTCTCGATACCTTTCTCAATACCTTTCTCGATACCTTTCTCGATGCCTTTCTCGATACCTCGTTGTTCTACTTCATGCAGAATTGCTTCCTCGATACCCATAGCTTTACGATTTTGAGTGATAAGTTCCAATTCATTTTCAAATATAGGGATGTTTTCCATCCTTTCAAAACTTACATAGTAACGAATGAAGTTTAGTATCCGTCTTACTTTTACGACAGGATAGCCTTTGCTCAATAAGCGACGTGCCGTAGCAAGCTTCATATTCAGTAGTGCCTCATCCTTAAGAGACCGGGAAAGCCCCGGCCAGGCAGCTTCCAATACAACCGCAAAAATGTTGTCACTTAATGCCAATGCCTCCGGAGTATGATCGGCCAGGATAAATGTGTTAAAGCGGTAAATCATTTCCGTTCCCATAAAGGATTGCCTGTACTGGCTTTTGTGATATTTTCGGTTTTTGTCTGTATAAATCGCCAACGCAGTCAAAGGGCGTTCGTAGCGATCTTGAATGCGGTAGCCACTCTGAAACATGCGTTTAGGAAAATTCGGATCGGCATAGCCTTGAACCTCCACATGGATAAGAAACCAATGCTCTTCCCCGCTTTTGAGCCAACCTTTTATCAGCTTGTCTGCGTGGCGCAATTGGGTTTCCGATGCAGGCAGAATTTGTTCCAGTTCTTTGTCTAAGAACTCGAACCCACGCAAAAAGTCTATTTCATTTACATGTTTCGGGAAAAAGAAGTGGAGCATTTCTTCAGCCAAGTCTTCGATAATGCCTTTCCAAAGGGTGTCTCGACTAACCATAATTGAGCATTTGACCCCAATTTATAAAATTTTGTAAATTTATTATTTTATGTGATCGCGTTAATTTGGCTCGCAGCATATTTTGTACAATACCACCTGTTTTTTGTAATGGAATTGTTACTTTTATCCGTGAAAAGCATGTTTTTCAAAACAAAACGGAACAGTTATGTGGAAAGAATTTAAAGAATTTATCAATAAGGGGAACGTGATGGATCTTGCGGTAGGCGTCATTATCGGTGGCGCTTTCGGCAAAATTGTAGCTTCTCTGGTAGACAACATCATTTCGCCGATAATTGGATTGTTACTTGGCGGCGTTCAGTTGGACAAAGCGTTACTCATCACACTTAGGGCTGCTGAAACGGCTGCTGACGGCAGCGTAACCACGCCTGCGCTGGTCATTCTGCTTGGCGCTTTTATCCAGAGCATCCTCGATTTCTTAATAATCGCCTTTGTCATCTTCTTAGTCGTTAAAGGACTTAACAAAATGAAAAGGCAGGAAGAAGCTGCGCCTGCTGCACCACCGGCACCGTCGGCTTCGGAAACACTGCTCGCAGAAATTCGGGATTTGCTGAAAAAGTAAGCCTGCCGTCAATTGCAGGCTTGTGAAAAAATACAGCCCGGAAGAAACAAATACCTTCCGGGCTGACTTATTTAAAATACCAAGGCTTAGGGGCGCTGAATTAATAAGTGTCGCTTTCTCCGTGCAAGGCATTTTGATTCTAACCGGGCGGGGGTTCCCGACTTTGGCCATAGCTAAGGGAGGCGGTTCCTCAACGAAGGGTAGGAGCAAAAGACCTCCTGGAAAAGTGGACAGTTATTATTTCAGCGACCCTTACTGCCGTGGAATCGTATAAATCGCCTCCTGCCAGCCATCAATAAACCGGAAACCCGCTTCGTTGAAATAGCCATCCTCTTCCAGCATAATGTGCACTGTTTTGTTCCATTCCGAAATAAGTACCGCCGCGTTTAACTCTATGGAATACGTATTCCCATGGATCAAATTCAATAAGGTCGCCATTTAGACAAGATTACAGAATTTTAAGCATTATCTGTCCAATTGAGTTGATCTTTGTAAAAAATGTAGGTACATCAAATAAACCCTTCAATCCGATTCCTGTTCTAACCAAATTCATGAACCCCTATGAATTTTTTCACCTAATAATACCATAATTTTTATGAAGTTTCAATTCATCTACACCTTTTTTGCGCTGGCATTGGGCGCTTATTTGTTCATGGGTAGTTCTAACGGCGCAGGCGCAGTCCAAAGTATTGACCTTACAGGGTCGCCATTGGGCGGAGGAATTTTTTGCTCATTCTGCCATAGTGGCGGCAGTTTTTCGCCTTCCATCGCAGTACAGGTGCTGGATAACGGAACGCCGGTTACTGTTTACGAACCCGGAAAAACGTACTCGCTGCGTGTGGCGATCACGGCAGGTGCCGGTTCACCATTGCGTTATGGATTCATGGCCGTTGCACTGACCGGAGCAACCAATCAGGGTGCCGGCACTTTTGGAACGCCCCCTACCGGGATGCGCAAGACAACCATTAGCAACAGGGTCTACGTAGAACACAATACGCCAAGCGTGGCCAACACTTTTGAAGTGGAATGGACCGCGCCTGTTGCCGGAACCGGTGATGTTCGGTTATACTCGGCCGGAAATGCAACCAATAACAACAATGGGACTACGGGGGACAATGCGGTACGGCTTCCTACACCGCTGACCCTGACGGAAATGGCGACGAGCAACCTGACAACGACGCAGTTGTTCCGTCAACTGTCGGCGTGGCCCAACCCGGTTAGCGATGAACTGAATATCCGCATCGTCACCGCCAAAAGCGGGCTGTTCAAAATGGAGGTGTTGGATGCCCAGGGCAGGTGGCTGCGCTCGGAACAGGTGCAGCTTGCTGCGGGCGAAAATAACCTGCGCCGGGATTGGAACGCCGCAATGCCGGGCGTTTATTTCGTGCAGTTTAGCGACGGAGAAGGGCTGGCAACACTTCGGGTGTTGAAGCGATAGGACGATAAGCAAAGAGCAAGGGGCAAGGGGCAAATCGGCAAGCACGCAATTTGCCCCTTGCCATTTTCATCTGTATCACAAGATTCCTTGCACCATTTTGGCGTCTGCGACCTGAAGGTGGCGACCACGGAATCATTGCGCCCGCCATTCTTTTTCAAAAAACTCACCGATCTCCTCCCAGTTATTCACCCGTGTGAACCGGGTTTCATGGATGTTGTGTGATGCTGTATAAAGCAAGCCTTTTCCGGTAAAAGTCTCCAGATTGTTCACATGATCATCAATCATGTAATCTGCGCGGAGGATGCTTTTGTCTCCGCAAAAAACAAAATTACGCCAGTGGATGAACGGGAAATGCTGGAGCAACCAATCGTATTTATCTTCTAAGGAAGCCCGGAATTCCATAGCGGCAGTTGTAATGAACACATCGTAGTGTTCGGTCAGGCTTTTCACCACTTCCTGGCTGCCGGGCATCACCGGCAAGTCAGCGAAAAAGCCCTTGTCGTGCAGAAAATCGCGCACGTGCATGGCGCCATTGATCTGGTAAATTTTTTTTCCCCAATAGTCTTCTTTTTGCAACCGGATGCCGAGTTCCCGTTCGTAGAGGTCGAGGAATTTGGGCGATACGTCGGCAATAACTTCGTCCATGTCAAGAGCGATGCGCAGTTTTATCATAATTTGCAGGTATTATACGTTAACAAGGAGTTACCCTTTGAACCTAAAACGCCCCTCGGGCATTTCCTTGAAAAGAAAAGCGCAAAAGTATATGAAAAAAGTTTTCATGGTTGAATTTGAAATGCCGGAAATATTCAGTGAAGAATTTGTGGCGCTCATTCCCCGGCAGCGCTACATCATAAACCAACTCCTTGCCAAAAGGATTATTCATTCCTATTCCTTAGCGAATGACCGTTCCCGGCTTTGGGTGGTGGTCAACGCAGAATCGGAGTGGGAGGTCATAGACATTCTCAGCCAAATGCCGCTGAATGATTACCTGAAACCCCACATCAGCGAGTTGATGTTTCACAACAGTGCTGAGGCTGTGCTCCACTTTTCTTTGAATTAGGAGAACGGTAGACGGTGGACGAGCGTTACCTATCTTTGTGGCGTTCCCAATAATTTTGCGCTTCGATTTCCTCCAAAATGGCGAGGTAATTTTCGTACCTGACCTCGCTGACCTTATGAGCTTCTACAGCTGCCTTGATGGCGCATCCCGGCTCATTGCGGTGCAGGCATTGTCCTCCGAAACGGCATCCGACCGAGCGTTTGAAAAACTCCCTGAAATTGTGTGCCACATCGGCAGTCCCCAGGTTGTTGAAAGACAGGGTTTTAATGCCCGGCGTATCAATGATTGAGCCGCCAAAATCGAGCTCCATCATTTCTGCAAAGGTCGTCGTGTGCTGTCCTTTGCCAGAGTGGTCGGAAATCTCCTTGGTGCGCAGGTGTAACTGTGGCTGGATGCGGTTGACCAAAGAAGATTTACCCACGCCTGATTGACCGCCCACTAAGGTTACCTTTCCCCGCAAGGCTTCCACCAAAGCTTCCTGTCCAACTCCGGTATCAGCGGAGACCAACAACACCGTGTATCCGATATCGGTATAAATATAATGCATGGCATCATACAACTCCATTTCCTCCGGACCGTAAAGATCGGCTTTGTTAAAAGCGATAATGACCGGAATGTCGCTGGGTTCGGTCATCATCAGAAAGCGGTCAATGAAACCGGGCTTCAGGTTGGGTTGAACGATTGTACTGATGAGCAGTGCTTGGTCAACGTTGCTCGCTAAGAGGTGTAAATCGTGTTTGCTGCGCGGCGATTGGCGGGCAACATAGTTCCGGCGCGGTAGTATCTTTCGGATTAGGCCGCCTTCGACATCTGGTGAAATTTCCACTTTGTCGCCGACGGCAACCGGGTTGGTCAGGTTCATTCCTTGTAATCGAAACTTGCCCACGATGCGGCACGGCAGTACTTCTCCGTTGTCCAATCGCACATTATACCAACTGCCGGTAGATTTGATGACGGTTCCTGTTTGCATGAATTGTTTTAGAGAAGGGGTAAACTTCAATTCCCCAGAAGAAGTTCCTGACGAACATGTGAAATGAAAGAAACCGACATTTCGACAACCTCAGCGATTTCTTCATCCGACCATTCCGGTTGCTTTTTAAGGATGTGCATGGCTACTTTGCGGGCTTTTAACAATTCGCCTTTAGTCAGACCTTGTTCAATACCTTGTTCAATACCTTGTTCAATACCTTGTTCAATACCTTGTTTCAGACCCTGCTCCATGCCTATTTCCAAGCCTTCTAACCGGGCTTCCTCCACGATGTGCTGCTTTACCAATTCAATAATTCCCATTGGACCTTCTTTTTTTTGATCAACACTTTGGATTTCATTGTCAAATTTACTAAAGAATTCGTTTTTTGCAAACCGTGCATAATATTTAAGAAACTGAAGGAATGCCCTTGCTTTTTTAATGGAATACCCTTTGTTCCGAAACTCCCGGTACAACTGTATTTTCATATTTAACAAGATTTCATCATTCCAGTTCGACTTTATGCCCGCCAATGCCGCATTCATGACCCACGCCCAGGGATTTTCGGAATCTTTGAAATCTTTTTCTGAAAAATCAGCTAGTTTGAATAGTGGATACTCATACAAAAGGGTCGTATTCATGGATTGAGTAATGTACCGATTCGGTCTCCAGTTCTTATCAGGATCAGTTAGGAGCGCCAATGCAGAAACAGGAACGTTGTAACGGTCTGTAAGGCGGTAAAAGTAAATGAACATCCGCTGCGCGAAGTTATTGTCGTGATAACCCTGCACTTCAATATGGATCAATATCCATTGCTCTGAACCATCAAGCAGCCATACTTTTGTCAGTATGTCTACACGACGGTGCGACTCTTCAGATTCAGGAAATATCTGTTTCTGCTCTTTGTCGAGCATTTCAAAACCTTTCGACCAGTCAATCAGGTTGGTGAAGGCTGGAAAAAAGAAGCCAATGGCCTCTGGAAAAAAGTCTTCAAAAATTCCTTTCCATAGTTTATCACGGGTGAGCATTGGACATATTTTGGGTTTAACAGGCTTTTCGCAACGAGCCTGATTCAAATCAAAAATACGTCCGGCAAGTTATAAAAATATTTTGTTTTGAAATAAAAATTTTAAATTTTTTTGTTATAAAACGCCTCGGCGCTTTAACCTTAACAACAATAAGCACACCAAAACCAAACCAGCACCAAATCCAATGCGGATCCACCTTTTTTGCGACAAGCGTATTTTGCTTTCTAAGTAATAAGGGTTGGCGGCATTGGGCGAACCCATACCTTGAGCAATGGCCCAATTTTCGGGATCGGCATTGTCTACTTGCGGAACCAACAAGTTTAGGGTAAAGACCGAATCGGTTGGCGGCAGGTCGTAGGTGATGCTGTCTACCGAGGCACCCTGCGCAGAAAACAGACACAAGGTTTCGTGCCGCTTATGCAGTCCGAAGCCCAAGCCCCCAACGGCGTTGTAAGCCCGCGGGAACAGAGTTCGGAGCTTTTCGATATCCTGGCACACCACGAGGTAATCGTTGGGCGCTATGGCCACATCCGGGAAGGCAAATTCGTGGCGGTCGCCATCCGTCATGACCCAGCCGAGTAACGAAACCCGCTCGTCCGAATTGTTGAACAACTCAACCCAATCGCCCGTTTTTTTATTGTTCGCGCTCACTTCATTGACAATGATCCGCCCCATCAGCGGGTGTTCGTATTTCTCAAAAATTGCCCGAATGCGATATGGGCGGTCGCTTTTCAATAAAAAATCAAAACTTCTGAGCGCTTCTCCTCCGCGTACGCCTTCCCAGCCTACAAAGCGATAGCCGTAGTCAGCCAACGCGCGCACGTTAACCGGTACGCGCTCGAAATATACGCCCTCAAAAACCGAATTATGCACCCGCACACAATCGTTGACCAGCACGGTGCCGCCGCCAGTGGCTTCCACCACTAAGTTGCGCAAATCGCCTAATCGGAACATGTCCTGGAGGTGTTGGCGCACATAAGCCGGGCGCTCATTAGCAAAAGTGCGCAACAGGTTCACCTGAGATTCCCATTTGCCCGGACTGAGTTGCCAGCGTTTCAAGTGTTTCGGCATTTCAAGTTGCAAGAGCTGATAAAACGAATCAATGCGTGCAATCACCCGTTCTGGATGAAAACTTGCATTGAGGTGGTCGGCGAAGCGGTTAACGAAAGCCGTCCGAAACCCTGGATTTTCCAGCAATTTTCGCAAAATGAACGTACTCCAGGGCGGGTTAGGCCAGTCGGGGCCATCCGGCGCCGTGTGAAAAGCTAAGCTGTTGTTGCGCCAGCCCTGGATTTCCTGCAGGCTGAAGCCCCAATCGGTGTCGTACAGGATCCAGCGCCAGCGACCCGTTTGCGTTTTTGGCCGCCAGTATTTGATGTTGCCGCCTGCGTCCTGGTTATCAAAATAGATCTGTGCGATCTGGTAATTCATAAAGTTGTCCACATCCATCTGCCGCTCCACCCAGGCAAAGTTTTCCGCTTTACTCAGGTCGTGCGCCGCTAAGTATTTCAGCAGGCGCGAATAATGCTGGCGACTGCCCCTGCGCAGGTTGCTGCGGTGCTCCATAAAATCAATGCTATCCTTGTCCACATCGCTGTGGCTATCAATGAAATGGCGGTTGATTTTTTCACGGATGTTGTAAATGCCCCAATATTTGCCATTGATGTAGACGTGCGCCGGGCGGTAAGCTTGTTTTTCAATGTCCCAGCCATCGAGCAGATTGGTCATCAAGGCGTCACGGAAGTGGGTTTTGCCCCAATCGCTGCCGGAATTGCGCAAAACCAGCGATTTAAAGCTTTTCGGACCTTCTTTGCCAAAAACCGGGTGCCGGATGCGGTCTTCGCCATAACCCTCCCGGGCAATGATGGCCAATGATTTTTGTGGGAACAGGCGGCTCATCCCACCAAAAAGCCGCATGCCGCTTAGGCAATTGTAAGCACAGGAACCGTCCGTTTCATAAAACTCGACGTGCATGGGCACTTCCCGGCGTGTCCAGAAATTGGCGTTTGGTTTGTTCCACAGGCTGTCGGCAATGCTGCCCTGCATGAACAACCCCCGTTGCGCATCGAACAACAGCGCCGGCGTTACAGCTAAGGAAATGACAGCAAAAGTGCTTTTCGCTTCGCCGATAAAGTAGGTATGCCCCATAAAGCGGCTTCGGATGTTGTCGCGGTAAGCCACGGCCCGCAAAACCGTCGTGCGCCGGATGACGATGGGCACCCGGTATGGCTGCGAGCGCCGCGTAGGCATGCTGCCATCTAGGGAGTAGTAGATCTCCGCGCCGGGCGATGACAATTCCACTTCCACAGCGGATTCGTAAAACCCGCCAGGCGTGGAAAAATCCAGGTCTAACTGCACATCAGCGGGGGCTGCCGCGCGCAATCCTGCGCTCAACAACAACAACATCAGAAGGATGAGGTAGGGTATCGCTTTCTTCAAGATAATCGGTATTTGGCCTTGTGTTGTGTCTGTAACGCTCTTTAATACGAATGACTTGCAAATAAGTTACTATTTTGTTGGATAGAGGGATTTTTTTGGATTTTCCTGTCTATATTCGGTAAACTAATCGCGCACATGCAACGACGAAAATTTGTTCAGCAAGCTGCCCTGCTTACCGTGATGGCAGGCGCCTGTAGCACCACAACGACCACAACATCCAAGCCTTTCAAGGCGCGCAGGCTGCGCTCAGGCGATCTGATCGGCCTGTCAACGCCAGGGAGCTATATTCCCGACAGCGCCCTGGAAAAAGCCGTAAAAAATGTAGAAAGCCTTGGGTTTCGGGTGAAATTGTCTAAAAACATCCGCGCCAAGCGGGGCTATAATGCCGGAACGGACGCCCAGCGACTCGAAGACCTCCACGCCCTTTTTGCCGATAAGGAAGTGGCGGGCATCTGGTGTGCGCGCGGGGGGTATGGCTGCACCCGCATCTTGCCCAGCCTTGATTATGCCTTGATTCGGCGCAACCCCAAAGCGCTTATTGGGTACAGCGATGTGACCGCACTGTTGCTGGCTATTTTCCGGGAAACCGGCCTCATTACTTTTCATGGTCCGGTGGCGGCTTCGGAACTGACGGATTATTCGCGGGCGCAGTTCATCGCCACCCTGATGGAGCAGCGATCGGAAATTTCGATCAGTATCCCGGAAGTGCTCAGCACCCAGGATAAACCCGGTTATAAAGCCCAAACCATCCGGGGCGGCACTGCCAGTGGGGTGCTCACCGGGGGCAATCTCTCTTTGCTGGCAGCGATGGCCGGTACGCCCCATGCACCCGATTTCAGCGGGCGCATCGTATTTATGGAAGACGTAGAAGAGCGGCCCTACCGGATAGACCGGATGCTGACCCAATTGCGCCAGGCTTGTAACCTTGAAAAAGCAGCAGGGATTGCACTGGGGGTTTTTGTAGACTGCCTGCCCGAAACGGATGTGCCTTCGCTGAGTCTGATGGAAACCTTAGATGATCAATTGGCAGGCCTCGGCATACCCGTGGTTTATGGCATGCCCATCGGCCATATTTCTAATCAGTGTGTGCTGCCGGTGGGGATAGAAGCGAACTTGAATGCAGACGAAAAGATCCTGACGTTGCTGGAAAGCGGGGTGGAATAGACTTGTTGCGACGGGGCAACGTGGTGGGAAAAACGAGCTATTTTTTTCCCAATCATAGCGTTTTTTGAGGAACATAGCCTTGTTATATGACGAAAAAAAGGTGAAGAGTGGAAGAAAAAGAGCCGTTTTTCACCCGCGATGATCCCGTCGCAACAAGTCTAATAATCAAAACCTGAACGCGATATGTGACAAGCTAACATTATTGCGTTATCTTTATCGTCAGGCAAAGCCGCCCGGATCCCATATCAGGTTCTGGCGTCTAATTGTAAAATCTAATGTCTAACCTCTTTTACTGCCAATATGCCAAAAGTAATTGATAGTCAATTATTGGACAGCATCCGCAAGCCGGATTATCTGATAGATGAACTGCTCGACAAGCAATTGGAGCGGATCGAAGAGGTGTTGGGTAAGCAGGCCAAAGGCTTGGGCAACAAGGTCTTGGCGCTTTTTGTACAAAACGGCGTCCGCGTTCAATTATCGGAACAGGAAGTCATCCGCGAATTTTCCATCAAAAAAAATGTAGATACCCACTCCGTACGCAGCATTCTTGATTTGTTGAAGCAATCCGGACTGTTGCAGATCTCGCCCGGTGGTAACTTTGAATTGCCCAATAACTTTATCGCACAGCGTGCTTTTCGCAAAATAGAATCCGACAACCGCGTGCTGCGCAGCATCCTCCTCACCATTCAAGACCGGATGAGCCGGGAGCAATTGCTCGACCAGCAATACCTCAACTACATGACCCCGATGATGGATCAATTGGAGTTGAGCGAAGTAGAACAGGAGTTTGTGCAAGACTCCCGGCAGGCCATCCGAAAAGAAAGGCGCGTGTTCCGGCTTTTTTTGACGCTGATGTTTCTGGCTTTATTGGCTTTAGCCAGCTGGGCATTGTACAATGGCCAGGAAACGCAAAAAAGTAATGATAACCTTAAACTTGAATACGACAAGACACGCGACGCGGAGGACCAGGCCAGAAAAAGTTTTATAGCCGCAAAAAGTGCAGAAGCCCTGGCAAGGGATGCCGAACAATACGCGCAACGGCAAAGGGCGAACGCCGAATCGCAGCGTTACATCGCCGACAGTTTGCGCTTTGAGGCGGTAGGAAGCCGCGATTTAGCCATCAAAGAACGCATCAATGCGGAACGGATGCGGCAACGGGCGGAGCAGGAAGCGAAGCGGAATGCCGCCTTGGAAAAACAGGCTCGTGACAGCAGCGACATTTATAACCGGTTGCGCCTGGGTGCCCAAAAAAATGAAGAGGTTGCCCGGATGGAGCGGGATCGCGCCCAGCGGCTGAGCAAAATTATTGCTTCGCGCAATGCGGCTGTGCGCACCCTCCAGATGGAAGATCGCCGCCTGCGTGCACTTGTCGCCATGGAAGCTTATAACATCAACCGCATGGATGCTGAAAATGGCAACCCGCTTCAGCCCGACATCTTTAAAAGTTTATACACAGCAACCCGGGCGCTGAATCCGCAGCTCTCCTTTACGCAAACCAAACACAAGGGTGGAGTGCGCGACATCGTATTCCATCCGGACAAAAATGTATTTTACTCCACCGGCAGCGATGGTGTGGTGCAGGAATGGCCGATCCGGAGTTGGAACACAGTGGGTACCCCGCAATTAGGAGACTTGAAAAAACTGGAGGCGGTGGGCGGAGGCGTACAAAACGCTTTAGCCATCAGCGGAGACGGGCGGCAGTTGCTGGTGGCCGGCGAACCGGCTTATTTTCAAATCCTCAATACCCGCAGCGGCAAAGTGGAAGTAACGCTGAACAAAACCCGCGGTGAAGAGATTTTCTTAGGCGGGTTCACCAAAACCGGCGGGTTTTACGCCATGAGCCAGCGGCAGTTCTACATCTGGGAACCGGGAAAAGAGGTGAAATCGTTTCCGAAATTGTCTTCAAAAACCGGCGGTTTTTTACCCGACTATCCTGAAAAAGGGGACTCCAGACTCTGGAGTTTTTTAGGAGTGTACAACAACTATGCCTACGAATTGAACATTTCCGAATTCGATGGCGGGCAGGAGAAAACGGAGGAAGACAATATTGAAGGCACCCAAAAAGAAGTGGATTTTGGCAATATTACAGCAGTTGCTGTAAGCATAGTGGGCAATAAAACGCTCGTTGCCTATGGGTTCAATACTGGCCGGCTATATATTATTGAAGGAGCAGATCTTAGCAATCTCTTTCAAGGTGAAGGCAATCAAAACAAGCGTTTCAAGCACCACCAAGCGGCGGTTTCAGACGTGGTTTTCAGTCCTGACGGGCGTTGGCTGGCCGCAGCAAGCTATGATGGAACGGTTAGCTTATGGGAAATGTCGCGCTACAACAGCGACGCCTCCTACCAGCCAACGGTGCTAGACGGCCACAACAGCTGGGTGCTGTCGCTGGCATTTTCCAACGATAGCCACAATTTATTGGCAGGCTGTCAGGATGGGAGCATTCACTTCTGGAACCTGAATCCTGAAAACTATGCCAACCAGCTCTGCCTTGACCTGCGGGGCGCCCTCGACGATTCCATCGAAGAGCGAAAACGCGTGGAAATTCGTCAGAAAAAATCCATTCAGCAAACTGATTTTGATGAATTAACCATGGAGGAATATCGTTTGTATTTCGGCGAGCCGGATAAACAAAGGTTGAGGAGCAAAAATAGTATCGGCGGCGTTGCAACAGGGATTCCTGTTTGCACGGGGCGGTAGTTTTTAGACCTATAAGGTTTTCAAAACCTTATAGGTCTGCGGAGGGCGAGTTTTCGGTTTTGCATTATCTTCAAAAAGCGAACCTATGAGACATCGGATTCCTGGTAAAATATGGGCGGTATTTGCGTTGTTTTTAGCGGTATCGTTTTCCGCCCCGGCGGCAGCGCAGCAAACTTCGTGCGAAGCGATTTACCGTCAGGCACTCAACGACTTCAATGCGGGCAGGTTGGAACGTGTGATCTCGGTGGTGTCGGAATGTGCGGGCAACCGAAACAATTCACGACCGTTGCGCCGGGAACTGTTGTCGTTGCTGGCGATGGTTTATACTTTTTTAGACGAAGATGAAAATGCAGAAAAGGCATACCTCGACCTTTTAGAACTCGATCCTTTTCATTCGCCGGGAACGGATGCGCCGGAATTGGCCTATTTGGCGGAGCGCTTTGTGACCTATCCCAAATTTTCATTTTATGTGTTTGGCGGGCCTTTTCTATATGTAAAACCGAATGTGTTGAAAACCTATACCGCATCAAATGTGGAGGTGCGTGAAATTTCCTACCGCCGGAACAGCGAAGACCCGGCAGGTGCCACGTTTGGATTTATGGCTGCGCTTAATATCCTGCATCCACAATTGGATTTGGGGATTGGCTACACGTTTTCTACGCTGAGTTTCCGGTATACAGCACAATTGGAAAATGCTTTACAGGCCGATGGGGGCAGGGGCGCTGCAAACCTTTCCTTTTTTGAGCAACACCGGTGGTCGCAAATTCCGGTTTTTCTCAATTACCGTTTTGTCAGAACCAATCAGCCAGGCAAAACGCAAGTGATTCCTCATGTTTATGCGGGACTGACGCTGGATCGCATGCACCAGTCTTCGGCGCGGCTGATTGCACCTACCATCCGGTTCGAGCAGTCGGGGCAAGAAACTTCGACGGGCATCATTTTGTTGGAAAATCTCCGCAATACCCTCAATAGCTCATTCATTGCCGGTGCGGGGGTGAAAATGCACCGGCGCGGCTTTTTTTTCGGTGCCGACATCCACTATTCGGGCATGTTGCGCAACCTGACCGAGACCAAAAATCGCTACGGTAATGAGTTGTTGCTCGGCACGTTTAACTATGCAGACAGCGATTTCCGGTTGAATAGCTTTACCGTTCGCGTGGGAGTGGGTTGTTTTTTGTTCCGGTCGAAGCGGAGATATGCGCCGTAGAATGGCCGACATTTATTCAAAAGCGATTACTTCCCGCCCGTGTTAAAGCCGCATCATTTTTTATCTTTGCGGCGAAACCTGCCGACATGAAAAAAATTGTGATCGCCATAGACGGTTATTCCTCTTGTGGCAAAAGCACGTTAGCCAAGGGGCTGGCGGCTGTATTGGGCTATGCTTACCTAGACTCGGGGGCAATGTACCGCGCGGTTACGCTGTATTTACTTCAGCACAACATTGATCCTACTGACGAAGAAGCTGCTGTTGGCGCTTTGCCGTACATCACCATCCATTTTGAAAACGTCGGTTTGGGCAACCACACCTTTCTGAATGGCGAGGATGTGGAAGCGGCCATTCGGCAAATGGAGGTGTCTGAAAACGTGAGCCAGGTTTCCATTATTTCTGCGGTGCGCCGGGCGATGGTGAAGCAACAAAAAGCGATGGGGCACCGGAAAAGCATCGTGATGGATGGCCGCGACATTGGCACGGTCGTTTTCCCGGAAGCAGAATTGAAAATTTTCCTGACCGCCGATCCCGAAGTGCGGGCGCAGCGTCGCTATAAAGAATTGATGGAAAAAGGCGTGGACGTAGCCATGGAAGCGGTGCGCCGCAACCTGTCTGAACGCGACCGCATTGATTCCACGCGTGCCGACAGCCCGTTGCGGCAAGCAGAAGACGCCATCGTGCTCAACAATACGCACCTTTCACACGAAGAACAATTGGAAAAGGCGATTCACTTAGCCGAAGCGGCGCGTTTACAGCCCGCCGATCAATCCATGTCTTTGTGAGCCGAAAGTTGGTGCCCTGGTTTTGCTGGATGGGTTGTTTGCTGTTGACCGCTTGCGGCGAAGATGCCGCATTCCGGCGATGGGAACAGGCGTGGGAACAAGCGCCGAAAGGCGGTTATCCGGCAGTTGCCGACGAAGCCATCCCTTCAGCAGAGGAAGTTCGTAAGGCGTTGGAACAGTACCGCCTGTTGGCCAAATCTTTTCAGCAAATTAATGCTGCTGGCCTTGAAAAAAGCAATCAACAACGCTGGAACCGCTACGCTGGTGAACTGAAAGCAGCTTTGCAAAGCCGGGAATACTTAGCTGAAGACCCTGCCGCTTTTGACATCGGTGGAACGCTGGGATCACTTCTTCAGCGCGACTCCGGAGCTTTGGAACTCCGTATGGAGCGCTTAGAAAAGTGCCTGGAAAATGCACCGATCTATTACGAAACGGCCAAACAATTGTTGGAGCGCCCTGATCCGGAACGCACCTTGCGGGCCATCGAAAAACAATTGCAAACCCTGCGCCTGTTGCGTGATTCCTTGCCAGCGCTGTTGGCAACTGCCGGCCTTGACGAGGCTTCGGAACAAAGCTTTTTAGAAAAAACCTACTGGGCTAAATTAGCCATAAAAGATTACCTCGCTTTCTGCGAAAGCCTGCATTTTGAGCACAGCGACACGACGCTGGTTCGGAGGTTGACGGAGTGACAATTTGCAAGTTTGCAAGGGGCAAGTTTGCAAGTTTGCCAATTGGCAAACTTGCAAATCAATCCACCACTTCCACCTCGATCATATCTGAATAATACTCCGCGGAGGCGGTAAGGTTTGCCAGCGGCGTATCCGAGATAGTTTCCTGTTTTTTTACTAAATAGAGTTGCACTTTCCCTTTCGGGAGGGCGGGAATGGTGGTTGCCGGAATGGCGTGGATGTCATTGGGGTGCGGGCCGGCAGCAATAACCGTGTAGGATGCGCCGGTTTCGGGAACCGTGAACAGCATCACAATGCTTTCGCCTTTTTCTAAACTGCCTTGCTCAATCACGAGGGTCATGCCTTTGGATTTGCTGATGACGCCTTCTTTGATGGAAAATTTGCCGATGCCGGTCATGGCAATGGTGTGTTCCAGTGGCTGTCCGCCGGGCGTTTTGGTTTTGAAGGTATACGGCGCGGCGTAATCGGTTTGGGTTTCATATACATACCGGATTTGCTGCCCCTGGATGTTTCTGACGTCCATGCCGCTGCCCTGAAAGCTGACGCCGCCTGCCAGTTCAATGGGCACGGAGCTTTGGACGGAATCGCCCTGCGAAAAAGAAGCGTAGGCTTTCAATTCCTGTTCAGGTGCCAGGTAACGCACAAAAAAATCGCCATGGAGGTTCGATTTTAATTTTTCAGGCTCGTTGTTGCGGCAAGCAAAGGTGGTTGCGGCAAGGCTGGCAAGGATTGCAAGGATGAATTTTCTGTTCATAATTGTGGTGTGGGTGGTTTTGGGGGCAAAGGTAAGAAAGGAATAAGTAAAAAGGCTTTGCCCCTTGCCAATTTGCCATTTAAACCTCTCCTCACTCCACCACCACAAAACAATAGCCGCCGAATTTGTGAAAGCGAAGCTCTGGCTTTATTAAAATCCATGTATTGTAATGCGGATCGGGGCTGAGCGAAAGGTAGTGGATATTATTATCGGCATCCTCGTTCATATTGACAAAGGCTTCGACTCTCTCATTTTTACATTTTCCGATAAACGTTTGACTACGAATAAAATCAAGGTCAACTAAATGACGAAAATGATAGACACCGGTTTTTGATGGGATCAGTCTGTACTTAAGGTCGTAAATATTTGATTGATTCAAGTATTCACCGCTTAGATCAACTTCATTATTTGCATAATAAAAATATTCGTAATCATAAATACTGTCTATGATTATATTAAAGTCAAGCATGGCAGACTTGGCTGGGTTGCTACTGATCTCAGAAACCTTTGAAGTCGGAAAAAATTGCCAATTCTCAATGGTAAAAAATTGATCAAGATCTTTCTCATACATACAATTGCTGAAAGATGAAACAATTGTAATGGTATCTCCAACATGAAAAGTATCCTGAGCCGGGGTAAGTGTAATGGGGATTTCAAGCTTATAGGCAGTTCCTAAGGGGGGAGTGCAGTCCTCTTTACAAGAATAAAACTGCAAACCAGTAAGTAACAAAAAAGCAAACCAGAAAATGAAGGTAGTTTTCATGGCGTAATATTTTACATGAGAGAATCGGCGGAAAGGCCCCGCCGATCCCTTCATTATATTAATCAATAACTATTGAACAAATCATTAACTTGCTGCTCCGTATTAGAAGTACTTCCAAGGTGAAGTTGGATCAAACGACTTCGATATTGCTCAGGATTAATTACGGTGTTGTTTAATGTATTAAACAACTGAGCATTTGTAAATCCGGATACATGATCAACAACTCTTGTCGGAGGATCTACTACACCATCTAACAAATCGTGATGTAAGCCCCATGGCACATGATTTGGCTTGGCATTTACTCTCCTTTCTGTTCGTGCTTCGAAGGTTTCCCCTATACTGGTATTGGTGAAGTAGCTTCTATGCGCATACGTCATCCCAATATGCTCCGCCCAGGATTCACACACCGCAATTCTTCCTGCATCATCACTGTTTTCATTGCCCCAGCCATTGGCACCAACTTCAGCCTCAATAACATCCAACCAGTAGAGTGAGCCAACTTGCACAAAGTGAGACGTATGCGCAATTTCATGGTAAGCAAGTTGTTTTAACTGGTCAGATTGTTGAAAACCTGTTCCGATCATCACGTCAGGAGCGGCAATGTTCAACCAGGTTGATTGAACAAAACCTCCTGTTATTAAGTCTAACAGGGAAGCCAGAAAAGCGGAGCCTAATAAACCATTCAAAATCGCATCGGTAGCAGCGCTGGCACTAAGAAAATTCTTCATCAGGGCAAATCCGATGATTCTTGTTCGCGAAAGCCAAATACTCAAATGGAGAGGTGGACTTGCAATACCGTCAGCAACTGCGAAATCGTGAAATTCGTGCAGTGCATTGTTCGCCGTAGCTGCCCCCCAAAAGCGGTGCGCCTGCGAACCTTGTGCTGTCCAGATGTGGTAGTTGATGGCAATATTGTTGAAAACGGAGCCGGCAATGGCTCCGGCATTGTCTTTAATGGTGATAGCCCATTCCCAGACATTGGCAAAATTTTGAACGGCACCCCTGAATCTCCCCCGCTCGCTCTCAACCTTCACCGACATCCAGGCTCTGCCCGAAAAGCGCCGGTTGATCTTCCAGCAACCATTGTCATCCGTAAAAGTAACAGAGGTCGAAAACCAGTTGTGCGCATGGTGACCCGCACGCGGCGAACACCTTGAAACGTCGAAGGGGTATTGGGCGTGGAAAGTTCGCTGTCTTCTACCTTAATACACCCGCCCGGCTTTCGTACATCACTAAAAACCGTGCATCCGCAGTCGTTTTGGGTAAACTCCGACGATCCTCCGCCGCCACCACCCAGACATTCCGGCCAATTTGGACTACCAGGCTGACAGC
>Ga0335394_10002311_pt1 | contig 21416 bp, 18 predicted proteins | sample MAT03_FD_205741 | JGI IMG/M metagenome (GOLD analysis project Ga0335394, IMG submission 205741) | Freshwater microbial communities from Lake Fryxell liftoff mats and glacier meltwater in Antarctica - MAT-03 (spades assembly) (version 2) ...
CCAAGCACCAAGCACCAAGCACCAAGAAAAAAAATGTCCACACCCAGCGTCACAACGAAACCCATCGTCGGCTCATGGATGCAGCAGAGTGAAACTTTGCTGTCATTCGGCATGCTCGTCGGTCTGATTGTGATGTTGGTTCCGCTACCAGAATGGCTTCTGGACGTTTTGTTGGCAGCAAATCTGGCGGCGACAACATTGTTGTTGCTTGTGACTCTCAGCGCGCGGCGGGCGCTGGAGTTGACGGTTTTCCCCTCTCTTTTACTGCTGCTGACGCTTTATCGTTTGTCGCTGAACGTCGCCACAACGCGACTTATTCTGTTGGACGGCAGTGCAGGACGCATCGTCACGGCGTTCGGCAACTACGTAGTCGGCGGACAACTTGTGGTCGGACTCGTGATCTTTTTGATCCTTGTGATCATCCAGTTCATGGTGATCACAAAAGGTGCTGGTCGCATTGCCGAAGTTGCTGCGCGATTTACACTCGATGCCATGCCCGGCAAGCAGATGGCGATTGATGCGGAACTCAACGCTGGCAGTATCAATGACAAGGAGGCTCGACGCCGTCGTAACGAGCTTTCCAGCGAGACGGAGTTCTATGGAGCGATGGACGGTGCCAGTAAGTTTGTTCGAGGTGACGCGATCGCAGGGTTGATTATCACCGGCGTGAATTTGGTCGGTGGTGTGCTCATGGGCGTGACACATGGCATGTCTTTCGGTGAATCGATTCGAACATATTCAATTCTGTCCGTCGGCGACGGTTTGGTTTCACAGATTCCCGCGCTTGTGATCGCAACTACGGCCGGTGTGCTTGTCACAAAGACAGCATCTGACGATAGCCTTGGTGACGAAATTGGCGGGCAGTTGTTCAGTTCCAATCGGCCGGTCTACATCGGAGCCGGCATTATGTCGGTCATCGCTTTGATGCCGGGTCTTCCTAAGTTGCCGTTTTTAGGCGTTGCGGCCGGACTGATGCTGATTGCGAATCGCCGTAGACCAGCTGAACCTTCTGATGTTGAGGCGACTCCGGGAACTGATCCTGCACCGCCGACTCAAGCTGACGACGAACGCCATCTGGATGAGTTTCTGCTGACGGATCGTGCTGTTGTGGAAGTCGGCGCGCGGCTGGTGCCGTTTATTCAGAGCAAGCGAGTTAAAGGGCTGTCTGAACGCATTACGGCTTTGCGACGCGAATTTTCACGAACGAGCGGCCTTTGGGTGCCTCCAATTCGCGTCAACAGCAACCTGCTGCTGCAGCCAGAAGAGTATCGCATCCTGATTGCTGGGCGACGTGTTGCCGGCGGCGAATTGCGTACCGAACAATTGATGGCCATTCTTCCTGAAGGCCGCCAGGTGTCCATTCCAGGCGAAGAAGCAGTGGAGCCAGCATTCGGTTTGTCCGCACGATGGATTACCTCTGACAGTGTGCGACTTGCAGAAATTCAGGGCTGCACAGTTGTGGATCCGTTGAGTGTCCTGATTACCCATCTGGGCGAAATTCTGAATCGCTTCGCCCACGAACTTCTGACTCGCGAATCGCTCAAGCAAATGCTGGATCGAGCCCGTGAGTTTGCCCCAACGATCGTTGATGAGATTAAACCGGAGATTATTCGCATGGGATCATTACATCAAGTACTTGTCTCGTTGGCAGAGGACCGCATACCGCTGTCGGATATTGCATTGATTCTGGAGTCGATCGTGAATCACGCTCCCGATTCGAAGAGCAGCGAAGAACTGACAGACTCCGTGCGCCGAGATCTTGGCCGCCTTGTGTGCGAACGTTTTCGTGGATCCGACGGACGCTTAAGAGTCGTCTCCATGGAGCCACGGCTTGATATTCGAATGCGTCAGTCGATTCAAAAAGATCAGCTGGCACTCGAAGTCGGTTCAGCGACACGAATGATTGAGGCAATTCAAAAAGCGTGGAAAGAATCGGAACGACATCAGATGCCGCTGGCGTTGCTTGTCGATCAGAAAATTCGACGGCCATTGAAGCGGCTGATTGCTCGGTCGACTCCCGATATCGGCGTAATTGCGTATCAGGAAGTTCCTGACGATCTGGTCATTGATTCGGTCGTGATGCTGGAGTTCGATGAAATTATCGGTGCAGAAGCAGCACCGGAAAATCGCCAGTTTCGCGAAGCGGCATAGTGGCGAGCGGTGGGTGTCAGCCCACCGAGTCCAATGTGTGCAACTCGGTGGGCTGACACCCACCGCTCGCCGGAATTCAAATTACGAAACCGACCGATATAAAAAATGAATATTTCAGAAATCATTCTTGATCAACGTCCATGGGGCCGAGCGTGCGGGTTACTGACCTGCAGCGCGGTGATGCTGATAGGCATCGTACGGGACGTTGCACCTGCCGAGATTGTGCTGCGAGCTTTCACGGCGTCGATGATCTCGGCGGCCTGCGTTCGTGGCCTTGTGTTGGTTCTTCAAGGGATGGCAGATTCAGATCCTGATAGCGATTCCAATTGATATCGAAACTGAATTCATGCCTGTCGGTCAACCAAGACTACCTGACACCGCGAAACACTGATATGAGTACTAGAATGCATTCCGCTGTAAAAGCGTATCACAAAGTCTGCAAAATGGATCTTCGGGATCGCTTGATTCTGGAGCATCTCTATTTTGTACGCCATATTCTTGGCAAGATGCTTGGTGGGTTACCAGACTCAGTCGATAACGACAATCTGGAGTCTGCCGGTATCCTTGGTCTCGTTGAGGCCGCTGGTCAGTTTGATCCAACTCGCGGTATTGCGTTCACGACCTATGCTTACCAGCGAATTCGTGGTGCAATTCTTGACGAGCTGCGACGAAATTGTCCGGTTCCTCAAGCGGTGCTTCAGAACTGGACACTGATTCGCGAGGCGTCCGTACACATGAACCCACCGTTGACGGCAGAAAAACTTGCCGAACGGACTGGTTTGAAAGTGGATGAGGTTGATGGCTGCATTGCAGCCATGCGTTTGACTCGCCCTGAAAACTGGGCTGACGAACTTGGGGAACTGCCCGTGCCCGGCCATCGGGAGGCAGAAGCTGATGCCGACAGTCGACGCGCCGAAGAGAAAAAGCTGTTGGCGGATGCAATCGAAGAGCTGCCTGAAAAGATGCGGCTGGCCATCACGATGTACTACCTTGAAGACATGCGAATGAAGGAAATCGGCAAGGTGCTGGAATTGTCCGAATCTCGCGTTTCCCGGCTGGTCGCGGCAGGTGAATTACAACTGAAGTCAATCGTAAAACGTCGAAGTGGAGAATAATGATGAATGCAGCTGTCAGTACAAAAGGTCGAGTTCTTTCAAGTCAGCAGGTTCGTTTCAACGACGCACCAATTCGTCTGGCAAACCAGACACGTTGTTTGCCGGCTTCAGAGCGAGTTTCTGTGAAGACCGATCCGACAACGGGGGACGTGACGTCAATCGTGATTACATGCGAATGTGGTGAAGTTATTACCGTCGAGTGTGCATACTGATTGCGGTCCGATGCGAGTATCTCGCAACACATGATGGTGATTCATTTGGAATCTGGAGTTCGCAAGCCATGGATGGCTTTCACACGCAAAAACAAAATCTGCCAAAGCGCCAGTATTGCCCTCAACGACTGCCATTGCTGTTGGCAGGCTCAGCGATTGCTTTCAGTCTGTGCATAAATTCTGGCTGCTCAACGATGCAAGGCGCAAAGAAGGATCTGCATTTGGCAACGTGCGGTGAAGCGGGCTCACCCTGCGCATGTAGTTGCGGGGAATGCACTGCCAAATTGCAGGCAGCGGATAAAGCGACTGTTGATGGCGAGAATGCTTCTTCGACACACGCGGCGGGACGACATGACCTGGTGATACCTCCGAACGGTCAAACAAGTCCGGGATTGGCCGGTGTGCAGTCAAAATTTATGACGATCGAAGGTATGCCTGGAGTCTGGACACCTGAGCAATCCATTGCCGCAAATTCGAGTGATGTAGATTCACCGGCAGCCGCTGTTGATCGCGCTGCTGACACTTCCAGAAATTTTCAGCAGTCCGCACATGAACCAATTCCCCGTGCTCATGCGATGCAAGGGAATTCGTCGGTCCCATTCGGCCAGGCGAACCAATATCAGGGAGCGTATTGTCCTCCTGATATGACGAGAAGTGACGCAGAGTTGAAAGAATACCGCGCACAGGTCCAGATTCTGTCGCAGCAGATTTCTCAAATCATGCAGACGCAGGATTCGATCAAGGCAAGTCAGGAGACGTTGCAGCAATCGCACGAACGCGAGATTCTCGAATTGAAACTGCAGCAGACCACGGCAGACCGCGATCGGCTGGAACGTGAACGTGAGATGGATCGAGAACTCCAGAAGCAGCGTGATCGTGATCTGGAAACCATTGATTCGTTTGCACAGATTATTGAAAACGTCGTGCAGATTCCTGCACCACCAGTTGCTGCGTCGCGGAGCAATCTTAGTTCGGTTCCGCGAGCTTCAACGCAATCCAGTCAGGGGCAGTCGCAGGCGTCGCCATCGCAATCTAAGTCGTCGCAGTTATTGCCAACAGTCGATGAAAGTCGTTGATGCGTTTTTCAATGGAGTGATCGCATTAGTTCAAGCCACGTGGTGAACAAAATTTTTGCGAAAAGTAGGCACTTTGCGTTTAGGCCCGGAGGGCCGACACATCCTCTGCCGGGGCCGTGAGGCCCCGGAATTCGACTGAAGAGATCCAAAGGCCCGGAGGGCCGACACAGCAAAATGTGCTCAGGCTACCGAAACGGTTTCGGCCTTCCAGGCTTGAATCGCACTCCATTCGTTTTGTTTTTCAGCATTTCCCCTTGTCAAAACTCTTAACAGCGCTGCGCCAAAGCGACCTGCGAAAGTTTCTGATGCTCACCTTTTCTATTGGCTGTTCGAGGATTGTTCACATGCGATTGCTCGCAGTCGCACGTACGGTGTTCGTCTCAATGACGTTGCTCGTCTCATGCGGATGCCAATTACAGGAGCAACCACAGTCGGTTCGAGTTCCTGCTGTCGTGACTCGTTTCACCAATGATCCGCTGGCAGCAGCTCCCGGATGTCCGCCGACCATGCCGACTATGGCGGGATTGCCGAGTTTGAAGGTCGGATTGGCAGTGCAGAGCTTCAAGGATCCTGTACACATGCCCTTCGCTTCTCAACTTGGAACCATATTGATTCGTGAACTGCAGTTATCAAAAGGCTCAATGCAGGTACAGCCGGTCATACTGAATCCCCATGTGGCCGTTTCTGAAACTTCAGGGGACATTCCGATGGCCTCTCCGGCGGGCGTGATTTCCGTGAGCTTTCAGGAAGCCATCGACGTGCTGCCGCCCGATCTTCCACCATTGCCACTGGGGGCTGTCGCGGGACGTTTGCCGGTTGATCAGATTCTCGTCGTCCGTGTCATCGAATATCGCCCGTATTATCCCATGCGAGCGACGCTTGAAATCAAGGTTCTTAAAGGTGAAACAGAAGAACCAATCTATGCCACAACAGCAAGCTGGAACGCGGCTGAATACGGCTTGGTGGAGCCTCGTCCGGCCAGAAAGAAGCGACATCGCTGGTTCGGCGAAGCTCAGCCTACCGACCCATCTCCGGGGCATAATAGTCCCGATGCTTTAATGCATGAGATATCGCATGATATTACGGTTTGGTATACGAATGCTTTGAATCCTCCGCCCCCCAAGGCTCACAAAAAACGCATGTTCGGCTCAAAGCAGAAATAGCAATCTGCATCGCCAATTGTTCGTCTTGAACCTCACTTCATTGCGGAAACAAGACAATCCGCGATACTCCGCAGGCAAGTGGTTTTGCAAACGGAAAACGCAGGGCATGCAGGCGTATGGGTGTACTACTGGAAGTAGACAATCTCGTTAAGAAATACGGCGATCTCACAGCAGTGGATCGGCTGAGTTTTGACGTGGAGCCCGGTGAGGCATTTGGTTTGCTCGGCCCAAACGGCGCTGGAAAATCGACCACGATGATGATGATTTGTGGATTGCTGGCTGCAGATTCCGGCGAAGTCCGACTGGAAGGTCATCGACTGGACCGCATGCGTCCCGAAAGTCGGCAGAGAATGGGCGTCGTGCCGCAGGATCTGGCGATCTATCCTGATCTGACAGCCCGTGAAAACCTGATGTTTTTCGGAAGCCTGTACCATTTGTCTGGATCGCAATTGCGAAAGAAGGTTAACGAGGCGCTGGAGCGAGTCGGATTGATTGGTCGAGCGGACGATTATGCTGACACGTTTTCAGGCGGGATGAAGCGTCGATTGAATTTTGCCGCTGCTGTTCTGCATGATCCGATACTACTGATTCTGGATGAACCCACGGTAGGCGTTGACCCTCAAAGTCGCGCGCATCTGATTGAATGTATTCGAAGTCTTCAGCAAAGTGGCACGGCGATCATTTACGCCAGCCACTATATGGAAGAAGTTCAGGTGGTCTGTACGCGAGCTGCGATCGTCGATCATGGCAGATTGCTGGCGTGTGATTCAATCGCCACATTGTTGAAGCAGATCCCGTTTGAGGTCGAACTGCGGCTCGGTGAATCAAAGGTTCCTGACGGAATGTCACTTGGCACATCAGCGCGAATTGAACAGGACGGCGACGAAGCTGTTGTGCGTTTCAGCATGCAGAATCAATCCAGCGAGACCGCGCTCAATCGTGATGTGACCAGCATTTTAACAACGCTGGAACAACATGCCGTCAGTGTGCGATCGATTCGAACGCATGAGCCGAATCTTGAACGCCTGTTTTTGAAATTGACGGGACATGGTCTGCGCGACTAGGAATTATTGAATTGGACGCTTTTAAGATCACGCTTAAAGACCTGCGACTGCTGTCTCGAGATCGTCGCGCGCTGGTGATTCTGGTTGCCATGCCGATGGTGATCATTGCCATCGTCGGGTCTTCAACCGGACGACTGCGTGCGAATCGTGAGAAGAGTCGTCAGGGGTTGACGATTGAAGTCGCCGATTTTGATCAGACGGAAACAGCTCAACGGCTGGCCGGGTTTCTGGCGAGCTATGAAAGTGTATTGATTCGTCATGCTGTCGTTGCGGATCGCGGAGATGCGACAGCATTGAAGCAACTTGAAATTGAGCATCCGTCTGGTGACATCGATATGCGGCTTGTGATTCAACCTGGATTTCAGGACACAATCCGCGAACTCTCGACAACGTTGCTCACATCGCCAGATGAATCCACTCGGAAGGATGGACTGGCAGCGGTGAAGCTTTCTCTCATTAGCAATGAAACAGCTGCCGATCCGATGATGGAAGGACTTGCGAAGACGCTGGTAAAGTTGTCGTTGCAAAATGCCATTCTTCCTGTGCTGGCTCAGAAGGTGCCGTCCCTCCGAGGGGCTGCACGTGATTCGGTCATTCCGAAACCCTGGGAGGAAACCGAGGCTGCCAAGGTCTTGACAACAGATACCGGCAACCGCGTTTATCAGTTCTTTATTCCCAGCTACACGGTGTTATTCGTGTTCTTCCTCGTCAACATCATGGGGCGTTCGTTTCTTGGTGAGAGAGATACCGGAACTCTGCGGCGGCTGCGGATTTCTCCTGTAGCTCCAATCGCGATTTTGATCGGCAAGACATTGCCGTTTTTTATTCTGTCGCTCGTACAGACGACGATTCTGATGATCTCGGGACGACTCTTGTTTGGTATGTCGTGGGGACCACAGCCGTTGTTATTGATACCGATCATGCTGTGTACATCCGCGGCCGCGACTTCACTCGGATTGATGTTTTCCACACTGGCGAAGACAGAATCACAGGTGTCGTCTTTTGGAAATCTGATCTTGCTGTCGAGCGCGGGAATCAGTGGCTGTTTGGTTCCCAGAGCCTGGATGCCGCCAACAACTCAAAAAATCAGCCTGTTTACGCCACATGCCTGGGCGTTGGATGCTTATGCTGAATTGCTGACGAAAGAAATGCCACAGCTGGGGACGATCGCAGAATCCTGTGGCATGCTGTTATTGTTTAGTGCGGTATTCTTCGTCGTTGGTTTGTACCGTTTTCGTGCCGATGGTTAGTCAGTTGAATCAGCAAAATTATGAATTACGGCTCTCCAGACCGTCTAATTGCTGGCTAAAATGGAATAATTGCGCATACTGCGGGTTATGGTGGGTTTTCGACCCGCTGGTGTGCATTGGGGGCACGTTTTCCCAGCCAATTTCCACTCGCTAAAGAATCAGGGGCTCATCGTGATGAAGAATAAGAAGAAGAAAAAAGACGACGAGGCTGCTACATCAGCGTCAAGCACAGCGACCATCGCGCGAGTCACTGAGATAATCTCTTCATCACCGACGAGTTTTGAAGACGCAGTTGTTGTAGGTGTTGCCCGTGCCTGCAAGACATTGAAAAATGTTACAGGCGCATGGGTTCAGGATCAGAAAGTTGACGTTGTCGATGGCAGGATTTCATGCTTTCGAGTGAACTTGAAAGTGACCTTTGTACTCAACGACTAAGGATCAGTCCCGAAGTAAAATCCCGAAAAGTACGTCAGGCTTTCCAGCCTGCCATGAAGCGAAACAATTCAGCCTGGAAAGGCTGGCGTACTTTATTTAAGGTGAAGACACACCGCTTGACGTGCTCTGATTCAGGTACCCGCTGGACCTGAAGCGATGACGTTTGGATCGACAGCATTTGCATATTTTTCGAAGTTCGCGCAGAAGCGGGCGGCGAGTTTGCGAGAGGCGTCTTCGTAAGCTGCGGCATCGTTCCACGCAAGTTTTGGCTGCATCATCTCTGCGGGGACTCCTTTACATTCGGTGACAACATCCAGCCTCATAATTGGATCTCGCACGACCGGTGCTGATGCCAATGTTCCTGAATGAATGCCGTCAATAATTGTCCTGGTAAATCGAAGTGGCATGCGGCTTCCTGTTCCAAACGAACCGCCCGACCAGCCTGTGTTGACGAGCCAGACGTTAGCATTGTGGTTTCGGATTTTTTCCGCCAGCAATTTTGCATAAACGCTCGGATGCCACACCAGAAACGGGCCACCAAAACAAGGGGAGAATGTGGCTTCCGGTTCGTTGATTCCGACTTCGGTGCCAGCCACTTTCGCCGTGTACCCACTGATGAAATAGTACATTGCCTGTTCTGGGCTTAATCGTGCCACGGGCGGCAAAATTCCGAATGCGTCGCATGTCAAAAAGATGATGTCGGAAGGGTGATCTGCAACGCAGGGGATCTTCGCATTTCGCATAAACTCAATCGGATAAGCGCCGCGAGTGTTTTGCGTAATTGATGTATCATTGAAGTCCACATGGTGATCCCCTTTATCATAGACAACATTTTCGAGTACGGATCCGAACTTCAACGCTTCAAAAATTTCAGGTTCTGACTCCATCGTCAGGTAGACAGCTTTCGCATAGCAGCCGCCTTCGATATTAAATATTCCGTTATCAGACCAGCCGTGTTCGTCGTCGCCGATCAGAAATCGTTTCGGGTCAGCTGACAGGGTAGTTTTGCCGGTACCGGACAGTCCGAAAAGAACAGATGATTTGCTGGAATTGCGATCACTGGTCGCTGAGCAATGCATCGACAGGATGCCCTTGCTTGGCAGGAAGTAATTCATGAAGGTGAAAACGGCTTTCTTCATTTCCCCGGCATACTCAGTTCCCAGCAACACGACTTCGCGCTTTTCCAGACTCAAATCCACGCTGGTCCGGGAAGTCATTCCTGTTGTGTAGCGGTTGGCCGGAAATCCGCCAGCATTGTAGATCACGAAATCCGGCTCACCGAAAGTTTGAAGCTCAACATCCGTTGGCCGAATCAGCATGTTATGCATAAACAGAGCATGGTAAGGTCGAGCACAGATAATGCGTACTGTAATACGAGTATCCGGATCCCAGCCAGCATATGCATCTACGCAGTAGATCTTGGTGCGAGTATTCAAATAATCGACGGCACGCTCGCGATTGATGGAGAAGGTCAACTCATCGAGCGGGAAGTTGACGGGGCCCCACCAAACGTTGTTTTCAGAATCCGCGTGCCTGACCACGCGTTTGTCCTTGGGTGATCGGCCAGTCTTGTGGCCTGAATATGCGATCAGACTGCCGGTGTCGGAAATGCTTGTACCGGGTTCATGTCGAATCGCTTCTTCATACAAACTGCTGGGCGAAAGGTTTCGAAAAACTTCATTGACTGTGATGCCGTGAGCGAAAAGTGAAAACGGTTCCAGCATTGAAAACATCCTTATTGAAAACAGTTCCGAATGGGGGCTGGTGCCTTTGCGCCATGTTGTCGCTTTCGAGGCAGGAATGTCAATTCGACCTGCATTTTCTGAGCGATCACTTGCCCCGAATCCTCTCTTCAGGAATTCAATGTGTGCATTTGCGATCACATCTTATCTTGTACTGTGCAAATTCCGGCACAATTCCCTTCCGGCGTGGACAGCGTTGAAGTTAGACGCTTGTGAATTTCTAAAGAACCGACAACTCTGCCAATGAAAGACTCCTGGCACAAAATATTAAAGCCCTCGGCAAGTATGACCTGCCGAGGGCTTTTCGCGATACTGCATGAATTTCATCACTTCGTGAAGAATACGAGCCGCATCAAAAGTCCAGCTGTGCACGCATACCGAACAGGTCGGTCTGGCTGTTTGGCAGTGTCGCACTGGTGGAAATTGAATGGATATAGTTGAACACCATCTTCGTATTCGGGTTCCAGTACCAGTTTACGCCGGCAGTGTAGTCCATGATCGTGCCGCCCTGGATGTTGCGGTCGTTGAGGTCGAGGTAAGACCAACGTCCGGCAACTTCCCACGCACCCAAGCCTGGATCGCAGCATTTTCCATTGAACAACAGATTTGACTTTGGAATCACACGATCGATGGTTGCTGTCTTGCGATCGTATGGACGATGTTCGCCGGTCAGGAAATAGCCTACCTGTGCATAGGTGCCAGGCAGTGTTGCAGTGCCGCCAACAGTTTGATTCACAATGTTCACCATCGCTTCAGACTGAACACTCAATGGCCCCTGAACCCACAAAAGTTCTGTGCCAAGAACGTTGTACAATGGAACATTCAGGTTACCCGTGGATACGAAGAATGGTGTTCCATTTGCTCCGCCGGGAACGGCCTGTCCGCTGGTTCCGACAACACCAGGTCCGTTTGCTCCAACGAAGAATTCGGGAATCGTGCGAAAGTTGACGGTGGCATCAGGCGGCTTGTTGAAGAAGTGCCCGATTCCAAGATGCAGATAATTCTTCCCTTCATTTTCCCACGTCGGACACCACGTGAAGCGTTCAGCGGTGCCATAGCCGCCATCTGACGACAACGTGCCGCCGAACTGATCCTGACCGGTTCGGAACACCGATGCTGCCCATGTGGCGCTCAGGTCATCGGCATTGTTGTAGAAGCCGATCCCAATGTGTCGAAATGGGGTGAATGCCTGAAACAGCGTTGATCGTTCCATGAAGGTCGTGTAGCGAAAGCTACTGACGACTTCCAGGCCGAAGGGCTGCTTCCACTGACCAATTCGCACATTGCCGAAGAACGGCACTTTGGTCTGTTCAACCCAGACGTCAGTAAACGTAGGTCGACCGAAGAATCCGAAGTCCATTTGAAAGAAGTAATTTGTCGTCTCCGTCACGCTGCCTTTCGCTCCCAGCCGAGCGCGCCGGAAGTCGGAACCGTCCTTAATTTGACCATACTGATTGAAACTATTGGAATCCTGATGAATCCAGCCAGCATCTGCCTGGAACACGCCGGAAACGGCAACGGTCGGATATGTTTTCTTGCTCGCCTTGTCTTGTAAATCTTTAAACGCTTTGTCAAGTGCCGCAATTCGCTTATCCTGCATCACGTCTGGAGAAACGCTATCGGTCGTGGTGGCGTCACCTGCCATGGCGAGACCTTTGTCCTCACGCTCCGCCATCTCTTCAGAAATAATGTTACGAATCTGAGCTTCCGTCAACAGAGGTTCGGCCTCGCCATTAACGAAAACTTCACCAGTATCCATGCCACTATAAATCCAGCCGCGAGGGACGCCAGACGAAGGAGGAATCACCGGTCGCGCAGACGTTTCGACGGCTTCAGCCGTATTGTCGCCTTCTACCTTTGAGCGAAGTCGCTGGTTGTCTTCCTCCAGTCGCTCAATTCGCTGTAGTAAGGTTTCAAGGGAGACATCAGATTCTTGTGCTGACACGCAAGCAGGAAAGAAAACAGCAGTGAAGCAGAAAGCTGCTGTTCCGATTACAAATGCAGCAACCGAGGCACGACGGGCGATTCGGCAGATTCTGCCCCTTAAAAAACTCTCCAACAATGATTGAAGTGTAGACCTGCTCATGTGATTCCGTTCAGCGATTGTTGTTAATTCAGCTGCTGGCAATCGTTTTCGAACATTAGATCAGAAGATTCTGTCGAAAACAGCACTCTGAAACCCGTGATGCACCTCCATGTGCTTCGCGCTAGTTAAATTATCGGTGCTGTAGGAGTTAAGACAGAGGCTTCCCGTGAGGAATGGAAAAAGAACGTCCATGTACTGTAATTATCCAATCGACAGAGTCGCCGGAATCGTTCAACTTCCGAACTACGACATCACCAATCCGCCAGGTCGCGATTTCAGGCGTTCTGAAAGTCGTGGCATCAGACCGTATGACAATGCCAGCAACTTGATCGGATGAATTGTGGGAATGGTGGCGGCTTGTTCCATTTGCATGCGACATGCACTGCAATCTGTCACGCCGGCAACGGCATCCACCGTTTGCATTTCGCGAATAAGTTCGGCACCGATCTCGATTGATTTTTGGAAGTTAGCCGCTGCAATTCCAAAGGTGCCCGCCATTCCCGTACAGCCTTTTTCGACAGGCACGACTATAAGTTCAGGAATCAGTGCCATTAATTCAAGCATCGGTGTACCTTTCCGCAATGCTTTGACATGGCATGGCGTATGCCAGGCAATCTTCAATGCCAGTGGCGCGAAATCTCGCTTCAGTTTGCCGCGACGATGCAGCTCTGCCAGAAACGTTCCGGCATCTATCGTGCGTTGGGCTACGACTTCCGCATCATCGTTTCGAACCAGCATCGGGTATTCCTGCGTCAGACAAAGCGCTGCAGATGGTTCGGTGCAGACAATGGGGTAACCTTCACGTGCAGGTTCGATGAGTTCGCGGATGTTTTGTTCCGCGAGCGCTCGAGCACCAACAAGATCACCGTTTGTGAACATCGCCAACCCGGAAACCGTTTGAGCCGGCGGGATGAATACTCGATAGCCATTGTGTTCCACAACACGCACGAATGCTTCCGCAAGCTCCGGGTCGTGACTATTGGCGAAGTAGTCAACAAAGTACACGATTGTTGGTCTGTTGCCTCCGGGTGAACCTGAGTTTTCATTTCGCAATACACGTTGCGATTCGAGAAAGGGAGTTTGCGTGAATCGGGGAAGTCGACGTTGGGCAGAAATCCCGAGAAAGCGTTGTATGCTCTTCCTGAACAGCGAATTATTCAGCAGTCGATTTGTCAGAAACGAAAGTCGCGACGCCATTCGGGAATACGTGTGGACTCGCGATAACAGCCACGCAGTCTTGCTGAGTCCGTGTGCCTGAACATGCTGCGCTCGTGCTTCAATGAGCAGATGCGGAATATTGACTTCCGAAGGACATTCCAGTTGGCATTGCTTGCAGTTGAAGCAACTTTCCAGAAGTCGCGTTGCACCTTCGTTTGCGAGTAATTCATGCACACTGTCTGTACACAAACTACTGCGAACGATATTTGCTTTGGCACGAGGTGAGACTTCTTCTTCGCCGTCTTCTGTCGCAAATGGACACATTCGTTGTGGGGCGAGTTGTATTCGACAAGTGCCACATCCGTTGCATCGTACCGCAGCATCCGTGGCCTCTTCGGAAGTCCATGCAAGTTGCATCACGGGCAACAGTGGCGTCGATATCGCGGTTGCGTCGTTGCTCACGACAGGTCGAGTTCGGCGCAGATACTTCACTGTTAGTGAAGGATCATTACTGATGATTTTGTCGGGATTAAGCAGTCGCTGAGGATCGAAGACGTCTTTGATTTGTTGAAATACGCGGTAGAGCGGACCATACTGAGTCCGAATAAATGCCGTGCGTGAGAGTCCATCACCGTGCTCGCCGGAAATTGTTCCACCAAACTCACGTACCTTTCGATAAAGGTCGCGGGCGATCGCCTCCATCGGAGTATCATCACCACGGTTCGGCACCGGCATGATCGGTCGAAAGTGAAGTTGGCCCGATGCTGCATGGGCATACAGCGTCGCTGTCACTTCATGTTTCTGAAAGATCTTTTGCGCGGCTGGCAGGAAATCTGCAAGGCATTCCGGCGGAACAGCAATGTCTTCGACAAACGGCAGCGGCCTGGAACTGCCTCGCAGGCTGGCGAGCAGTGAGACAACTTTCGCCGGAAGTGCCCAAAGCAATTCCACGTCTTCAAATGTCGATGCTTGTCGAGTCATCTGAAACTCGATCCGTCGATCCTGAAGTAATCGTTGTGAATCTTCGAGACGCTGGCGGACTTCATGTTCACTGAATCCTGGAAACTCAATAATCAGTCCAGCTTCAGCGTCCGGCAGGATCATGTCTCGAAATCGCTGATCAGCACCGCGTCCCAGGCTCAGAAGTCTGCGGTCAAGAGCGTCGCAGGCGCTGGGTTCAAGCGGCAAAATCAGTTGCATCGCCTGCACCGCGGATTCCAAAGTCCGAAACATCAGGATCGCCGCTGATCGATATTTTGGCAGCGGCATTGTGAACAATGTGGCTTCTGTGAATAGCCCCAGCGTCCCCTCAGATCCCACCAGCATTCTGGCAAGATCCATGCTGTTTCCCTGCAGAATTCCTCGCAGGCGATATCCGCAGCAGTTTCTGAGTAGTGGCGGTTGATGTTCGCGAATCAACGCCTCGTTGTCTCGAAGAATCTGCTCAACCTGCTGCAGCAACTGGGTTCGTCGTGTGGTTGGCGTCATCGACGAAAGTCGCAGTGACTCCGGCTGCGCTGAATCCGAAAGGATCACAGCACTGTCTCGATTCAATACGTTCTCTTCATTTGAGCTGAATTCTTCTGAGAGCAGTTCGCGACCAAATTCTACACGCTGACCGCCAGAGAGAACACATTCAATACTTTCGACATGATCGCGTGCAGAACCGATTCGGACTGCGTGTGAACCGGCACCATCAACACCAAGCATTCCACCAACTGTTGTGATGCGGCCATTCGACGGGTCCGGTGCAAAGTATCGCTCGCGTGGCCGCAGCTGTTGATTGAGTTTTTCCCGAACAACACCAGCCTGAACACGGACACGATCATCGGAAATTGAAATGATCTGATTCATGTGTCGTGAGAAATCGATCACGATGCCGTGGCCGATCGCGCCGCCTGCCAGCCCGGACCCGGCACCTCGTGCAATCAACGGGACATTATTGTTGGCAGAATAAGCCGCAAGAATTTCGACATCTTTGGTGTGACGGGGAAACGCAACGGCCAACGGTTCCATTTCGTACAAGCTGGCGTCGGTTGAATAGGCGGCAAGAGCCACTCGATCGACGCGAATTTCTCCTTCGATCGCGTCGTTGAGGTCTTCCGAAATTCGTCTTCGCCGTTCGTCCACTTAAACCCGTTCTATGTGCCAATTTGCAATTCTAATTGGTCGCTCCACGCTGTCGCAGATCCTGTTGTCGATAGCGTTCTGCTGTTTCGAGATCGAAACGCGGATGTTCTTCGCTGATGCTGGTCTTTCGATGTCTTGCGCCGCAACGGTAACAGACCAGCATGTCGCCCATCATCGTATACAGTACCATATCAATCAAACCAGCAACCATCAGAATACCGAGAGCGATTGCCGGGTGATAGGTTGCCCAGGCGATGCAGCTGAAAATGGCTGCAGTCGCTACAAGCGCTAAGCCTAACGCAGGTGGAAAATCCTTTTGACGCCACAAATCCTGGCATCCACATATTCGGCAGCGGCAAAGGTTTCCATCGACGAAGTCGTTTTCTCCTTCATCGCGACACCATCGGCATTCATCGCACTGAACAGCAGAATTGACAGGCGCGGGAGTTACCTGACGTCGCTTCTGACACGCGGGACATTGAAAAATGATGTGGGTTGCCATATCGGTAGTCTTTGGTTTTGTCCGATTTTGCTGTCACTTGCGTTAGTATGGAATTCGCAGGTCGCGTTCCAAAAGTGCGGCGGACATTTCGCCCATGAAGACGAGAATCAAAGCCGCGAACAGGACTCCGGTAGCAGCCTGTGTGTTGCGATATTTGAGTATTTTGGCCACGACAATCGATGTTGCGAATGGAATCAGGATGCCGCCCACAATTCGCAGGAGCAGCCATAACACATGCACAATGTCGTGCGACGCAAAGCCGAAACGGCCAAAAGCAATGCCAGTCATCACCAACCGCAGAACTGCAGCAACGGCCAGAGTCCTGGCGAACCATGACAACGGGCCAATCGACATTGTCGGGGTGGTTAGATACCAGTGTCCGAGCAACATGCCGGTCAGCGTTGCACCCAGCACTGTGGATGATGAAAGGTTTGATAGTAGTACCAGACAGGAATTCACCGTAATTCCATTGCCCAGTGAGAAACATATTTGCGAAAGTAGTGACAGCAAAGCAATCGCATAGATCGAGATGGCACCCGGCGTACGACGTCCGAGTTTCCAAAAGATATGCCCGGCATATGCGACGCAGGCCGCGGTAATCTGCAATACACAGACGATTTTGTCGCCAATGTCAGAACGCGCCACGATAGTTGCTGGCAGCGAATCGTGCTGGGGATTGGTATGAAAGTGGATTTCAGCCGATGTCGAGCCGGACGAAACGATCAACACCAGGAGTACGCTCAATCCGAGCGTGACCAGCATTTGGATGCGAAAGAATCCATCCGTAATTTCTTTGCGTGGCATGAGAAGCCACATCATCGCAATGCCGAGGAGTAGTTTGAGTACAAAGCTCTCAATCATGACAGGCCATCACTTGCCATTGATCAAGGCCATGGCTTCCGCACGGCTGGCGAGATTGTTGCGGAACATTCCACGCACGGCACTTGTGACCGTTAGAGCGCCGGGCTTTTTGACGCCGCGAATCGTCATGCAGGTGTGCTCGGCTTCTATTACGACGATGACACCGTGAGCTGCGAGTTCATTTTCAATCAGATCGGCAATCATGTGAGTCATGCGTTCCTGCACTTGCGGACGGCGGGCGATTTCATCGACCACACGCGCCAGTTTGCTTAGCCCGGTGACCTTGCCACGCGGGATATATCCAACGTGAGCTTTACCCATGAACGGCAGAAGATGATGTTCACACATGCTGTTGAATGAAATGTCGCGAACCAGCACCATTTCGTCATACTGTTCTTCGAAAACTTTTTGCAAATGTCGACCCGGCTCAACATGCAGTCCGCCAAAGATCTCCGCATACATGCGAGCGACCCGGGCTGGCGTTTCCTTCAAGCCGTCTCGATCAGGATTCTCTCCTACGGACAGCAGGATTTCGCGAACAGCGGCTTCGATCCGCGGCTGATCGACGACGCGTGCTTCGGGAGGGATTGCTCCGCCAGCGAGGATGTTATTGATGTCGGTCATTGATGCCCCATTCTGTCCAACGATACCCAAAGCCGCCCAACTGTGTGAACTGAACTCCGCAAAATTCTGTGGTATAGACGATTCTAGGATTCCCGCAGAATTCGAACACCAAAACACGACGCGAATCGCAGGAACGGGGCGAATTTCGCAGGAACGGAATGGTCCTTCAGCGATAGAGGCTCATCCGCGACATGGCTACGGTCGATTGAGATCCGGCGGGCAGACCGCTGGACACGGCTGCTGACTCTCGATCGATCATTTCCGGAGGTGTAAAGCGATCCAGACGCGGTCGGAAAACGACGAGCAAAAACAACGGCATATACCATTGAACGTAGGAACCGATATCGTCCGGATACCACATTTGAGCAGCTACAACCAAGGCCGTGGAATTGGCCAGCAGATTCTCCAGGTTGCGAGGACGCGGCAAAACGGTCATTGCTGTCAGCATGACGAAGAAAATTGCGGCCATCGGAATGCGAATAAACAGATGGCTCATCGGAGTCTGAGAAATGCTGAGCGTGTCGTCCAGCAGACGATAAACCGTCCAGTTCGTACTTGAGATGACTCGATAGTAGAAAGAATCGGCGTCACCGGAAATCATCATCAGACATGTCGCGAGCACCACGACAACACCCAGGACAGATGCCCCGAATCGAATGGCTCCTTTACGTCCGTAAAATACCGCCCACAGCGGGAGCAGGAAGACTGCAAAAAATAATGTTCCGCAAGCGAGGCCGAGCAACACGCCAGCGATCGTTGGTTTTCGGTAACTGGCAATGGCCCAGATTAAACATGCGGCGGGCAATACGTGGCTTAACTTATGCACGTTCGCCGCAGTGCATGGCAGCAGCAGGTACAGGCAACTCATGGCAACGCCCAGTTGGATGCTGGAAAAATGCTGACGTCCGATGTAAAGCAATCCCAGGATTACGACCATGTGTGCGATGACAACCAGAATCCGTGCGACAAGAAGTTCCGTACTGCGAGTCTCACCCGTATTGACTGAAACCGAATTCGGCAAGGTTCCCGACAATTGCGCCACCGCCGCGCCACCAGCTGCAATTAATGTTTCCGTCGGTGCTGGTACGTCGCTGATTTCGTTGCCGACGTGAACTTCGCGCCGTTGCAACAACGCGCGGCCGTGTTCGATGGCCTTCACATTCGTAACGGGGGCTGGTTTGAGAAAAACTCCAAACGCCAGAATTGCAAATGCCGGCACGCACAGGAATGCGAGTCCCGCTTGATTCAAATTCTGGTCAAGGCGAGGGCGGCGTGTCAGAGATTCGTCAAACAGCAACCGTATCACCAGCAGAACTGCGAGCACGACGAGCGCCAGTGAGCTCCAGGTATAAATCGGATGTCGCACGTCGGGATTCGCAATATATGTCTCGTCACGAAAATGTGTGGAAACAACGACTGCTGCCGCAATCAGGAGCGTAAGAATCAAATCCAGATTACGGATTGTCAGCGCACGGGAAAACCGAAAGTAGACTGCAATTACGAGCAGTGACGCGTATCCCAGCCACGGAAGATCCGCGACGGGAGCTAACGGGAATAGTGTTTCCATTGCTTTCAACCGCTGGAAGGAACGTCACCATGACTTCAACAGGACGACTCATTGCCTGGTGATAGCGACATCCGACCAAACAAAACACGCACACATCATGCAGCGTGAGCCCAGAAGGCTTCCGTCCCCACGGAAGCAAGGGTATTGCAAATTCAGGCAGCGAAACGCCGGTCCTTGTTGGGAACGGCGAGGTGCGACCGTTTCTTCAATGGCCCTACGTCTCTATTGGACGTGTTTCTGAGTAGATTGGCAACTGGTTGTTCATCCTTTTTTTGATTCCGTTCAGGATTTTCCAAAGTCCCCCTGACTGTTTGACAAGTTAAACGGCCTACAAGAGATTTGGCGATCTCCCCAAGCCGCATGTCAACATCGAATCAACGATTTGCATCAAAACCACCGGGGCCTGCTGCTTTCTTTCCGCCACTTTTGCCTTTTGAACCACGGCCACCGCCACTTAACGCAGCGCCCCCGCTCATTCCGCCTCCGTAGCCACTCATTCCGCTCATTCCCATGCCGCCACTTCCACTGCCTTCTCCTGGCATGCCCTCGGCATCGTAGATACTGGCGTCGGCATTTTCATTCTTCTTCATGTGTTCGTAAATCTTCAGGACGTCTTTGTAAAATTTTTCGTCCAATGCTTCGGTTCGTTCATTGCCGCCATTGTAGATGGAGTCACCCGCGTAGCGAGTCACAATGGCTCCATTGCTGTCGATCACTGTGATGCGGTCCGCAAGTTGTTTAGTCTGACCACGCATGGAATCGATGTAGGACTTGAGTTCCGGGCTGTCGCCGCTGTTCAATCGCATTGACGGAGTTACAGCGGCCAGCAAATCAGGCGACTTAAACTCTACACTCTGCATTTCAACTTTCGACTTGGTGAGATCTACGACCTCCGCATCTGCCTTGCCACCAACACGCGCCCCAACACGAACTTCAAGATTCGCCATGACTGGCGTGCCCGCTTTTTCGTTTTCGTAGTACATACCTACTTTAACTGATTGTGGATTATCTGCACGCTGCGTGTAGTAGCGATAAGACTGCGGCACGTACGTCGGCGCTGTTGGTTCACTCCAGTCTGAAAAAATTGTGGCTTGAGTTGCCAGATCTGGTTGCTCGAGTTCGTCGATTGGATAGTTAAAGTTAGGGTTTTTCATTTCCAGACGGACGCGATAGATGTAGGTATTACCACGATCGCAAGTGAAGTCCATAAAACGTATCAGCAGCACGCGACCTGCGGTCATCGCAGAAGTGATGAGTTTTTTAAGTTCTTCTTTGTTGTCGTATTTCGATTTTTTGTCTGGATCTTTTGTCTGCGACATCTCGGAGGACATTGCGTCCATTACACCTGTGGTATCGTTAACAGCATTGTTGAGATCTGTGCTGTTCAGCATAAAGCGTGTGAAACCGCCTTTCTGCGTCTGGTCAGGCAGCATCTTCTTTCGCTTTTCTGCTTCTTCAAGCAGCTTTGCCTGGTAACGATCAACGAGTTTTTGTTCTTCTTCGTCCAATTTAAAATTTTCAAGCTGCCTATGTGAGGCGTCTTTCGCCTGCCACTTGCCAGCAGCAAGTCGAGGGAGTGGCATGGTCAATTCGCTACGAGTTACGCCTGGATTGACGACGTCAAAATCGAATGCCAGCGATTTGTCCAGGATCTCACCAATCTCATCGGTTGACAGACTTTCCCATTCACCTGACCATGGATCGACACCCTGTACTGCCTTCTTACGCTCAATCTGAAATCCGACAAAGTCAACCGCTCTTGAAACCAATGGATCATTTTGCGGAAGATGCAACGACTGAGAAACCGATCGGATCTGCTCAAGCAGAGGAAAAATCATGCGAACCGAAACGCCGCTATAGTAGCGAACTTTGCGTTCGGCATTCGCGGACGTCATTCCTCCGTACGAATCGTAACCACCCTCGCCGTATCCACTTCCACCATAGCTGTCCATGTTATCCATGTAGCCGGCTCCGCCCATGGACGACTCGCCGCCAGAGGCACCGGGATAACCGCTCGCACCGCCTGGCCCACCGGCGTAGCCACCGCCGCCAAGTCCTGATGAAGACTGTCCGCCTGCCATGCCAGGTCCGCCTGCCATGCCAGGGCCGCCTGCCATCCCAAGACCGCCAAGACCGCCGCCTGGTAACCCACCGCCGCCGCCAGTAGCACCAAAGATATTTGCTGCGTCGTCACTCACCTTCGAAGTTTTTTCAGTGCTGGTTATCTTCGCATCTGTGGATGCTTCAGTTTCGTCGTCAACTGCGTCAGGCTTTTCTGCC
>Ga0335394_10002312_pt1 | contig 21415 bp, 17 predicted proteins | sample MAT03_FD_205741 | JGI IMG/M metagenome (GOLD analysis project Ga0335394, IMG submission 205741) | Freshwater microbial communities from Lake Fryxell liftoff mats and glacier meltwater in Antarctica - MAT-03 (spades assembly) (version 2) ...
AAGAGAAACGGGCAGTTTGTTACCATGATACTGGTTTGGCTGGCTGCCGGATTGGTTCACAGCATGGCCGGAATCATCGTTGTTTCTCTTTCAGTTCTTTTACTCAAAAAAAAAGGACTTTATTCTGAATTGATTTCAGGATTTATTCTCATCCTGGTTTTATCCGACAGTAAACAAGAATGGTTGCATTTTGCGCGTGATGTAAAAGTGATCTATCTGGTTTTACTTACTATGTTTTTTCTTTTCGACCGAAAGGAATTCAAACAGCAGGAAAGTTTCTTCCCTCCATTTATTCCCTTCATAATATGGGCAGCGGCACAAATTATGAGGAGCCCTGAGTTTGCAACGTCTATGCAAAAAACATTATCATATGGTTTGCTTTTCCTGATTGGTCCTGCTTACATCATCAAAATATTTTACGATAAAGGAACCATTTTTATCAAAGATCACGTTTTCCTCATGGCGTTTATGCTTCTATCAGGAATTATTCTTTTTGTTATTGCCAAAGATCAGGTAATTGTTGGGGATCGCTATTCAGGTGTGATGGGAAATCCAAATGCGATTGGACTTTTTTGCACGCTCTTTTTTATGCTAATTTACTGTTCTATCATTAAATTCCCGGGTCTGTTTTCCAAAAATGAACAGATTGCTTTGTACATACTTATAGCCGTATCGGTGATTTTATCGGGATCGCGTAACACTATTTTATCTATCGGTTTATTTTTATTCTTCACTAAATTTTATAAAATTTCTCCTTTGCTTGGAACGGCAATTGTTCTTTTATCGGCAATTGTTTACCAGTTAGTCATCTCTAATCTCACCGAAATTCTCACTGCACTGGGATTAGCAGAAGCCATGAGAGCTGACACTCTTGAAAGTGGTTCCGGCAGACTTGTGGCATGGGCATGGGCATGGAAATTTATTAACGCTAACCTCACCAATTTCTTTCTGGGGAATGGATTCGGATTTGACGAATATTATTTTATTATAAGTAAACCCATTCTCAACAAATTGGGTCACATCGGTGGAGTACATAATAGTTATCTGGCTATATGGATTAACACCGGATTAATTGGTTTGATCTTATGGTTCATTGCATTTATTCGAACAATTATAAAGGCAATACCTAAAGCTTACACTGCATTACCATTTTTGTATGCGGTTCTGTTTAGCGCATCTTTTGAAGCATGGCTAATGGGATCACTAAATCCTTATACCATCACTTTTCTTTTTATTCTATGCATTCTATTTATCAACTCCAGTTCCTTCGCCGATCACAAAAATGATGTGGTTGTTGAAGAAGCCCCGCCGCCTGTTCACCCTTCGATGAAATGAAAAAGAGAAAAGTAATGGTGTTCATCGATTGGTATCTTCCCGGCCTCAATGCCGGAGGACCTGTTCGTACCTGTGCTAACATGGTGGGAAGATTGAATGATGAATTTGATTTTCGAATTGTAACCAGAAACACCGACCTTAAAAGCGATGTTCCTTACGATTCAGTTAAAAGCAATGCATGGAATCCGCGAGAGGATCAATCGCAAGTTTATTATTTCTCTTCTGCTGAGCTCACACTCAAAAATATAAAAAAATTAATACAAGAGGAACAGCCTGATGTGATTCATCTGAATAGTTTATTCTCTCCTTACTTCACCATACTCCCTCTCATAGCTGTTCGGCAATCAGGCATTTCATGTAAGGTGGTTGCCGGCCCGCGAGGAATGTTAAGCAAAGGTGCGCTGGCAATAAAGCCACTCAAAAAAAAGTTGTTCATTCTAATTGCACGTATCACCGGCCTATTTAAAAATGTTACCTGGCACGCCTCCACCGAAATTGAAGCTGCAGAAATCAGAAAAGCCTTTGGTGAAAATTTAAACATCAAATTTGGAATTGATCTTGCTCCAGCGATTAATATCATCCGTAAAGAAAGAATTAAAAATACCAAAGAAGCAAAATTATTTTTCCTTGGTAGAGTTAGTCAGGTAAAAAATGTGATGCAGGGTTTGCTGATGCTGAAAGAACTCGATGCTTCGTACAAAGTTACCTATGATATTTATGGACCCGTTGAAGAACAGGATTACTGGGAGAAATGTTTGGAGGTGATTAAAAGGTTACCTCCCGGAATAACAGTTAATTTAAAAGGCTTAGTTGATCATTCAGAGTTAACCGGTTTGCTATGTAATTATCACTTCCTATTGCTCCTCACCAAAAACGAAAACTATGGTCATGCTATTGTAGAAAGTATGGTATCGGGTTGCCCCGTAATTATCAGCGACCGCACACCGTGGAGGAATTTAAATGAAACAAATGCAGGGTGGGATTTGAGTCTGGAAGATAATTCAAAAATATTAAAAGCACTTCAACAAGCACTCGATATGAACCATCAAGAATACAATACCTGGTCAAACGGCGCCTATAACAAAGCTGTTGAAATTACTGAAAGTAAAAAAGCTGTTGAAGATAATAAAAATTTATTCCGCAACTAGAGTGACAAGCACCGCCCTGTTTGCCCTGAGCAAAGTCGATGGGAGCATGCCGAGTGGTGACAGGTGACCAGTGACCAATGACCAGTAAACAATATTCTGCTTCGCTATTCGTGTATTCGTATATTCGTACGGCGAAGCCGATTCGTAATTCCTGCCGGCTGCAGGCAGGCGGCTGACCAGTAAACAATATTCTGCTTCGCTATTCGTGTATTCGTATATTCGTACGGCGAAGCCGATTCGTAATTCCTGCCGGCTGCAGGCAGGTGGCTGACCAGTAAACAATATTCTGCTTCGCTATTCGTGTATTCGTATATTCGTACGGCGAAGCCGATTCGTAATTCGTTACGTTATAATTTATGAAAAAAATTCTCTTCCTCTACACCGAACTCGCGGGCTACATGTTAGCTTGTATGAAAAAGCTGGCTGCTGAGCGGGATGTGGAGGTGCATGTGATAAAATATCCGGTGAATTCGGTGGCTCCTTTTCAGTTTTCACTGGAAGGAAAAAACTTGTTTTTCTATGAACGGAAGAATTATAGTGATGAGCAGTTGCTTGAGCTTTGCATTAAAATGAATCCGGATTTAATTTTTTGCAGCGGATGGATCGATAAAGGATATTTGAATATCTGTAACCACTTTTTAGGAAAAATAAAAACGGTGATGACGCTCGATAACCCATGGAGAAATACAATTAAACAAAATATTGCTTCGCTATTTGGTCCATTGCGTTTAAAAAAATATTTTTCGCATTGCTGGGCAGCAGGAATGCCTCAAAGAACCTACGCACTCAAATTAGGTTTCCGCACCGACGCTATTAAAGAAGGATTGTATTGTTGCGATTATGATTATTTTTATGGACAATATTTACAATTTAAAGAATCGAAAGAAAAATCTTTTCCAAAAAAAATATTATTTGTTGGAAGGTACACCAAACTTAAAGGTGTAAAAGAAATGTGGAAAGCATTTGAATTATTTCAGCAAAAGCAACCCAACGAATGGGAATTATGGTGTTTGGGAAAAGGAGAGTATGATGCGGAATTTCCTAAGCACGAAAAAATCAAAAATTTTGGATTCGTTCAACCCGGTGAAATGAAAAAATTTATTGCCGAAACAGGTGTCTTCATTTTACCTGCTCACTATGAACATTGGGGTGTGGTGGTGCATGAATTCGCTGCTGCAGGATTTCCAATGATTTGCAGTACCACTACCAGCGCGGCAACAAAATTTCTCGAAGACGGAAAAAATGGTTATTTTCACGAACCCAAAAGCGTAGAATCACTCTTGGAAGTATTCAATAAACTACTTCTTGATTCTCCTGAAAAGCTTTCGCAGATGGGAGCTCTTAGCGCGGAGCGGGCTGCTCTCATCACCTCCGACACCTGGTGCGATACAGCGATTGAATTCTTAAATGAGAACTCTAAGACATGAGCATAAATAACATGAAAGGAAAAACTGATCTTTCAAAATTCAATAATTCGTGGTACAGGCCAGGCTCAAAGCTCAAAATTGGTTTGTGGCATTTTTTTTCGGCGCTCTTTTTTCTGAATCATCTCTCTTTCATCAGCTCCTTAAAAGTAGCGCTCTTGCGGATGTTCGGAGCGAAAGTGGGCTTTGGAGTGGTGATAAAACAAGGGGTGCGGATAAAATATCCATGGCTTTTAGAAATTGGCGATCATGTTTGGATTGGTGAATGTTGCTGGATTGAAAATCATGCACTTGTGAAAATTGGTAATCATGCCTGTTTGTCGCAAGGAGCGATGCTACTTTGCGGCAATCACAACTATAAAAAACAAGCATTCGACCTCGAAGCCGGACCAATTACCCTCGAAGAAGGTGTTTGGATTGGAGCTCAGGCTCTCATTTGCCCGGGCATTACCTGCAAATCACATTCGGTCCTGAGTGTAAAATCCGTTGCCAGCAAGGATCTCGAAGCTTATGGAGTGTATCGTGGCAACCCTGCGGTGAAGCAAAAAGAACGAATTATTGAATCGTAACCCCTGCCACAGGAATTGTGTATAAAGGGCAACCGGGGTCTGGAAGCGAAAAAGGAACCCGGCTGATCTTATTGTCATTACGTTTGAACCTTAAAACCTTTTTGAGTGAAAATTTCTATTATTACCATTACCTACAACAGTGCACAAACTGTTGAAGACACTATAAAATCGGTAGTCTCCCAGGATTTCCCTAATGTGGAATATCTGATTATTGATGGGTTGTCGAAAGACAGCACATTGAGTGTGGTGAACCGTTATTCACCCTATATTGATAAGGTGGTATCCGAAAAAGATAAAGGACTTTACGATGCACTTAACAAAGGCATAAACGCAGCTACAGGAGATGTTATCGGTATGCTGCACTCCGATGATATTTATTCCAACAACCAGGTACTTTCAAAAGTTGCGCAGCAGTTTGCAGCCGATCCTACCGTTGAGGGCGTATATGCAGATCTGGTTTTTGTTGATCGAGACGATACCAACAAAGTTTTACGTACCTGGAAATCGGGTGAATACAAAGAGGACGCTTTCAAAAAAGGATGGATGCCTCCCCACCCTACTTTCTTTGTAAAAAAATCGGTGTACGAAAAGTTCGGTGGCTTCAACCTCGACTTAAAACTCTCAGCCGATTACGAACTCATGCTTCGTTTAATCCACAAACATAAAATTAAAGTCGCTTACCTACCCGAAACTATTGTTAAAATGCGAATGGGTGGCATTAGCAACACCAGCTTTTTTGTAAAATTAAAAGCAAACATGGAAGATAAAATGGCCTGGAAAATAAACGATCTCAAACCGGGACTCTTCACTACTTTTAGAAAACCATTGAATAAGTTGAAGCAGTATTTTGCGAAGTAAAAGAAGGGCGAGTGGGCGAATGAAAAAAGGGGGAGTAGGCGAGTGAAAAAGGGTTGATTGGGCTCTGCCCTGAGCTGGTCGAAGGGTTAGTGGGGAAAAGAGAGAGTGCGTTAATTACGGACTTATTCCTTCACCAACTTCCCCGAAAGGCGTTGGCCGGAAGTATTCAAATTTACAAAATACATTCCATCCGCCATACCAGTCATATTAAAATTGCGAGTGTAATAACCATTTACAATTTCAATCTCTTCCTTGTGCACCATTTTTCCCTGAACATCAAAAATTTCTAATGTGCCTTTATTCCCTTGCAGGTTGTTTGCATTTATGAAGCCAGTTTGCCATTGAGGGTGGTAATATATATGGAGTTGAGGGGGTTGGGGGGTTGGCTCTGAAATTCCTACCAGTGTATCACACGGACTGCCGGCGATTGCAGACATATCATAATCTGGATTGTTTGGCAACCCCCAGTAAGTTCGTTTGCCCCCAAGATAAAACGAATAAGGCTGAAAATCACAAGCAGCACCAAGGCTATCCGGTGAATTAATTACTCCCAAATTCATATTGTACATGGTATACAAACTATCGGAGTACGGATAAGAAAAAGCTAGTGGGCTGGTATCGGGACCACTCTCATAAATCTTCCCATCCGGCCCTCGTTTTAACCCACCAATGGCTTCACCGGGGTTACTTATAGTCCATAAAGTATCTATACTTGCTGCAATATTAGGAGCATTTAAATCGAATTGAAATAAGTGGCTGGTTTGATCACTTAGTGTGACATACAAAACCTGACCGTTAGGAGAAAATTCGCAGCCCCAAAAATGATCCACTGGAGGCACAATAGCTTGTGGAAATATATTTACTGGATTGCTTAATACTCCGGTACATCGATTATAATCATAAATTTCCAACATACCTGCGTAGCTGTTAAAAACCATTTTATCACCTGTTGCTGAAAATGTAATGTTACCAAGGTTTGTTCCATTAAATGAACCAATATTTTGGATAAAAACATTACTTATTCCTGAAGGTGTAACCAAATATTGGTAAAAAGTATTATTGGATGTGCCTGTAGGGTTCCACTTTTCCGAAAAATCACCCACCAGTCTCTGCCATTGCCATGCTTTATAGCATTCAAACAATCAACATTGGCAAAGCTTTGAAGCTGAATGTTTTTTTGCGTGACTACCCCGAGTCCGCCATTGAGAGAAAGATCAATTACTGAATAGTTCAATCCGAAATATGAAGTAACACCTATTGAAAATAAATAAAAAATTGAATCGTTACTCGGTAATGGAATTATTAATAATTCATTATACCAGCCTCGCCCTAAAATAGAATCGCCATTTTGCATTAATTGATGATTACTATTCCAAACTAGAGTAGTATTTCCACTTGTGGCTGCTCTTGTATTGGCATAGAATTGAAGACTACCAAAGGTATCAGCAACTGATACACAACTTCCCCGGGTGTCAAATGATGTAATAATGGGTGTTGGACTAAATAAATTATTAAAATCAATTCCTGAACTATCACCAAAGCACCAAATGTTGCCTCTGTTTTGTGCAGTACAAAACAGAGGTAATAATAAACTGATAAATAATATCCAATTTTTCATTTCTATTTATCGTAAAAGTACTAGTTTGAGAAAATGAAATGTCCCGGATTTTTCAGTAAGCTTGACATAGTAAATGCCTGGCTTTAAATCTTCAACAGGTAAGTCCAAATTTAGAGATGTACTATACTCCTTAATAGTTTTACCATCACTACTTAGTATTTGAATAACTTTATAAGTTTCTAATCACTATTTTACTCAATCACAAATTTCTTGGTTAACATTTCCGTTTCAGTTTCCAAACTCACCACATACATCCCTTTGGCCCAACCAACACAATTCAAATTTTTAGAGTAGTATGGTGGGTTCAACTTCCCATTTTCTTCAAAAATTATTTTACCACTAATATCATACACTTTTAAGTTCACTTTCGTACCTTGCACATTATGACCGTTAATGAAGGCTGTTTGCCAGCCAATATCATAATAAACTAATAATTCAGCATTGGGAATATTAATTAATGGTGGAGCAAGACTTACAAGAGTATCACAAGGACTTCCAAGTAATGGACCTAAATCATAATCCGGGTTGTTGGGCAACCCCCAGTAAGTTCGTTTGCCGCCGAGATAAAACGAATAAGGCTGAAAATCACAAGCAGCACCAAGGCTATCGGGCGAATTAATTACTCCTAAATTCATATTGTACATTGTATACAAACTATCGGAGTAAGGATAAGAAAAAGCTAGTGGGCTGGTATCAGGGCCACTCTCATATATCTTTCCATCCGGACCCCGTTTTAAACCACCAATGGCTTCCCCGGGATTACTAATCGTCCACAAAGTATCTATACTTGCAGCAATGTTTGGTGCATTTAAATCAAACTGAAATAAATAACTTGTTTGATCACTTATAGTTACATACAATAACTGACCGTTGGAGGAAAATTCACATCCCCAAAAGTGATTGAACACCCCACCTATAGTTTCAGGAAAAATATTTATAGGGTTACTAATTATCCCGGTGCACCTGTCAAAATCGTAAATTTCTATTAAGCCTGCATAAGTGTTCAAAACTAACCTGTCTCCGGATGCTGAAAATGTTAATTTCCCGCCATTGGTATAACTCCCAGAACCAACATTTTGAATGGTGTAATTTGATATTCCATTGGGCGAAACTAAATAAGAATGAAATTCTTTTATTGTTGGAAGGAAAGGAACTCCCGGTTGCCACCTTCGAAAAAAAACCCACCAATCTCTGCCATTACCATGCTTTATCGCATTCAAACAATCTACGTTAGCAAAGCTTTGAAGTTGGATGTTTTTTTGAGTGACTGCGCCTAAAACATTGAAATTATCAAAAGTAATTTTCGAATAAAACAATCCATAAAGACTACTGTTTGTAACACCAATAGAAAATAAATAATAAGTAGAATCACTTTCTGTTGCTGGAATAATTAACACTTCATTATACCAACCTTGCCCTAAAATACTATCTCCATTTTGCATTAACTGATGTTGATTATTAAAAACCAATCCACTGTTTCCACCGATCGTAGCTCGAGTAAAAGCATAAAATTGCAGCATCCCATTTGCATCAGAAATGGAACTACAACTTCCTCGTGAGTCCATGCCACTTTGGAATGAAGTTGGATTAAATAAATTATTAAAATCAATTCCTGCACTATCGCCAAAGCACCAGACGGAGTTTCGATTTTGGGCACTAACATTTGATGAAAAAAATACGAATAGGATAAATATATACGAATTCTTGATTGTAATCATCATAATTTAAATTTTATAAATTTATGATTGGATACATCACCATTTATGAAATGAACTTGCAGCCTATATACTCCAATGTGAAGCATTGAAATATCTAATTGACAATTTCCGGTTGTGCTTTTTGAAAGGACTAATTTACCTTCTATGTCATAAATAGTTATCTGTGCTTCTTGTTCGTTAATTCCTTGAACAAATAATGTTTCATTTGCAGGATTAGGATGTAATTTAATACTATTACCGATTGCTGTTGGATGCATTGGTGTTTCAGATGTAGATGAAACATTTCCGGCAAGGCGCAATGAAGTAATTTGCGGATGTATTTCAAGACCTAAAATTGCAGCGGCTATGTAAATGGCCATACCTCCTTCTACCCAGTCTTTACCAGCAATTCCAGCAAGCGTGGTGCTATCTGTAGATGATAATGTATCACCACTTACAACTTTTGTTAAATAAATAGAGAGAACTTCCTTTAAATTTGCTTCTATAGATTTAGTCACATTTATCGTTGCCAGTAAATCAACCGCTAATTCTAGAGTGGCGCTGTCGGAAGCTAATTGAATTACCTTATTAAATTGTCCAATAATATTTGTTTCTGTGCTGTCATAAAAAGATTGAAACAAACTATCAGAACTGCGACCTTCAATTAGAATAGTGGTATCTGATTTGAAAGTTTCAAATGCATAATATTTAACCATAAATGAATACGCATCAGAATACTCATCAAAACTTAGAGTATCATTAATCACAGATGAGTATAACGCATCGCGTTGTTGAGGAAAATAATCCGTGCATTGGGCTGAACCAATAGTGCTTGAGACTGAATTAAACCCTCCATCATTTGGTATTGGTTCGAAACTGCTGTTAGAAGTTTTGTGGTACCAGTTAAATAACTGCGGTTGATTAAAAGAACCACCAACTCTTTTTTGAAATGGATCGCCATCTTGCCATTCATTGTCTAATGCTTCCCAATTATTGGAAGTATTCTGGAATCCCTGAGCTCCAATAACAGTAAGGTAATTATCAATTCCTACTTCATAGTTTTCCATGTAGTTTTTGCGAAGGAGTGAGCCAAAGCAATTGCCGGTGAGAGTTATAGAGCGGGGAATGTTTCTAATTATATTGCAATTAATTCTAGAATTTGGCGAATTTTCAATTGATATCCCTCTGAAGTTAGATAAGCCTGACATGGAAGCTTCATAATCATTTTCAATGTCGGTCACATCTTTATCATTGCCTCCAATAACATAAGCACCTCTACAATACTGTAACCAAATTCCTGCATAGTGCATAGATATATCCGGAGCAACGCCTAAATGAAAATCAATTCTATTTGGAAACAGGTCATCGTTGATATCAATTCCTATTCGCATGTTTTGCATGTTAATAGCATGAATTCCAAGTCTGAAATCAACAATATCGTTTGAATAAATTTCACAAGGTGCGGAACTTGTTACACCAATTGGGCGTGACGAATGCAAAGTAATGGCAGTATTATGAAAATTGGGATTGACCGGTTCTATAAAAAATTCTGAATTATTAAAAGAATTTCCAAATATTTTTATACTGTTATTAGTATTTTTTAACTTTCCGTAAATACCAATACTCACATTGTTGAATTTATTTATCTTATGCGAAGCCGTTTTATCGCCTCCAATAATAATTTCACGACTTACGTTAGGATTATCTTGGAGTATCATAATCGCACTACTAATAGTGGTTTGTCGGATGTTACCAGGTCTATGATGAATATTTCGAAAAGCATTGTTGCCGATATTAGCACTACTATTTACGACCAATACTCCAATCCAAGCTCCTTCATATTTAGAAGTGGTATTGATATTAGTGCCAACTTCAATGGTGAATGGGATATTGGTTAGTGTTAAATGTGCATAAGGAATTTCATATAAATGTGGTTCCTTCGTCATCAAACCATCAGTGCATAGATATTCCACTGCCCTGATCAATGATTGAGTGTTTACAACAGAAGTGGCTGTTTCACTTATTTTTGTTCCCGTAAGATTATTATCAAATGATGTATATCTGATTTTTGTAGTGCCTCCAACAGATGAAATCGCAGTTACTGCATCTTCAATTTTATTAAAATTGTTGCCATTCGCATTTGTGTACGAATCCACTACACCACCATCATTTACAATTCCATTCCACATATTTCCACAAGCAAATAAATGGGTACGTTTTCCGGTACTTGTCTCCTTTGCCAAGTTTAAGGTTCCACCAACATTTACAGTTATGGTGATGTTTTCATCTACAACTACAATATTTCCACTTAAAGTTAGTGTTTCTCCAAATCCAATGGTTATCGATTGATCCAAATAATAATTGGCGCCTGCTACCGGAGGTGTTGAAATAGGGTCTGCCGGGAATGGTACAAAGTCCAACGGGCTTACAGCTGGCGATCCTACAGGAATAAAATCAGCACAACTCATAATATTGGTGAAATCCAGTTGGGTTCCAACAGATATCATTGGCAACCCGTTATTGTCGGGATATTGTGAACAACTCGTAGTTGTTTTGAATGCAGGCAGTACTAATATTAACGATTGTGCTCCCGAGCGTTTTTCAATGGAAGAAATTCCACCATCAGCATAAATACTACTCATAGGAGTCGAAATTCTGGTGCCATCCGGATAAAAAAATTCTCCTTCAGCGTATGGTTCTCCTCCAGCACCGCTTGTTGCGGCTAAAGGAGCACAGTTACTAAATTCATAAGCGCTTACCTGATACCATGAAGAGTAATCATTGGGGGAGGAAGTAAATTCCAATGCTTTACTTAATTCTATCGAACCATCTTTAATCACATTATCTGCAGTAATACTTTGACCATTCTGCAAATACACATCGTCAACCCATACTATTAATCCTCTCAGATCTTGATAGGTTACATAAGCTCCGTCTCCAATTACTATACTGAAGGTCAAAACATTTTCCTCGCCATCTAGATGGATAAGATCTAAAATGTGTGTTGTGCCATCAATTGCAAGTCCCTTTAGATCCACACTAACAAGTTCCCATCCATCACCACCTTCATTTATGGATTCTTGCCAAATGGGAGTACCATTAAGTTCCACTTGTTTAAATACATCATCAACATAATTTCCACCAATAGAAGAAGGATAACTATCCATGATGTTAAAGTATAACATTTTTTCTGCTGTGGGCTGAACTATAACCGGAATGTGTTTCCATTGAGATGATTTGAAATCGAATGTTCCCGATACCGGATTAGCATCAAATGCTAATACATCAATGCCATACAATCCGGGTAACGGATAGCCCGGAATTGAAACTCCTGAAGAAATAGTGGCTGTCCGGATTTCGTTTTCATTAAAATAATTTTCATTTGAAAGCACCCCATCTGCTGCGGTTCCAGTTACTCCTGATGGATTTTGATTCGTTCTTATCAGATAAGTTTGATCAGGAAAAGTGGCATCGATAAATAGTTTAATGGGTGTTCCAGTAGTAGTATATTGCATGAATTGAACAGGTTGGGAAGGTGAAAATGTAAAACCAGTGGGTAAATTTGTCGTTCCGGTTTGATCTTTTAATTGAAGTTCAAAATCACATGGCTGTGGAGCGCCACTCACCACTGTTTGACCAGATTCGTATTCAAAAGAGTTGCCAATGGATCCAGCGACATGGTTACCATCCCAAACACAAGCACCTGCAAAATTATCCGATATTTTAAAATGACCTCCTCGATTGTTTACCACCTTTGCCTCCTCCGCTGTAAATAATTTAGTAGCAAATGTGTTGTTATTTACTTCAATAGTATTGTCGGTATCTCCAAACTGGTTAATGTCCTGATTAGGAAAAGTAAGGTTGATGTTTCCATTTCCCCCTTCTTTGGTATTAAGCGTTCTTTTTTTGTGAAATATACTATTTGTTATTTTTGTGTCGGCACCACCAACATCATACATGGGAATACCATTGGTGCCAAATGGAATCCATCCTATTGTGTATCCAGGGTCAGAAGCAAAAGAGCTTAAAGTAGTGCAAGAAACTGCCGAATTGCACAATGGACCCCAAAATGCAGGACCTGTAGAGCAACTTTGCGTTGTGTTGAGAAAGCAATAATGATAGTCTTGATTAAGAATGACTCCATTTTCCTCCTTCAAAATAGCAAAATTGTTGTCATTATGTTTATTGATATCTTCACTATGAAAAAACTGTGTTAATGAACAACGATCAATAAACCAATCCATAGGATAGCCTTGTCCATCAATGGCTGTTTTGCAATCATCAAAAATTATGTTTGTAAAATCTACGGTCGTTTTAGTGTTCCATCCTTGCATCCATGTCCCATATCCGATACCAGGCTTTTTTGAAATTCCTTTTACCTTATGAATAAAACAATCTATGATTTCAACATTAGTCACTTTAGGGAATTTAAAAACTCCTGCATAACTGAAACAAAAAATTTCACAATTTTTAATTAAGATGCCAGTTGATGCGTTAATTGTTGTAACAGGCTCCATACAAACACCCCCACTTAATACCTGATCATAATTATAGTCTTTCCAACTGCAATCGGGCCCTTGGATTCTTAAATTTCGTAAAGTACTTCCTTGTTGCAAACTCAATAAAAACATTTCTTTTACGCCATTATTATAATCAGATCGGTGATCGGTAGTAATCAATGGACAGCTAGTCTCCCACCAATAAGGAACACTGGAACCTACCATCCCTTCCAAGATCACTCCAGATTGAACTTCCAAAGGTAAATTAGTCCCGATTATCGATCCATCAATTGAAAAATTAGAAGTAATCTGAACAAGTCCCGCTAAAGGTAAAAAGGTTAAACATGATAAAAGAGTTTGTGCATCAGTGACGTTGTTGCAATTTAATGGACTTGGAAGCGCCTCATTGTTAAAATAACTCAATATAAATTCATTAAAGCTAGTAGCAACACTAGTCGATTTAATACTTCCACTCAATTTGCTTCCATAAACATTTCCTTTGCCCAAATTACTCCATTGTGACCCATTCCAAGAGGCTACATTAACAAAAGTATCAACAAGAGCATTTAGTGAATCCCAACTAAGGGTCACGTAAACTTGTGAAGTACCTGAAGTACGATTTAATTTCCAGTATTTATTTCTGATTAAAAATCCAAGTGATGAATCTCGCTGTACGGTGTTGACTAACAACGAATCATCAACAAACTCTCCTACAAACTCACTAGTTGTAGTCGACGGTGCACTGATTTCAATAGGCCTATACGAATTGTTTGCACCCGTCGGGAAAACAAAACCGGTATTGCCGATTTTTTTAACAGGTCCCTGTACATAGCTGCTATCGGAAGCACCAACTACTTTGGAACTCAATTTCAAGGTTAGTTCATTCGTGCTTTTTGTTTGGAAGAATCCATTAATAAAAAAGAGCGTATCATCCACACTAAAAGTAGCGTTTGAAGTTACGAACCCACCGGTTTTATTAATGGCCAACTTTTTAAATGGAAAATTATAACTTCCATTAAGCGTTTGAGTGTTTCCACCTGCAAAAGTTACTTTTCCGTTTGAAGTATTAAACACTACTTTGTTGGAGAGGATGGTAATGTTTCCTTCTAAAATATTGTTTCCTGTGTACGCTATTTGCACATCTTGTCCATTGGTTGAATTAAAAGTAACATTCCCACGGTAGGTGTCGGGAGTGGTATTAGCCATGCGCACTCTACCCGAAGTTCCAGAGTTGGTTAAGGTGAGTGTTCCCGTAAAGGTGTTCCCTCCATCGCAATGGAAACTACCCGTAGTGCCGTTTCGTGTAATGGAAGTGGTGCCGTTAAAGGTGCTGTTTTTTAGCAAAATTCCGGGTGTTGTTACTGTGAGGTTTCCTTCAAAGTTAGCATTTATTAAGTTCAAAATGGCAGTTCCGGTTAAAGTTAATGTTTGGGAGGTGGAACCTTGTTGGTAAAAGTTTTTGAGTGTCAGGTAATTGTTGGTAAATCCACCGCTACCAATTGCAATAGTTTTGCCTGAAGACAAATAGGTTACTCCACCTGTGTAGCCTGTCACAATTCCCCCTGTACCGGTGTTGTTTAAGATTAAATTTCCTGAAATATAAGTGGTGTCCGACGTTCCGATGAACACCTCGTGGGTGGAAGAATTTGTTATAGTCAAATTTTGGAAACTATCCCCATAAGTAGAGCCCATTGTGAAATAAACTGTTCCGGAATGGGTGATCGAGAGACTCTCTTCAAAAATACAATTTCCTGTACCACTCGTGCTGGCTGTGCCGGTGGAGACCAGTAATACCGGTTTCAAAAATGAACCTCCATTCATAAGGTAATAACCGCAAGTTGCTTCTATTCTGGCATCAATAACAGCGCCTCCAAAATGGCACAACGAGCCCGAAATGTTCAGGTTTCCGTTGAGTATCTTCCCACCATTAAAATAGGTCACTCCGGTTGTGGTGAGTGAGTAAGTTCCCAAATCCAAAGTATCGCCGTTGATGGTGAAATTGGTGATCGTTCGGTTTTGATCCAATACTAAATTATTGGGTGCGTTGCTGTTTATTGTTATGTTATCTCCAGATCCCGGTGTTCCTCCTCCCCCGCCCGACCAGTTCCCAGGTACAGTCCAATTGCTAGATGAATTTCCAGTCCATATATATGAAGCTGCTATTGTTGAATTAGATTGAAAGGTTATTAGAATTAATAATAAATATAGGAGTTGCTTTTTCATAATTGTAAGATTAAAAATTTGAATATTATGTTGAATAAAAATAGGTTGTGTAAATAATTAGTTGCCGATGAATTCATACCAGTCCGACCAGCTATTTGATCCATTCTTCAACCGCACCTTGGCATGATAAGCATTCTGCAAAACCACCGTTCCCATGCCGAATGTAATTTCATTTCCGCTTCGCGAGTAGGACATCCCTGATGGAAAACCCGATAGCTGATCATAAGAAAAAATTTGGGAGAACATTTCAGAAGCATTGTCTTGGGTGCCGACTTGCATTTCAATTTCATTTACGTCGTTAGTATCTGGAACCATGACTTTAAAAGTTCCTTCGTTTCCTGAAAAAGTAACTGCAGCATCAAGCGGACTTTGGGCGTGTGCAGTGTTGGTTCCATAACAAAACAAAATCAAAAACCAAATAGGAATTTTCAATAGATTCTTGTTAGTGAATCTGTTTTTAAAAAGACAATGCAGTTGATTTTCTTTCGGTGAAAGAAGGTTTAGATTTTTTTTCATGACTGAAATAGTATTTAGGTAGTGAATAAGAAAACACAAGCACACCTGAAAATCTTTTCACCAATACAATTTCACATCTCGCTAGAAATTCAGTTTAATCATACTCAAAATCGGCACAAACCATTCGCCATTTAAACATTCTTCCAAAAATTCCGAAAGGATTATTCAAATTTAAATAAGATTTTACTGCAAAAAAAAAAATGAAAAAGTTATGAACAGGTTTATTAACAGAATAAAAGTTGGAATATTTTTAAAAAATACGTTCATCAAAAAAATCAGAAAAAGAAATTAAATAAAAAATCCCGATACTCATTTTTTAAAAATCAAGTACCGGGAACTATTAGAGAAGCTTTTCGAATATACTTACATCAAAACTTAAAACAAATACCTGCAGTAATAGTGTTCACTCCAAATCCTAATTCAGAGTAGGCGCCAAAATTTTCTGTGAAGAAATAACGGCCTCCAACAAATAGGCTTCCGGTTACGGAATTTTTATTTGTTCTATCATAGTAATCACCTTCAAAAGGGTCATCATCTTCATACACATAATTTAAAATATTGACCGATAACATTGCTCCACCATAAACATCAAACTTAGGTAGTTTTGTAAAACCATTGTAATGATAACAGCTTCTGAAACCAACAATGGTATAATTAAATTTCTCAGTGTATTTGTATTTGTTTGGTCCAACACCATATTTCACCTCGTTATTAAAACCTTTATAACCCAGGTAACCTCCTAAGCTAATTACATCCACTCCTCTTACATTCCAAACACCTCTTTCATACAAAGCATGAAATCCGGGAAGCTGTGTGGCCGATGAGTAATTTCCGATAGTGCTTCCAAACCCTATCCCTAACCCAATTACATTTGATTTTACTTTAAAGGGTTGTGCGGTGATGGCTGTGGAAACGACCATCATTACAATTATAATACAATGTAACTTTTTCATTTTATTTATTTTGTTAGTTAAAAATATGGTTAATCTATTAGGGCAAAGGTACTGATGATATAAGTAATGTAAGTTGAAATTAGTTTATAAAATTTATAAATTGTCTTCACAAATTTTTTCAATTACTGCCGGAAACCATTTCATTTCTAGTTCGTGTATTTTAGCTGCCACTATTTCGGGTGTGTCGCCGGCAGCCAAATCTGTAGTGTACTGAGCTATAATTTCACCTTCATCAAATTTATCATCAACATAATGAATGGTTATACCTGTGGTTTTTTCTCCAGCTAAAACCACCGCTTCATGAACATGTACACCAAACATTCCTGGCCCACCGAATTTTGGTAGCAAGGCAGGGTGAATATTGATGATGCGTTGGGGATATGCTTCAATTAACGAAACAGGCACCAGTTTTAGAAAACCGGCCAACACTATTAAATCGATTCTTTTTTGACGGAGTATTTCTATCAGTTGCCCGTTTTCAAAATCCTCTTTGGGCACATATCTGGCCTCCACACCCAATCTGGCCATCCGTTGTAAAACAAATGCTTGTTTGCGGTTAGTGATCACCAATTCTACTCTTATTTCGGGATGCTTTGAAAAATAAGTGCTTATATTTTCGGCGTTGCTTCCTGAACCGGAGGCAAAAATCGCAATGCGTTTCATATTGCAAAGATAGGCTTTCACACCTTTTTAGGCTATATAGAATTCTGCAATTTCCACAAGTGCAAAAGTTGAAGAAGTGCTGAAATGGCGTGAAAATTAGGATTCTACATATTTATAAGGTTGTTTATCAATTATTTAAGAATATATTTTGATGATTAGAGTATAAATTTGTTACTTTGCGCCTCAACTTTAAATTATAAACAAAGTTATGTCAGATATTGCAACCCGCGTTAAAGCTATTATCGTTGATAAGTTAGGCGTTGATGAGAGTGAAGTTCAAACAGAATCAAGCTTTACTAATGATCTTGGTGCAGATTCTTTGGACACTGTTGAATTGATCATGGAATTTGAAAAAGAATTCAATATCGCTATTCCTGATGATCAGGCTGAGAAAATCAGTACTGTAGGACAAGCTGTTGATTATATTTCAGCTAACGTTAAGTAGTCAACCTTTTTCAGGCTGATGAAGCTAAAAAGAGTTGTTGTAACGGGCCTCGGAGCCCTGACCCCGCTGGGAAATTCTATTTCGGAGTACTGGAATGGATTGGTCTCGGGTACCTCAGGTGCTGCTCCTATCACTCGTTTCGATGCTTCAAAATTTAAAACCCGCTTTGCTTGCGAGGTTAAAAATTTCGATCCCGGAACATTTCTTGACCGAAAAGAAGCCCGCAAACTGGACTTGTTTAGTCAGTTCGGACTTGCTGCCGCCATAGAAGCTATTGAAGATTCAGGAGTAGTAAAAGATCCCGGCTTTAACCCCGATCGTGTTGGAGTAATTTGGGCTGCCGGAATAGGTGGGTTGCGTACGTTTTGGGATGAGGCTATTAACTTCGCTCAGGGCGATGGCACACCTCGTTTCAATCCATTCTTCATTCCAAAAATGATTGTTGATATCGCTTCCGGCCATATCTCTATTCGTTATGGATTGCGGGGACCAAACTATGCAACTGTTTCTGCATGCGCATCCTCCACACATGCACTCAATGATGCCTTCATGCTTATACGTTTAGGAAAAGCCGATGCCATTGTTGCCGGAGGATCCGAAGCCGCCATCAATGAACCTGCAGTGGGTGGATTTAATGCGATGCATGCTTTATCGGAACGTAACGATAGCCCGGAAACAGCTTCCCGACCTTTCGATCTCAATCGCGATGGATTTGTGATGGGTGAAGGCGCAGCAGCAGTGGTGCTTGAAGAATATGAACATGCAATTGCCCGTGGTGCTACCATTTATGCCGAAATGATGGGTGGTGGCATGTCGGCCGATGCACACCATATTACTGCTCCTCATCCTGAAGGTTTGGGAGCTCTGAACGTGATGAAAAATGCGTTGCATGATGCTGAAATGGATGCTACCGAAATTGATTACATCAATGTGCATGGTACCTCTACTCCATTGGGCGATATTAGCGAAGTAAAAGCAATAGCCAGTGTTTTTGGTGAGCATGCTTACAAACTAAATATCAGTTCCACTAAATCAATGACCGGTCACTTGCTTGGAGCTGCCGGAGCCATTGAAGCCGTTGCCTCTATATTGGCGGTAAAAAATGATATTGTACCTCCAACCATCAATCACTTTACCGATGATCCTGCCTTTGACCCCAGGTTCAATTTCACTTTTAATAAGGCACAACATCGTACTTTAAATGCCGCATTGAGTAACACTTTTGGCTTCGGCGGCCATAATGCTTCTGTCATATTCCGAAAATTTAAATAACTCCGTTTGGATCTCTTTTTACCTTACCGTCTGCTCTTCTCAGGTGATAAGGAGTTCATCCTTTCCCTCAAAAACATTTTAGGGTTTTACCCTAAGAATATTGCCGTTTATAAACTTGCCTTTTCTCACCGCTCTGCAGCCGTTACCACTATTAATGGCATTCAAATGTCAAATGAGCGTCTCGAGTATTTGGGCGATGCAATTTTAGGAGCCATCGTAGCAGACATGTTATTTCGCCGCTTTCCTTTCCGGGATGAGGGTTTCCTTACGGAGATGCGTTCGCGGTTGGTGAGTCGTGAACATCTGAAGAGCCTGGCATTAAAAATCGGATTAGATAAATACATCAAAAACAACTCCGGTCCCGGAATGTACCGTTCCATGTATGGAGATGCTTTTGAAGCATTAATCGGAGCCATTTATCTTGATAAAGGCTATCCTCTTACCGAAAAATTTCTCGTCGACCGCATTATCAAACACCACGTCGATCTTAATGATGTTGAACAGTCCGATACTAATTTCAAAAGCCGAATCATCAACTGGGCACAACGCGAACGAAAAAATTTGGTCTTTGAAACAGTTGATGAAGGTATCGGAGGCAAACTCATCAAAGTCCGTTTACTAATTGATGATAATGAAGTTTCTACCGGTGAAGATTTTGTAAAAAAGAAAGCCGAACAAATTGCCGCCAGTAAAGCGTGTTTGATACTTGATGTGAAAAATGAATTCAATGGGTGATTCGGTGGTTGATTCGGTGGTTTTATTCGGTGGTTGATTCGATGGCGACTTCGTAATGAATGATAATTTCTTTGAATCCTCCGTGGCGGTTGACTCAGTGTAAATTATTCCCTCTTTTTGCATAACTCCGTCCTTTAGGGCGGAGATAGATGATTGTGGTAGTCGGGCTTTAGCCCTGATTGATGATCTTGCTTTTCCTTGCATAACTCCGTCCTTTAGGGCGGAGATAGATGATTGAGGTAGTCGGGCTTTAGCCCTGATTGATGAACTTGCTTTTCCTTGCATAACTCCGTCCTTTAGGGCGGAGATAGATGATTGAGGTAGTCGGGCTTTAGCCCTGATTGATGAACTTGCTTTTCCTTGCATAACTCCGTCCTTTAGGGCGGAGATAGATGATTGTGGTAGTCGGGCTTTAGCCCTGATTGATGAACTTGCTTTTAGATATAAAACATCCAATAAAAAAATCTCTTCGCATTGAAAGAAATACTTTCTGCAAAATGCAAATCCTCTTTCAGGGCTGAAGCCCAATCACGCGTTTATTATCCTCCGACCTAAAGGACGGAGTTATGCAAAAAAACAAACATTTGTAGATCATCACAAGAAATCCTCTTTCAGGGCTGATGCCCAATCACGCGTTTATTATCCTCCGCCCTGATTGATGAACTTGCTTTTCCTTGCATAACTCCGTCCTTTAGGGCGGAGATAGATGATTGAGGTAGTCGGGCTTTAGCCCTGATTGATGAACTTGCTTTTCCTTGCATAACTCCGTCCTTTAGGGCGGAGATAGATGATTGAGGTAGTCGGGCTTTAGCCCTGATTGATGAACTTGCTTTTCCTTGCATAACTCCGTCCTTTAGGGCGGAGATAGATGATTGTGGTAGTCGGGCTTTAGCCCTGATTGATGAACTTGCTTTTAGATATAAAACATCCAATAAAAAAATCTCTTCGCATTGAAAGAAATACTTTCTGCAAAATGCAAATCCTCTTTCAGGGCTGAAGCCCAATCACGCGTTTATTATCCTCCGCCCTGATTGATGAACTTGCTTTTCCTTGCATAACTCCGTCCTTTAGGGCGGAGATAGATGATTGCGGTAGTCGGGCTTTAGCCCTGATTGATGAACTTGCTTTTAGATATAAAACATCCAATAAAAAATCTCTTCGCATTGAAAGAAATACTTTCTGCAAAATGCAAATCCTCTTTCAGGGCTGAAGCCCAATCACACGTTTATTATCCTCCGCCCTAAAGGACGGAGTTATGCAAAAAAACAAACATTTGTAGATCATCACAAGAAATCCTCTTTCAGCGCTGAAGCCCAATCACACGTTTATTATCCTTAGCCCTGATTGATGATCTTGCTTTTCCTTGCATAACTCCGTCCTTTAGGGCGGAGATAGATGATTGTGGTAGTCGGGCTTTAGCCCTGATTGATGAACTTGCTTTTAGATATAAAACATCCAAT
>Ga0335394_10002313_pt1 | contig 21414 bp, 18 predicted proteins | sample MAT03_FD_205741 | JGI IMG/M metagenome (GOLD analysis project Ga0335394, IMG submission 205741) | Freshwater microbial communities from Lake Fryxell liftoff mats and glacier meltwater in Antarctica - MAT-03 (spades assembly) (version 2) ...
AGGAGTATTTGCTTTGGAGCATCAGCAACCGTTTCTATCATGTCCCACGTTATCTCATGTAAGGGAATTTTGATTCGACGTTGCCAACAACTGTCGATCTGTCCAGCGGATTTTCCGATGTCGATGTAAATAAATCGTCCCGTCGGCGGTCCTTGCACAATGGTTCCAACAAAGTTGGGCGGACTGTTCGGCTCGGCTTCCTTTGACGGCGATACTACACTCAAATTGAAGCTCCGAAGCTTTTGAGCGTTGGACCTGAATTGTCTTGTAGTCGTTGCCCTTGCCTTCTTAAATGCCGAAATCGACTCCGACTGGAGGAGTAACCAAAATGATTCGTATGGGCAATGCGATTTCCGTGATTGATTGCTTCTTCATTTCTTTGGTATCCTTAAAAAGAATCGCCCTGTGCGATCCATGTAGTCGAGGTACCGTTGTCCAAATCGTTTTACAAGTGCTTGCTCTTCTTTGGGGGTTCGAATGGCAAGCATCTAAAGCACAACTAGACACCCAAGTCCAATTAGCCAGTTCGCCGTAAGCAGCGTCACCGAAACCATGACCAATGCCGTTGTGACGTAAAAGGGGTGCCTCACCCAGCGGTAGGGACCATCGGTGACAAGAGTTGCATTTGCACGAATCACAACGGTGTCAGTAAAGTTCTTTCCTAAACTACTCAGCGTCCAGTACATCAAAATGGAGCTGAGGATGCCCGTTAATGCCCCGATCCATCGAACTGGAGTTGGGATGGTAATCGTTGCCCATCAATGATACAGGGTCACAGCAATGATAGAGAGTCACAGCAATGGTGAGGGCAATCACGAAATCAAGAGCAACACGAAATAGATTTTCAGATGGCATTGTGCTATCCATAAAAAGCTGCCCACCAGAATAGTGGGTTCTTCCGCAGGATCAAGCCTTTCTCTTTGCGATGAATTGGACTACGGAAGCCAGACCAGTATGGTATTTCCCTTCAATGACCTCTCGCTCAATTTCTTGAGAAAGAATCACTTCGCAATTTGGAAACGACTCCTCCAAATCCAATCGAGCCATGAGCAGGTCTGGATCTTTGGGACCTCCAGTATTTCGAGATAGCTGCGATTTGTTATAAGCTTCCAGCAGAAAGATTCCACCCGGCTTTAGGCTTAGCTCGACTAAACGGTATAGTCGCCGACGAATTACGCTAGGTAGATGAGCAAAGATGGATATCACAGAACCAAAATAATTCTCAGGCGGTTGATAAGTTGCTAGGTCAGCGACTTCCGTTTTTATGCCTACTCCTCGTGATTCAGCCAGCGTTCTAGCCTTAGCGAGTCCCACTTCTGAACCGTCCACGCCGAGCACATCCAATCCCAGTGACGCAAGAAAGACGGCGTTGCGACCTTCACCTTCCGCTAAGTTAAGAACGGGTCCAGTGAGAAGCTTTGCATTCTCAGCAAGAAAGACATTGGGCTGAGTTCCGTAGATGTACTCTTCGCTACCATATCGCTCATTCCACATAATTGTATCTACTAACCAAAAGGATTGTGTTCAAGCTGACGGGGAAAATTCAGCCGTTCGAAGTTTGGAAATCAAGCCCGCAAAGTATCCTGAATCAAGTCGAAGCGATCTTGGTCTGTCTCTCGAATCATATACAAACAGGAAACAAGAGTCTCCCCATCTTTACCTGGTAGAGTTGCCGACCTCATCGGTTGTGGCAAACGCACTGGTGCCTTGGGACTCACATCAAGAACGTGATAGTGCGTTGACGACGCAAGGCTCTTTCTGAATTCCTATGGCTCACTAAACATCTTAGGAACTTGGGAAAGCGGCAGACTCGAATGGGTCTATATCCCAGGTCGGACGCACGAGTTTGCGTTGATCGACTGAATCAAAATACTGGATATTGTTCCGACTAGCTGTTATGTGTAGAAACGCCTTAGACTGGCCCCGGTCCTGAGATAAAACCTCGTTATGGTAGCCCCATCAATGCAAACTTGGGATAGTCCATATGACCTGACTCGCCATGGTTGCGAAGGTAGTTTATAGATCGCTCCACGATCTGTCGGCTCTCTCCACGGAATTCCGGGTGCCGTGAGAGACGCTTTTCAAGCGACTGGACAACGAGTCGCCAGTCTCCGTACGAGCGATAGTCGATTCCAACGCCGGTGTGACACCATGCCCCAATCCGCATTGCGCAAGACCAATGTAGATGCCTGGAATCTTGTCTGGATTGTTTTCTCGCAACCAACGGTTGCCTGTCGAAAATGTACATCCAGCATCTGCAAGGGAGGCTTGACGCCAATTTGGTTTTCTTTATCCAACAATGCACTGCGTTCCATCTCTTACCCTCCATGGGCAACACGAATCGAAAGCAGTAGTATACCGTCAACTACTAACCTAAATCACGACCGGAAATTCGCTAGCAATTCCGTTCTGGCGTCGGCAAAATGGAATTGCAGCCTATCGCGACTATCTTTCGTTGCTAGCATTTAATTAGGCAAGCCCTTTGCGATAATCATTCCACAATTTTGATGCGATGGCCCTGGGCACTGGGAAATTTCTGCTACTTATCTGTTGGCAGTTCGCGTATAGTTGACGTTTAATCTTTTTCAGCAAAAACACACGAGACGATGAATTAATGGCACGTTGGACAGAACAAGGCGAGAGATTAGTCAATGATGTTGCAAACCGTTACGGTGCGAGCTACGAATCGGTTTCGCTGATGCTGGACTCGATCTTGCGTGGAAACGGCACGATGGCCCAGTTTAATATTTATGAACTAGGCGGCGGCGGCCAGTGGATGCGAGGTGGGATGACCATGGTTGGCGACATGTTCAACTATCAACTTAAATCAAAAGTGGACGGCATTTGTGGGGAACTGTCCTCTGCCGTCGTGGACCAAAATCTTCAAGTCGTCCCACCTCCGCCACCTCAAAAACCCGGAGTTCCAGGACAGGTCGCTATCAATTGGAGCCAGTGGTGGCCCTCCGAACTGGGATCACCGAATACGAGCGGCAGCCAAAATCAGTACCGCTACGCTTACTTTGCTGGCATACGTCGGCTCGCGATCTCCGATGGCCAAAACGTTACCGTTTACGACACGTTGGACCATAATATTGGCGGTGTTTCACAACAACAGGGAGGAGTTGCAGGCGTCGGCTTCACGAGCCAATACGGCAACGTAGATTTACGAACATTGCCTTTGGTCAGCGGAATTGCCTTGGGCACAACATACCAAGCAACGCTTCCGGTCCAGCCTCCATTGCCGGTCCAGCCTCCATTGCCGGTCCAGGCGCCTAGCCAGATTCCAATAGCCGATGTGCAATCGACTCCAATTTCTGCCGAATCTGACATGCCGAAGCCACCGCAGTCCTACCCGGTCTCATCACAATTCGTGGAAAATGCTGGTGCTAGCCGAAGCTTGAATTCCGTTGAAGATATATTCTCAATGATCGAACGGTTGGCAAAACTGCGTGACGGTGGAGCACTGACGGACGAGGAGTTTGTTATAAAAAAGACCGAGTTACTTGCCCGCTTGTAATCAGCGACATGCTTGCTATTAAACGAGCCGAAGTGGTATGATGGTGGGACTGTTCGAAGTCCGCGTCGTCACCTCTCTCTCTCCCTTATGATCGCAACTCTCATCCCTCCGCTTATCGCGTTGGCTTTGCTGTTTCTCCATTCCGGCTTTGCAATTAGCCAGGACGAGAGCAAGGCAAAGGCTACTTTCGTACGAGGCCTCAATCTCAACGGCCCTCCTATGGAAATCGACGGCAACCTATGGCAAGGTAACAGCTCGTCCGATTTTATATGCAACGGTTCTGCCTTCGACAACTCGAGCGTTGTGTTAAGGCCGAAAACCGACAAACAGCGAGAAGCCATGATTCGCAGCAGTCGATGGGGAAGCGCAGTCGATGTCGAGCTTGCCAACGTTGAGCCTGGCGACTACCGGGTTTTCCTTTATACCTGGGAAGACAACTCGCCAGAGAGTTTTCAAATCCTCGTCAACCATCAAGTCGTTGTCGATCGGTTCTCAAGCGGTTCAGCCGGAGAGTGGAAACGATTGGGACCCTGGAAAGCGACCGCCGACGACCGAACGATCAAGGTATCGGCAAAAGGAGGCGCCGCCAATTTATCCGGTATCGAATTATGGAGCGCCCTTGGCGAAATCCCAGATCCATTGCATGCCCCGTTTAATCGGATGCCGACTGACGAACAGCTCGCTTTCTTCGAAGCCAAGATTCGGCCCATCTTGGTGGACCATTGCTACGAATGCCACAGCGCCTCGGCGTCCGATCTCGGGGGCGGGCTCCTGCTCGACTCACAGCATGGGATCGTCAAAGGGGGTGACACTTCGCCGTCCATTATTCCGTTGGACCCTGACAGCAGCTTGCTCTTGACCGCGATTAAGTACAGCAAAGCAGATTTGCAAATGCCGCCCTCTGGCAAGCTTGCCGACCATGAAATTCAAGATATCAAATCATGGATTGAGATGGGGGCTCCGGACCCACGCACTGAGAATACGATTGCGACCGTCAAAGCAAAGAAATCAATCGACTGGGACAAGGTTCGAGACTTCTGGTCGCTGCGCCCGCTGATCGTTTCCAAAGTACCGATAGGTGACGATACCAATTGGGCTTTAAACGACATCGACCGTTTCGTTTTCGATTCTATGAAACACAACGGTCTATCACCGACCGCGGACGCGAGCCGTGTCTCCTGGATTCGGCGAGCCACGTATGATTTGATTGGCCTGCCTCCAACTCCAGAACAAATCGATGCGTTTATAAAAGATGTAAGTGTTGACGCTTATGCATCCGTAGTAGATCGATTGCTTGCGTCAAATGAATATGGCGAGCGATGGGGACGGCATTGGCTCGATGTCGTGCGTTACGCCGACACCGCAGGCGACAACTCAGATTTCCCGATACCACAGATGGTCAAGTATCGAGACTGGGTGATCGATGCCTTTCGCAACGACATGCCATACGATCAGTTCGTTCAGGAGCAGTTGGCTGGAGACCTATTGCCAAGCGAATCGGTCGAGGACTCCCATCGCAAATGGATTGCCACCGGTTACGTTGCCAATGCTAGGCGGTTCGGCTCTCGCGTCGACGACTACCCAACCCATTTGACCATCGAAGACACGCTGGACAATGTTGGGCGTGCGTTTCTGGCCACGACGATCAATTGTGCCCGTTGCCATGATCATAAATTCGATCCTGTCACGGCAGACGACTATTACGCACTTTACGGAATCTTTAACAGTACGCGATATCCATGGCCTGGAATCGAATTGGAACAAAAGCAACGCGACCTCGTCCCCCTGGTTTCAGCGGACGAAGCCGACCAAGCGAAACAACTTCGAGAGGCCGAGCAAAAGCCACTCGATGCCGAAGTGAAGGCTCTAGAGAAACAGAAAAAAGAACTTGGTAAAGAAGCCTCCGATGCGGACAAGAAGAACCTGGAAGAGCTTATCAAGAAGGCTCGTGAAAGTGCGGAAAGCAATGCAAAGAAACCATTGCCATTCGAACTTGCATACGCAGTGGGCGACGCAAAAAAGATTTCCGATGTTCCCATCCAAATCAAAGGGGACCCAAACAAACCGGGCGAAGTTGCATCCCGGCATTTCCTAACCGTCCTCGGTGGACAACGCATCGCCGAAACCGATCGGACGAGTGGTCGACTGCAGTTGGCCAAGTGGATCACCGAACGCGAGAATCCGCTGACCGCGCGCGTCATGGCCAATCGCATTTGGCTCTATCATTTCGGTCGAGGAATCGTACCGACACCCAACGATTTCGGACGGCAGGGGAGACCGCCGTCGCACCCCGAGTTGCTGGATTGGTTAGCCGTTCGGTTTGTGGATTCCGGTTGGTCTATCAAATCGATGCACCGATTGATCATGCTGTCGCGTGCCTACCGCATGGACAGTGTTCCATCCGCTCAAGCCCGCGAGAGCGATCCCTCCAACACGTTCCTTAGCCACTTCCCAAGACTACGTATGGATGCCGAATCGATTCGCGATACGCTACTCATGCTCGGCGCCAATCTCGATTCGACACGTGGGCCAGCACACCCCTTTCCGCCTCCATCGCAGTGGAAATTCACTCAGCACAATCCTTTCAAAGCGGTCTATGAGACCAATCACCGCAGCGTCTACTTAATGACACAACGCATTCAACGGCATCCCTTCTTGGCTGTTTTTGATGGTGCGGATCCTGCGGTGAGCACACCGTTGCGCTCGGTCAGCACGACTCCTTTGCAGGCGCTGTACTTTTTGAACGATCCGTTCGTTCACAAACAAGCCGCAGGTTTTGCCGAACGAGTTATCGCGCATAGCCCGGATCGCGACGACCGAGTGCGTCATGCATATCGGCTAGCCCTTGGTCGATTTCCTACTTCCGTAGAACTCGAATCTTCGGCACGGCTATTAGATGCGATTGGGACGGCGATCGCCGCTTCGGATGTGAATGCATTGGATAGCGAGAGCCAGTCGTGGCAGTCGTTGTTGCGATCGATGTTTCGTCTCAACGAGTTCGTTTACCTTGACTGAAAACCGACAGGACTGAGAACACAATGGATAGGCGCAGAGTCATACAGAGCTTGGTCGGTGGTTCGATGCTCATGCCGGGCTTGATCGCGCAATTGCTCGCCGACGAAGCGGGCTCGCCAGCTGTGTCCGCCGATCCGCTTGCGCCCAAGCCCTCGCATTTCCCAGCGAGAGCCAAGCGGGTAATCTTCATTTTTTCGAACGGTGGCGTGTCCCACATGGACACGTTCGATCACAAGCCTGAGCTGTTCAAAGCCGACGGCAAGAGGAAAGGGGTTGGTGGCGGACTCTCGAATCAAGAAAGGGTCCTGCTCAAGCCTCTCTGGGACTTCAAACCGGGTGGCAAGTGCGGCACACTCGTGAGCGATCTGTTCCCATATTTGCGAGACCGAATGGATGATATATGCCTGATCAAATCGATGAAGTCGGATGACAACGAACACTATCAGGCCACGCTCGCTATTCACACCGGCTCCTTCTTTTTCTCACGGCCAAGCATCGGCTCATGGATCAGCTACGGTCTCGGGACCGTAAACAATAATTTGCCATCGTTCGTTGTGCTTGCAAAGGAGCTACCGTATGCGGGCACGCAGGTTTATGCGAACGACTTTTTGCCAGCGTACCACCAGGGAGTTCGAGTCGTCCCTGGTGCTGAGCCGATTCCAAATTTAGATAGACGAACGAGTCGATTGGATGTTCAGCAACTTGAGCTCGAGTTTGCAGCTGTGTTCAACCAACGGCATTTGGCGGACCGAACTGGTGAGCAGGAGTTGGCAGCCAGGATACGAACATTTGAAACGGCGTTCAAGATGCAAAGTGAGGCCAAGGAGGTATTCGACTTGTCTAGCGAAACGCAGGAGACGCTGGACCTCTACGGACTAAAATCGGGCGAGTCGAGCGGTTTTGGATGGAAGTGCTTGGTGGCTCGCCGACTTGCGGAACGCGGAGTTCGGTTCATCGAATTGATCGATGGCAGTTCAAGTCACAATTGGGACCAACACGGCAACATGGCTGAGCATGCCGAGCACGCCAAGGTGATCGATCAACCGATTGCCGGGTTGTTGCAGGACCTCAAACGCCGCGGGATGCTCGACGACACGTTAGTGGTTTGGACGACAGAATTCGGCCGAACCCCTGGGGTCGACGGAGACAAAGGACGTGGTCATCACAGCGCATGTTTTAGTTCGTGGCTGGCAGGCGCCGGGGTAAAGTCAGGCATTTCGTATGGAGCCACGGACGAGATCGGTGCGACGGTTGCACAGAACAAAGTGCATGTACACGATTTTCACGCGACCATTTTGCATCTGCTGGGGATGGACCATACGAAGCTGACATTTCGTCACGGCGGTCGCGACTACCGTCTAACGGACGTACACGGCAAAATCGTTCGTGAAATTCTCGCTTGATTGGATCGATAGCAATCGGTGCAAGTACCTTTTGCAAAGTTCTTTCAAAGATCAGTTGACTGACTATTTCCCGTAGCGGAAGTCGCCAAGACTTTCGGAATGAGCGGGCACCGAAACTCTTGGCGAATTTCGCAACGCCAATTATTGACTGAGTATCCTTACCCTCTGGGCTACATCCATACTAAAATGATCCGAAATGAAACGTTTGGTAACCTAGCTCAAAGGATTCTCAAAAATGCACGCAGCGTTTCGAAGTGTCTTGAACCATCGCATGGCGATCGCTGCCTCGATTGGCCTGTCATTAAATACTCACTCCGTCGCTATAGCTGACGATGACAAAGAAGTTGAGAGCAAGGTTGTTTCGGTGGCGTTGTTTAAGAACGGTTTGGCGGTTGTCAAACGTCAGTTGACGTTGCCAGGGGCCGCTGGTGTTGTTGTTCGCGTCTCGGATGTGCCTGAGCCCGTTCACGGAACCTTTTTTGTTGAAAGCAATGGGCCATTGGAAGCTCGTGTCGAGAAACGACGCTCTGCAATAAAGAACCAACCTACGCTGGGCCAAAACTTGCAGGATGAGTTAACAGGTCTAAAGGTCACGATTTACTGTAAAAACGCCAAGACGCCAGTATCGGGAACGGTTGTCAGCATTCCGAAGCCGGAAAGCGATCCGGAGCATTCAGCTTCAACCCCACTAGGCTGGGCTGCTTATACTCCGAATCCTTACATTGCTAACCAAGTGCCCGCAAACCGCTTTCTTTTAATCAAAACGGAGAAAGGAATCTCTTACGTCGATATCAACGAGATTGCTTCCGTGGAAGCAGAGGGCAGCCCCAAACCTGAGCCGATCATGGAGAATAAACCAGTATTGCTCTTGGACACTGGGACCAAGTCTTTGGGAGGCATGGCTCAGATTAGTTATCTCTCGCATGGAATCTCGTGGGCACCGAGTTACAAAGTGGTTTTAACAGACGCCAAGCGAATGACCATCGAACAAAGTGCAGCGATTAAGAACGAACTGATGGACCTGAGCGATACAGATTTTTCGGTGATCAGTGGCTACCCCAGCGTTCAATTTGGCCAAGTGGTTTCGCCGCTGGCCGCGACGCAAACTTGGGCGCGCTTCTTTCAACAACTGAGCAGCAGAAATGGATCAGGCAATACATTCATGAGTAATAGTATGGTACAAGGCGTTGCATCCAATCGACTGGGGGGAGATGGCGGCGGAGCAGATCCGACCATTGCCCCAAACACGGGTGACACAATCGATTTGTACTATCATTCGATCGGCAAACTTACACTCAAAAAGGGAGATGCGATTTCAATCTCGACGGGCGCGGCGCAGGTGGACTACGAACGCATTGTCCAGTGGACGATTCCAGACAATCGTGATCCATGGGGACAGCCAACGAACAATCGCAACGTCGACCCGAACACGGGCGAGCCATTGCAAGACGACGTTTGGGATGCCTTGAAGTTTAAAAATGCGTTGCCCTTTCCAATGACAAGTGCACCTGCCATGGTCATAACCGGCGGTAATTTCAGCGGCCAGGGGCAAGTGCTTTGGACCAACAAAAACGAAGAGGCTACTTTACGCGTCAACAAAGCCCTCAGTATTCGAGCGAGGCACGTCGAGTATGAAAACCAAGTGGCGGACCCGGCTAAGTCGGAACGTGACATTGTTTACATCGGAGGCCGACGGTTCCGAAAGGTCACGGTCAATGGCGAACTGAGGCTGAGCAACCATCGCGCGACGGATACGAAGTTAATCATCAAGCGACAGTTTTCTGGCGACTATCTCAACGGGGATGACTCGCCAAAAATCGACCTTCGTGAAGAGGGAGTCTGGACAATAAACAAACGTAACGAACTTCAGTGGACGATCGTCATGAAACCGGCTGAGGAACGCACAATTAAATTCCAATACGCAGTGCTAGTCAATTTTTAGTTCGCTCGCTCGAGTGTGTGGCACGTACTGGGGCACAAAGGGCACTAGTACTTTGTTCGCGGAACGGCGCAAGCCGTCCAGTGAGTCTCTGGTGCGACACCGGAGGGCTCGCGCCCTTCCGCTAAAAAAGCACAATCGAAAGCGAGTAGGCGTAGGGTGGGCTGAGCCCAACCTATTGGATTTCGCACATTTGCTATGACTTCATTGCGATGGAGCCGTTAGGCGTTGAGCCAGTATTAAGGCTACGTCGGCTTCGATTTTCAGAAGGCTTTTCCAGAAGTCGACCCTGGCGGGATTATTTGTCGAATGCGCTCTAAGCGTGCTCATGCAATCCAAACCCTGCGAAAATGCGAAAAAACTGCTGCCGATCTGGAATTATCGACGCCAATCTATGGCTATCTTGAAGGCGACCCATCGAATTTCTTGAGAGATTCCTATTGTTTATCAATAGGTGCTTGGCACCTATTGACTTGGCAGGCACCTATTGACTTGGCACCTATTGACTCAACTAGGATTGAACGCGCCTAACACGAGGTGAACCATCCAACACGGGCTCATCGAGTTGCTATCATTAGAGCGGCCAGGGTACGAAGATCTTCGATCTTCGACCTTAAAAAAGTGGACTGTATTTTTTACGAGAAACGGCGGTTAGATGACGAATTGCAGTCGGAAGTACAAAAGATCTATTGGTTTGGAATCGCTCGAATCGAGGTGCTTGATGGCTGGGATCGTCATGACCAACCAGGAGCAATTGCTTGTCGAACTGGTGAATCGAGCTCGTGCCAATCCTGCCGCCGAGGCGGCCCAGTTTAGCATTGATCTAAATGCAGGTTTACCAGCCGGGACGATTAGCCCCAATCCGAAACAACCACTGGCACCTCACCAATTACTGATTAACTCTGCTGGAGTGCATTCTCAAGATATGCTCGATCGCGACTATTTCGATCATAGAAACCCGGAGGGCAAAAGTCCAACGGATCGAGCTGCTGCCCTAGGCTACAGCGGCTCGGTGTCTGAGAATATTAGTTGGGGAGGCAGCACCGGACCGATCGACAATAATCAACATGTTTTGGAGAGGCACGAGGCGCTTTTCAAAAGCTCAGGCCATCGAAAGAGCCTTCTTAACGAGCCGTCTCGAGAACTCGGAGTCGGAGTTCGCTATGGCGTCTTTACCAGAAACAATAACAGCTTCAACGCAAGTATGGTAACCGAAGTATTCGGAGTTGGCTCGTTCGCATACATCACGGGAGTTGTGTTTGACGATCGTGTCGTTGCGAATAACTTCTACGACATCGGTGAGGGGACCAGCGATGTGGTCATCACTGCTACCGCCGCAAACGGGCAATCTTTTCAGACGATGACTGGAATGAGCGGCGGTTACGCACTACAAGTTGCTTCGGGCACCTACAACGTCATTTTCTCGAAAAATGGTTTGACGTCGGGAGCCGGTCGGGTCGTCACAATTGGAGATCAGAACGTCAAGGTGGATTTCGCGAGTCAGCTTTCAACAGCTTCCTCGCTCGTGCTTTCGATCGACCGCAACTCCTTCTCCGAAAGTGGTGGGAGCGATATTGCTCGCCTGACCATTCGACGAATCGGATTCGACTTCAGCACACCGCTGGATATTGCGCTTTCTACGGATGCTTCCGAAGTCCAACTGCCGGCAACGGTAAGGATACCTGCGGGTTCGGATACGGTGGAGGTGTCCGTTGGAGCTGTGGATGATCGGCTTCTCGACGGAACGGTTCGCGTCTCGATCAACGCTTCAGCTGGGTCTATCTCTAGCCAAGCCCTCTCGGTCGATGTTCTCGACAGTGAATCACTTTCGATATCTGCGTCCGTGGTCCGCTTCGGTGAAAATGCTGGAAGCGGTATCTCCGTGTTGACTGTTTCTCGCTCCAATACGGACACAGACCAACCGCTCGTTGTTAAACTATCGAGCGACGACACAACCGAAGCGACTTTGCCTGATTCCGTAGTTATCCCGGCCGGACAGCAATCGGTTTTTGTCGGCCTCAATGCCATTGATGACCGACTTTTCGATGGCACGCAACGCGTACGCATCACTGCTCAAGAAGCAAGATATGCCTTGGGTTCAGTCGAAGTGGAAGTGTTGGATGTACAAACGATTGCAACCGTTTTTAGCAGCAATGTACTGATCGAAAACGATGCGAGCATGCGCAGCGCGTTAGGAACGGTCACACTCCGCTCCCTTGCTCCGGCGGGTGGCATGCTGGTGAACATCACGACGCTGCCTCCAACGTCGATCGCGACGCAATCATCGATTTTGATTCCTGAGGGGCAGTTGACAGGCACTTTCTCCGTAAGTTTGCCCGAAGACAACCAACAGCAGGGACGTCGCATGGTTCGAGTTACAGCAACTATACTGGGTGACATCGCGGTCAATAGCCAGTTCATACTCTTGGATTCGATTTCCGATGGATGGCACAACGTCAACAATGCATTTGATGTCGATGGTGACAACCGTGTGGGCCCGCTAGATATATTGGGATTGATCAATGAAATCAATGCGAATGGATCGCGTCGATTGGTTTCGTCCAGAGAAGTGGATCGCGCCTTGGCGCTCGTTGATGTCAATAACGATGGAGCCTTGGACCCGTTGGACGTACTTTCGATCGTAAATGAGGTCAACCGTCGAGCATAGTTGCAAACTAGAGCTCTTCAACGAGGGCTGATGTTCTGTCGCAGGCTGGCTGGTGTTCTGTCGCAGGCTGGAACCCAATACCAATGCGTGCGATGCTTATCCGAAGATCGGCTTGCGATCGGCGGTCGACTCGTCGGCTCGGTGGAAATCGACTACGTCAGGCTGTTCCATTTGCCAAGTGTAGAAGGCTGGTTCGTCATTGATGACTGTTGGGAAGTCGACGATGCCGTCGTGGGCAGAACGCAGGATGACCCCCAATTGCTCCAACTCACTCACGTACTCTTCGAGATGCGTGGTATCGTTTTTAAGATCCTCTTGGATCTCGGTGATCTCGGCGTCGTAGATTTGGTAGCGAGCTTTTCCCTCACCGCGTCGGAGCATGCGACGCAAATTCGACTTGCGTTCCGTCAGTTCCCGGTGCGAGAGCGAAATATCTGTGACGATCAAACGAAGCAGCGGCAGCATGGCTCTCGCTTGCTCGATTGAAAAAAGTTGAGTTGTTTTGGTTGACATGATTGGCACAAGCCCTGTTCGTTGCCTCGATCGAATCGCTCCATTCGAGTTTGATTGCCAAGACGATACCGACAACTCGGAAAATAGGAAAGTTCACTTCGAAATTCCCATTTGCGAACAATTCGAGTTTTGCATTTGCGAAGAATACCGAACATTACGCGACGTAAGGTTTCGAAGTCCACATTCCCTTTTCTTATTACTGTGCACCTTTGCGGAGCATAACTCAATTCTTGCTCGGATTAACCAGCATTCAATGACTGATCTGCCCAGATTGCTGGGAATTTTCCTCCGACCGATACGGTAAACTCGTCGCAAACTTGATCTACCAGATCGGCCGACACCCGCGGCGATTTCCGAACTGCGCCGGCAACCAGGGCCAGTTCTGCTATTTGCGTGATTTTTCTTGGGATTCCATCGCTCAGCTCTTGGATTCGAGTGATGGCCTGACCATCGAAGATATCTTCTCCACTTCCCGCTTGACTTATTGCGAAATCGAAGTACTCCGCTGTTTGGCCGAGATCCCAGCGGGGTAAATCGATTTTTAGTTCGCACTGGTCCAGAATCCACCGCGGCAAGTCCACAATGGCTTCGTCATCGACGGTGAGCAACATGCTCCAATGCGTGCGTGAACTCCAGAGCTGAGAAATCGCTTGAAACACTTCTTCGGTGACATCGTAAACATTGTCCAAGAGCAGGATGGTCCGATGTCCAATGGCCGATCTTGCGAAGAGGTGATCGTGGATCCGACTCCAGCCGATATGCGATCCGTGGAGTCGAGAATCTTGGGCATCCTCGTCCAGGCCGAGGCCGCTCAAAATACGGCTCGGAATGGAGGCGGCGTCGGCGCATCTCAAGTCGACGCGATACAGGCCTTCCCTCGGATTCTGTGGGTTTCTGGACCTGCAGAAGTGTTCAACGAATACAGTCTTTCCGACCCCGGAGGGACCCAGGATCAGCCCGAGTTGTTTGTTTTGTCCGATAAGGAATTCGCATCGAGCAATCGCTTCCTCGATGGTTCCACCGGTGAACATGCCTCGGCCGTTCCGGCTGATCGAAAATGGGGAGCGAAGCAATTTCCAATGTCGTAGGTAACTCATGATTCGTCCTGTGGAAAATGGACCGGAGGAGGTAAACGCGGGTATTGAGGAACGAACCCGAACCCGCCGCCCGAGCGATACCTGTCCGTTTTCTCGGCTCGTTAAGCTCTTCCTCTTCATCAAATCCGGAACGACATGGAGACTTTCCGGTCATTTTTGCGATTTTCGGTGAAGAAATCTTCGGGCGATGGTAAGCCAATCCTTTTCACATTAAACTCCAAGGCATGATCGGTCCTATTTTTCAACGAGAAACAGTAACGCTGCCCAGGCGTGGAAGACACTTTGTCAGCCGAGTTGTTTTTGCACTGATGCTGTTTGCCATAATCTGCACGACTTGGCTGCTATTGGCCGGTATCCAGCCGGTGCAGAATGCCGGTGATTTAGCCCGTTTCGGTGTCTTGATCTTCCAGCTCATTGCCCCTTTTCAACTGATCGTTCTGTTGTTCATGGCGGCCCTTTCGGGCACTACGGCGGTTAGCCATGAAAAAGATAAGCAGACGCTGATTCTGTTGCTGATGACGTCGCTGTCGAATTCCCAAGTGGTTCTCGGGAAAATTGGAGCTGGATTGCTCGCCACGATGAACGCTTTCCTAGCATCGCTGCCAATTGTCTTTACCTTGACGCTGCTCGGGGGTGTCTCTTTGGAGCAGGTAATCGAGTCCGCTTGGATTGTCGCTTGCACGCTGGTCGCCAGCGCGGCGTTGGGTGCCACGATCGCGTTTTGGCGAGAGAAGACTTTCCAGTCGATCGCGGTAACCATGCTTTTGATTGCACTTTGGCTGGCGCTTGGTGAGGCGATCGCTAACGGTGGCATTCCGTTTTTGTCCCCTTCGTCGGCTATCCTCATCAGTCCCCTTCGGGCGATTTGGGATGTGACCCAACCGATTGCCTCGCGATCGCTTTTGCCTTTCTCGATACCAGGCGGCAATGCCATGCTCTCTGGGATGGTGATGCTAGCGATTGCGGTCGGATTGACATGTTTGTCGATTCGCATGCTTCGTATCTGGAATCCTTCTCGCGAGAGGCGTGGCCGGAGTGAGGGGCAAGAAGAGTCGGCCAGTGAAAGCGAAATCGGCTTGGACAATGCAGGTGTTGCAACCCGCGGAGTGAACCCCAACGCGGATTCGGTGCGGGCAGATTCGGTGCGACCAGTAAAGAAGTGGAAAAGTCGAGCACCGCGCAGGGTTTGGAACAACCCTATCTTGTGGCGCGAAATGCGGACATGGGCTTACGGTCGCAAGGTCCTGCTTATTCGCCTAGCTTACCTAGCCTTTGGACTGATGGTCGCATTCGCTTTGCGAAAGTATGTTACGACAGGCATGGCGTTGCAGGCAACTTCGTACCAAGAGGAATTGGTACCGACCGCGGTTTCCGTCATGGCGCCGTTCTTTGTCTTGTCACTCATTATCATCAATGCCTTGGCGGTCAACTCCGTTACCAACGAACGGGACGGTGGTGCGCTGGATTTGCTCCTGGTGACCGAAATCTCGTCGCGTGAGTTTGTGTTTGGCAAGATCGCCGGTGTGCTGTACGTCACCAAGGAAATGGTCTTGGCGCCATTGCTATTGTGCCTCTACCTATGGTCACAATCGGCCCTGACGACCGAGAACCTAGTTTTTACCCTCATTACACTGTTGGTATTGGATGTTTTCGTAACCATGCTTGGCATCCATTGCGGCATGATTTATGCCCAGAGCCGCGCGGCGATTGGAACCAGTCTAGGAACGGTTTTCTTCTTGTTTCTCGGCGTAGCAACTTGCATGCTGATCATGTTGATGTTCCGGGGTTCGTTTGGTCGGCAGCTAGCACCCTTCCTTTTCATCATCCTCGGTGGTGGGACGGGATTGTATGTCGCGCTGGGGAGTCGCAATCCGTCGCCAGCGATCACGATCAGTTCGTTCTTGCTGCCGTTTTTGACTTTTTTTGCGATAACGAGTTTTATTCTCCGCGATCAGGAGCTTGCGGTCTTTAGTGTGGTCTCGCTTTCGTATGCCTTTGCAACTGCGGCGATGATGATTCCCGCGCTGAGTGAGTTTGATTTTGCGTTTGGCCGATCGCGAACGGCTGACGAAGAGTGAATTCGATGCGTCCGACGAAAACGGAGGTTTTCCATTGCCGTTAGCTGCGGATGCATACGAATGGAATGCGATCGCTTGCGTTTCGATCTCAGCCGCATTGGTTGGCATGCTGCTTCTGTCGGCTCTTTTCTCCGCTAGCGAGGCGGCTTTGTTTTCGCTCACTTCTGCTCAGCGGCTTCGATTGGAGTTGAGCCGCCGAGCAGATCGAGCCATCGAACGGCTGCTGGGGAACGCCTCGCACCTGTTGACCTGCATTTTGCTATGCAACCTCGCGATCAACATTACGTTCTTTTCTTTTGCCAATGTCCTTTCGTCCTGGATTACACAGAACAATAGTACTTCGCGTTGGAGCTTGCTTCTCGGATTTCTAACGGTAGGTAGCGTGATTCTTTTCGCTGAGTTGTTACCGAAGAGCATTGGCGTTTTGGCTCCGCTCAGGATAAGCAGATTCACAGCCATCCCGATGCTGGCCATCATGCGTTCCATTTTGCCACTCGTCAAAGCCATGCATGGTATCAATGACTTATGCCGTCGGCTTATTTGGCCGGGTTTGGTCCCGGAATCGGTGCTCGAGACTTCGGATCTTGAACGGGCGATCGAGCTCAGCGAGACCGATTCGAAGATGATCGACCTCGAAAAAGGGATCCTGCAGAACATTTTGCAATTGTCCAAGATTCAGGCGCAAGAATGGATGCACCCGAAAAGCCAATTCACAGCCATCGGTCTGCCCGCGTCGACGGATCGCATCGCAGAATGGATCGAAGAGCAGTTCGATACTCCCGACGACGATGATGCGAGCAAGCGTGAGCTTGTGCTGGGGCTGTCGCTGAACGACAAAGAAGTCATGTCTACGACCACCATCGACGAGTTGAGGCACGCGGTCTCGGGTCGTTTAACGCCGCGTACGCAACCTGCCTTCTATGTGCCCTGGTGTGCGAATCTGGCCAACGTATTGCAGGAACTGCTCAAACTGGAGTCCAAGGTTGCGATCGTTGTCAACGAACGAGGCGATACGATTGGGGTGCTGTTTTTCGAAGATATCATGGAAGCTATCTTCGCTAGTCCTTCGACGGCCATTCATACCATGGGACGACCCTTGTTCGCCAAGACGGGGGAAGCCAAATGGGAGGTCACTGGTTCCACCCGCATCAAACAATTGGAACGCTCGCTCGGTATCAAGCTACCTGAGACTCGCGACGCCACCATAGCTGGTATCCTGCAAAGCCAACTGCGGCGACTGGCGCAGGTAGGGGACCATGTAGCCTGGGGGAACTTCACGCTTCAGGTTACCGATATTCCGCGTCGTGGAGAAATGTTTGTGCAGATTACCAGTTCGGAGATCGATATCGCAGAAGATGAATCGGGAGGTATCGAATGATAGTCGCTGTCCTACTGTTTTTTGCGGCGGGCATGCTCAGCGCTTTCTGCAGCGGTGTGGAGACCGGATTGTATCGAGTGCCTAGGGTGCGGTTGGTGCTAGACGCGGTCGATGGTTCGCGGGTAGCCCGCGGGTTGTTATGGTTGACCAATCATCCCGGGCTATTTGTGTCGACGTTGTTGGTTGGCAACACTATCGCAAACTACTTGGTACCGGTGAGTGTCGCATGGTTTGTGGTATCGTTGATCGGTTACAACGACGCGTGGATGAACGTAATTGTGAGTATCCTCAGCACTCCCGTTTTGTTTATCTTTTGCGAGCTATTGCCGAAGAGCTTTTTCCATAAGCTGCCGCACCGACTCTTGCGAACGGCGGGTTGGCCGCTATTTGTGTTGACTATCGTTCTCTTGCCGCTGACATGGATTCTTTACATTCTGAGCCGTTGGCTGCAGAGTATCTTGGGGGAAGAGCCGCTCAAGATTCGGCCGGCACTCGCACGTCGAGAACTGAGGCAAGTGCTCGAGGAGGGGGAACAAGCGGGATTGTTGGAACCCGTCCAAAGAGACTTGGTGCAAAACATGTTCGCCTACGGAGGGGACCCCATTTCGCGCTACTGCATGCCCTTGCGAGGCCTTCGAGCGGTGCCGATCGACTTGCCGATGGAAGAAGCTCGGCAGATAGCACGGAAATCCAATCAGCAGATATTGCCGGTATTGCATTCCAAAGACAAGCGTTTGGTTGGTTACTATGAGATCAACGATCTGTTGTTCGGAGTTGACGTCCCGAGATTGCGAGCCGTTTCGACCTTTGAAGAGAACGCAGGACAGATTTCTGTTCTCAACAAAATGGTATCGCAGGATACGAAATTGGGACGGATCGTCAACCCAGCCGGGCAGCTTGTAGGTGTGGTTTTACGTGATCGACTGGTCTCGCAAATGATCCAGCGGACATAGACTGCCCATGCCCGAAGCAAGTTTCATTTCGATCAATCTTGATAGTCGAACAACAATCAATCCATCCAGCTCCTCAATATTGGATTCACCCTCGGGCTTAGGGATAGTCACTTCAGATCCTTTGCCCGCTCGCTCACCAGCCATCAGAAATTGCACTGGGATTCCGCTGGGACTTCGAAACTCCTTTAGCCCATTGTCCCATTGAAACGCGTCAGCCAGTAGCAATTGCTTGATCAGCGCCGAATCACGTGGGTTGATGATCATGTCCAAGTCGGTCGTATTGCGTTGAAAACGGCCAGCCAGACGATCCGGTGTGACTGCACTAGGCTCGGTCTTGTTGGCCCCACAGCAATGGCGGCTGAAGATGCCGGACAGATTTCATCGAACGAAAATCTGCCGAACGCATTTCCAGCGGTCAAGCTGGTCGGTTGTTCCCCGTTCGCGGTTGCCGAAGCATTGGGACTGAACCAAGCCCTTTGCGTTCACCACCGCGATAGTCATTGCTGGGACATCGTGCTTACGACAAATCTCAGCTAGCTTCGCGGCCATTTCCTTCGACGGATCTTGAGCCCGACCGGTTAAACAAATGCTGGCAGACGCAAGGAACGAAAGAAACACAAATGCTTGCGAGTCAGGAAGGGACCATTTCATTAGGATATCCTTGGTATCGAAAGATACAAATTTGTATTTAACGGCGACCACGTCGCTGGGCTAGCCTTGCCCTCAAACTTCGGCATGGAACGCCGTGTTTGGAGCAGAATTTCCTGAGCGTACCGCATGTAGACGACTGCTTTCAGAAAACGACCAATTTCCGACAAGAAAATCGGTAAACATGAGACTGCAACTCGCATCCAGCCAATCGTTTGGGGGACTTTCAAGAGAGAATCATCCACGATCGGCCGGAATCTTTCATGCTGGCTCGGCCAAGCTGGCGATCTTGGAACGTCCATAGCCGAAAATTAAGTCTCATCGACCGATTGACTTGATGTTTTACTCGCATTATTTTAGAGGATAACTTTAGTAAGTGAGGTTTCCTGGCCCATTTTTCCGAAGGCTCGATTCGAGCAGTCATATGGATGGGATCGGGCAATGCACCTTGCCGGTTTTGATTCCTGTGTGTTTAAACTCCTCTCCCACAGGGTCGATCTTCGCCTTTTGGCGAATTCATTATTTTTTTGAGGAACCCTAAAAATGCGTAAACGTCAACGTCAACGTTTTGCGTTCACCCTAGTCGAATTGCTTGTGGTGATCGCGATCATTGGAATTCTTGTCGGCTTGTTGTTGCCTGCAGTCCAAGCTGCCAGAGAAGCGGCTCGAAGAATGCAATGTAGCAATAACCTCAAACAGTTGGGGCTTGCTCTCCTGAACTATGAGTCTAGCAATAGGCGGTTTCCATCGCTTGGCCATCGTCCGTTAGCTGCGTCGCGATCAACTCCGGGAATGGGTCGATTGACGGGCGTATCTGGCTTGTATTCGTTTCGCTTGAGTGTGTTACCCTTCCTGGAACAAACCGCTCTCTACAACAACATGGTAGCTCGAGCTAGGCCGAATGGGCCCGGACTTCCTGTGCCGTGGAGATGCTCCACACCGGATGAGATTACCTGGGGCATCAATCAAAAGAATTGGAATATCGACCTGCCAGCTTTCATTTGCCCGTCAGACTCTCCACCGCCGGATCGAACCTATGGGCCTTCACTTTCCAACTACCGTGGTTCGGTAGGGGATCTCTACGAGTGGAATGATTGGATCATGCCCGAGGCATTGGGAAGAGGAGTTTTTCAAACGAATACATATCTCTCGATCGCATCCATCTCCGACGGAACATCCAGTACGATCATGATGGGGGAGGTAGCTGGGGGTGGAGGACCTTCGGACCTGCGGGGTGGAGTCGCCATGTCTAATGGTACTAGCCAAGCAGCATTGACACCTGCTAGTTGTTTGGCTCGCTTACGAACCGTCAATGGGCGAGCACAGCTATCAGCCCCGGTACGACCCATCGACGAACCACTCAACGCAAGCAATTGGGAAGGGACCGTCTACGCATCCGGTGTCACAACCATGTCGCCACCCAACGGTCCTGCTTGCACACCCGCCGCTGCTAGTTCATGGTTTCTCGAAGCTCTTATTCCGCTGAGCAGTTTTCACACGGGTGGTGCTCAAGTTGTGTTGGTGGACGGATCTGTACACTTTTTATCCAATAGCATCGACGTCGGGAATCAGTCAGCCTTTCAGTCCCGAACGTATTCTGGTCCCAGTAACTATGGCGTGCTAGGAGCACTCGGTAGCCGAGCGGCGGGCGAAGCGAATGCATCTGTGGAATAGCATCTCGGCATAATCTGACGATGTCAAAGCGTGCTGGACTCTTCCGGTACGCTCTTTTAGAGTTACTGTGGTTCCTCACTTTCAAGACACAAGCCCATGTTTAGGTTCGCTTCTTGTTTTTTTCTGTTGATGTTCGCATCATGTGGTAGCTCGGGACCAACCAAGGTCTCTGGCAGAGTCACTCAAAAAGGTGAACTAGCGCCCAATGTTTTGGTCGTTTTCGCGCCGACCGGAAGCGGAATTACGGGCGCTGCCACAACCGATTCCAATGGCAACTACCAAATCGGAAGCAGTGTTGGTAACGGCCTGCCTCCTGGGTCCTATTCGGTAAAGCTAAGTTCGAGCGAGGTAGGGGTGGCTGAATCGAATCCTTCGCCAGGAGCTGGGGGTAGAGATTCTTTGGGCGAGTCAGACCGCAGCCGATCCAGCAAAACGCAGTCGAAGGTAAAGGACGCAATTCCGGCCAAGTATGGAACAGGCGAATTTTTCAAGGCGACGGTCGAGGCGAAATGGTCTCAAAGCTTCGACTTC
>Ga0335394_10002316_pt1 | contig 21388 bp, 15 predicted proteins | sample MAT03_FD_205741 | JGI IMG/M metagenome (GOLD analysis project Ga0335394, IMG submission 205741) | Freshwater microbial communities from Lake Fryxell liftoff mats and glacier meltwater in Antarctica - MAT-03 (spades assembly) (version 2) ...
CGTTCGGCGCGGTGCCGGCGCCCTCGCTGCCGGGATGGACTGCGACAGGCAGGCCGCACTCGGCGGCGGCCTCGTAGATCGGGTGGAAAAAGCGCTGACCGAAAAGCCGGTTGGAGCCGCTGGCCATGAGCACTTGGGAAATTTGCGGATGTCCGCCCCACTTGCGGATCTCCTTCGCGGCCGCGAGCGGATCGGAGTGATTGACGATGATCGAGCCTCGAAAGCGGGTGGAAAATGCGAGCCAGGTGGCGACCAGCCACTCGTTGAGCGCGGCGGCCAGTGCGGTCGCGTAGTCGGGGTCGTTGTGCAGCGAGAGGGACAACATGCCCGAGCCGGTGAGAATCGCGTAGTCGATGTGGTAGCGGTCCATGTGGTCCTTCATCAGGAAGGCGGGGCTGCTCCCGGGGCCGCCGGCGCCGTCGTCCGGGCGGGCATCCTCGCGCAGGACCCCGACGGGCGAGGAGTAGCCGGCCCATGGGATATTCATCCCGCGTGCTTTGACCTCCTCCCGCCAGTAGGTCGGCAGGAAAGGCAGCAAGTCGTTGGGCGACGCGAGGGCGTTGTGGACATCGGCGTCGATGAGTTTGAACGCGGAAGGTGCGTTAGTCATGGCGGGAGAGATTAAGGTATCGAGAAGCCGAAACGACGGGGATGTTTTCCTCGTTCACGGTTTGGGCAACAGTGCGGTGAGGTCGGCGACAAAGACCCCGCGCGTGCCGCCTTCAAACCCGTTGAATGCCACGAAGCGCCCACTGCGATCCCAAGCGGGATGCGGATCCACGCGAAACTCCCCGGCCTTCATGGAAACGAAAATGTTCACCAAGGTGCGCTCGGTGCCGTTTGCCGTGTCGAGCAGGCGGAGCGGCGAAGTCCCATCGCGCGCGGAGACCGGTTCGTCCGGATAGGCATCGGTGATAAAAAACGGTCGTCCTGCCGGGTGCTGCGAAGGATGGCCCGAGCCGGGAGCGAACAGGAGCTTGAGATCGGTGCCATCGGCGCGCACCGCGATCAGTTCCGGGCCCGGCTTGCCGTCGACATCGAGATTCATCGAGAGGCGTTCGCCGTCGGCCATCCAATTGATGTGATGTCCGCCCTTCGCCCATTGAGCGGGGGTGACGGCGGTCCGCAAGTCCGAGCCGTCGGGCCGCATCGTGATGACCGCACGCAGGCGACCCACCGGCAGGGCGGCGCGTTGAGGATTCCGATCCTTCCGCGCGGTCCACTGCACGGTGGTCAGGAGACGCGTGCCCTGAGGATTCCATTTTACCTGAAAACAGTAGTATTCGAAATCGTCCGGGTCGGGGACCGCGATGCTCGGCACGGTTTTCTCATAAATCTCGCGGAGCGTCACGATGCGGCGGCTCACGCCGGAAAGGACATCGGTGATCTCCACGCCGTCGGTCGCCACCGGTCCGATGTTGCGCGGTGGCATCGCGCTCTCCGGCACGACAACGCCATACCCTACTTGCGCGCGGCGCGAGGCGATCAGGTTATAGGACGCGAGCCACTTCCCGTCCGGCGAGACCATAAAAACCGTGCCGCCCAGTCGACGCGAGGCGCCGGTCAGCGGGTTGAGTTGAACCGCGAAAGCCTGCCACGTCGCAGGGTCGACGTCGTTGAAATAGAGCTCGGCGTCGGTGGCGCCCCATTGGACGTTAGCACCCAATTGCATTTCGTAGCCGCGCGAGGTGGCGACCACCCGCTCGCCGCCCTCCACCAGATCGACGACCATCACTTCACCCGCTTCACCGGCCTGCGGGGAACGATCTTCGCGAGGGAAACGAAACATCGCGAGATACCGCCCCGACGGACTGAACGGCGACGTATCGAAAAACCGCTGGATCGTGCGGCCGGAACTCGCCTGCACGATGCGGGCACCGGCGACGGCGGCCGGATGCGCGGGAAATTTATCCCAGCTCGGTGTAAGCACCGTTTCGACCGCGACCGCGCTTTGCAGGACAAGGAGGGCCGAAAGAGCGAAGAGGCGGGATTTCATATGCGGTCGATTAAAACGAGATCTTCGTCGTCAGCGTGAACTTGCGGCCCTCGGCGATCGACCACAGCGGGATCGAACCATCGGGATTGATCGCGGCGGGAACGAGTTCGTCGTTCGTGAAAAGATTGCGGACGTTCAGCTGCACTTTAAGACCATATTTTCCACGCACAATCTTGGTTTGATACGACAGCCAGGCGTCGTAGCGGGTCTCCTCCGGGCCAAAATAGGGTTTCCGGACATCCGAGATGCGGATGTCGCTCGGCAGCGCTGCGCCGCCGGCGGGCACGGGCGTCAGATCGGCGCGGAAGCTGGCCACCGGGTAACCGAGCGCAGCTTTGTCGAGCCAGCGCACGCCGGCGCCCACACCCCAGCCTTTCAGGCGCTCCGCTTGGAAATCGTAATTGCCGACAAAATTCGCGTGCCAGCGGCGTAGTTCGTGCACGGCCGCACCGTCGCTCGACGCGGCGGTGTTGAAGGTGTTCAGCACCGTGCGCTGGAAGGTCGCGGCAAACATATTGGGCTCCGTCCGGCTACCGATCAGCGGAATGGCCGCTTGGGAGAGCGGTATCCGATAGGCCCAATCTTTCAGCCACTCGGTCGCAACGGGCTGGCCCGAGGCCGTGCTGGTGGCGAACAGCAGTTTGCGGGTGGCCGAGCCGGTGTTGCTCCGGACGGATTTCTGCTCCGACACGTTCAAGACAAACGAGAGTCCTCGCGTCGGCCGAAACATCACTTCGAGCTCCTGGCCCTTGCTCACGAAATCGCTCGTATCCTGCACGCCCGGGTTGACGGAGGACGGCGTGCCGTTCTGCAGCTGCCATTTAAAAAGGGTGAGCAATTCCTGCGGGGGCGAAACGTAGCCGACGGGAAAACCGCCCGCGCCGGCCGGCACCCAGCCGTTCAAAACGGCGTTGTAAGACTGGGTGTGGAGCGACACCACCTGGGCGGCGAGGCCACCGACCGCGCCGTTGAAACTGCCGGACTGGGTCGTCTCGAAGAAGTTCAGTCGGGCGCTCAACTTGCCGTCGAAAAACTCCACGTAGAAGCCCTTCTCCTCCGTCACGCCCGCCGGCGGAGCGATGGCGGTGCCAAACGGATCCACGGTTTGACCGGCCGGAGGGCTGAAGTTCTCGGACTCGCCATAGTAGACGTTAAAGGCGGAGACCAAAGGCACGCGCCGCAACCAGCTCTGCGGCATCTTGGCCACGCCACTCCACGCGAACAGGGTCTCCTCGAAATTTTGCGGAACGATGGAGGAATTGCTCAGCGTGAAGGCGGGATCGTCGACGAGTGCGTAGCCTTCGCCGTTGGCGACGATCGGCGCATTGACCCCCCGGATCGAGGACTTCTCTTTTCTCCAGCCCACGGTCGAAACGAGGTGATCCCAGAGCCAGTTGCTCTGCAGCGCGAACGCCTGGGAATCGAGCTTGCGCTGGTTGAGCACAGCCGCGCTCGCGGTGTTCGAAACGCGGTCATCCTCCCGCCGCAGATCGATGGGCGTGTAGAACGGACTGTGGGCCGGCTGCTGCGAGACCGCTGCGGAGGGCGCGGGCGTTCGCGTCAGCACTACGCCCTTACCATTCACCTCAGTATTGAAATTCATCAGGTCCTGCCGCAGCCCGGAGATGTTGGCACCGATCGGCGAAGCCGCGTTCGCCAGCGAGGGTCCGAGGTAAACCCAGACGACGGGCTGCTTACTTTGCGGAGCGAGGCGGCTCTGGTTATTGCCGTTCACCCACACATCCGGCGTGTAGAACAAACGCCCGCCCGAATGCGTCCGCGTCGTCAGCTCCTCCCGCTGCGCGAGCAGAGAGAAAACGTGTTTTCCAAGAATGCCACCGAGCCGGTTCGAGATCTTCTCCTGGAGGTTTAGCTCGTAAAAAACTTTTGCCCGGGAGGTTTCGATCTCCTGCTCGTTGTAGCTGGTGCTACCCGCCGTCGAGATGAAGGGCCGGCCAAAGTTCGGATTGGTTTCGCCGGTCCACATGCGGGTGTTCACATCGATCGAGATCCAGGGGGAGAATTCCGAAATCAGATTCTGCAGACTCTCGTTCCAGCGCTGCCGGTTGAACGACAACTCGAATCCGGCGGTGCGCTTCAGCATGAGCTGCTGCAGCGAGACGTCCACGGCCTCCAGCCGGGATTTTTGGCGCGAATTGGGACCGACCAGAAGAGTGTCGAAGAAGTTAAAGATGGAGGGATCGGTGAAGTTCTCCGCTGTGTAGAAGGCCTGGTCGGGAAAGGCGTAATCCTGTCGCACCCGGCTCAACTCGCGGGAATAGGCGTGCTGCGCCGTGTTCGTCAGTCCCGACCACGGAAAAAAAACGTTGTTCGAAACCATCGCCCGTCCCAAGACCGCCTGGCCCGCCGGCGAAAGCGGGGTGTTGTCGCGCGGCGCTGTAGCCTCCGGTCCTTGGAAGACAAACGTCGGCGAGCGGTTGACGTTGTCGACCGTGCCGATCGTGGCGGTGCGGGCTGCGGCCGTGAAAACGCCGCTGGCCACGCCCGGATCGTAGGTGACCTTGCCGCGCGCTCCGAGCGCCTTGAGGCTGTCGGGCAGAGTGGCATCGAACCACGAGGACAAACGGTCCGAAGGCGGCAGCACGCGCGGGTTGTTCGCCACGATCCGGCCGCGTTCGTAGGAGGCGCGGACGACCGTGGAGTCGAGGATTCCGCGATTGCGCAGCGGCTTTACATCCCAAGCTGCCGCCACGTATTTCCGCTCGATGTCGGTGAACGCAAATTCCTGCTGGTATTTTTCGTCGTCCTTCACGCCCGCCACCCGCAGGGCGAAATTGCCCCGACTCGGCGCCAGGTTGGCGTCGAGCGTGGCCCGCCAGCTGCCGTAGCTCCCGATCGACAACTCCACTTTGCCGCGCTGGCGTTGCAGATCCGCCGACGTGGTCGACGTATTGATGATGCCGGCCGGACTGCCGACGCCGAAGAGCAGGGCATTGGCACCGCGGTTGATTTCGACGCGGTCCGCGTTGTAGCCATCCATCGGAACGATGGAGCGGTAGAAATTTCGCGCCTGGGTCGCCTCCGCCAAGCCGCGCACCCGCGTGCCGGTGGGTCCATTGCCGAGCGAGGGTTCGCTGGTGACTCCACCGCCCGCCGGCGAAGCCCCGGAAAGATTACCGCCGAATCCGCGCACCTCCATGTTCGCCTGATAGACGAGAACGTCGGCCAGATTTTTCGATCCCGTGTCCTCGAAAAACTTCGAGGTGATGACCGATACGGACGCGCCTAGGTCGGTGAGTTTGGTGTTGAGACCGGTGCCTGCGAGCGAGCTGCTCGCCTCGTACCCCACGTCGGTCGTGGTCTGGACGTTGAAGGGCGAGAGTAGAAGCGGCTCGTCGGCGGGAATCGGCGCGTTGGCGCTCTGCGTGAGCGTCTGCGCGGCGAGGGGCAAGGTGACGAGGGCCGCGAGGAGCCATCGATGCGTGCGAAAGGGTGCAGTGGGGGCGGGGGTCTTCATACGGGAGGATGGGCTAAAGGGCACGAAGGAGCGGGAGACCCCGGTTGGGGGCCGAGACGGAGAACGAGAATCGACGGGCTGAGGGTTAGGCCTGAGTTTGCTTGGGGATGACGCCGTTGGGGACAGCGTGAGCGACCATTAATCGAACTATACCCCTGACAAAAAATGCGGTCTATAGGTGGGTTTGATATTACTTTCCTTAAATTGATTCTTGTCCTCCCTGACCTTCCACGCCATCGAGCAGCTCAATCGACCCTCCGCCGGCGCGTACGAACCCGGCCTCGTCATCCCAAAGCGGAGCGCCCTTCTCGTGCGCTCCACCGAGTCGAAGCTGCGCTTCGTTTTCACGGCATAGTCGTCGAACACGCCAAAAAAAACCCGCTGCCAAATTTCGCCAAACCCTTTTTCGTCCGCGAGATCGCCGGCCACGTGAAACTGGGCGACAAGCACCTCGCAAACCAAGTCCCCTTGCTTAAACGTTGGCTGTCGTTCACATCCGCTCGGCTCCCGGGGGAGGGCGGTCTCGCTCCCGACGGTTTCCGAATTGATCGAGAATGCAGCGCTCCGTTGGAGATTTTTGGTGAGAAGCGGCGAATTGGCGGACTCAGAGGTCGACGCTCAGAGTGAGTGCATATTTGCGCGGTTCGATATAATACAAACCGCTGCGGAGCACCTGAGAGGCGGAGGTCGCGGTGGCGGCCCGGGTGGCTGTGCCGTTGAAGACAGGGTCGTCGTGGTCGAGCAGGTTGCTGACGTTGAGCTGGGCGTTGAAACGGTGGTTCATCCAGCGGAAGCGGTAGCCGAGCGAGGCCTGGGCCACGTAGCGGGCGCTGGCCTTTAAGTAGTCGAAGGGTCGGTTGGGCAGATTGCCGATGATGGTCTTCCCCACGAAGGTCGCACCCGCGCCCACGCTCACGCTCTTCAACAATCCGGAGCGGAAGGAGTAATTGCCGAAGAAGCTGGCGGTGTAATCGGGGCGTCCGTTGAGCTGGCGGCCCTCGGCCGCGTTGTCGAGGCGGAGTCGAAGGGCGGCGATGTCGGCGACGACCTGCGCCAGGGCGGTGGTGTTCGGATTGGCGGCGGCGGCGTCCCATTCGGCGATGTTCTCCGAGAAGTAGCGGCGCAGACCGGGGAGCGTGTTGCTCTGGGTGGCCTTGGGGAAGGCGACGTTACCGCGGAAACGAAAACTCTGCGTGAGGTTGGCAACAAGATCGAGTTCGTAGCCTTTGGCGTGTTGGTCGTTGGTGTCGCGAAAAGCGGGGAGCACGCGATCTGCCTTGCCGAGGTTGGTCCACAGGCGGTTGATTTCCGTATTGGTGCCGCCCGCGGCCCGTTTGGCTTCTTGCGAGTCGTAGTGGCCGATGGAGGCGGTAACGCGGTTGGAGAGATTGAAGCGCAGGCCGAACGAGAGGCCTTTTCCCTCGGTCGGACCGAAGACCTCGTTGTAAATGCCATTGGCGCCGGCGCCCACGGGGTTGAAAGTCTCGGAGTAATTGACGTAAGCCCCCGCCGAGGGAAGGGGGAAAAACGTGACGCCGCTGCTCAATTTGGTGACGGCCACCTTGAGGGGAATGCCCTTTCCGATTCCGACGACGCGGCCTTTGGCATCGCGCGAGCCCGTGCCTGCGGTTACGTTTTCGGGCAGGGATTCGTAGAAATCGCGGCGGACACCCCCGACGTAGGTGACGCGTCCTTTCCATATGCTCGCCACGGTGCTCAGTTGCACGGAATCGAGCGTCTGCTTTTGGCGGGACTGGTCCCGGCGATAGAATTCCCAGGTGTAAACGGAATCGCTGGCGGGGGCGATGAGCCAGGACTTGGGGCCGTCTTGAAGATAAGCGCGGTAGTAGAGCAGATTCGCCGCATTGGTCAGGTCGGCGACGGTGCCGTTGGAGCGGCCCACGCGATTGCCCTTCGAATCGAATACCTCGATCCGGCGACTGACGAATAGGTTGACCTTTTGTTTCCAGAGTAAAACCGGCAGTTCGTAGGCCGTGACGACGCGCGCATCGTAGTGCTTGTTATTATTCTGGGAATCGGTGCCGCCCGCCGAATTGATTTCCATGAATTGCTGGCCGAAGCGCGGATTGGGCACGCCGCCGTCGAAAAACTGGATGGCGTCGGTTTGAACGCTAGTGAACTTGATGTTGTTTTGGTGACGCAGTTGCTCGGCGTATTGGTAGGCAACCTCAGTCACGAGGCGATCGGTCCACTGATGCTCATAAAATCCTGCGAGCACATTATACTTAATGCGAGTGATCGTGAGATCGGTGGGCTGGAGGGTGAAGTTGCGCGAGATCGTGGGGAAGTTGGGCACGAAGGCCGCCTTGCTGGGCTCGATGCCGAGGCCGGAGCCGTTGGTGGTCCCGTAGCCGATCTGATTGCGGACTTGGTTGCCGTCCCAGACGAGTCGATCGGCGTTGTAGCGGAAGAGGCCGGAGGCGCCGGCGGGGAGCGCGTTGTTGGTCGCGGTGGTGCCGTTGAAACCGACGCCGTTCCACAGGCTGGTGGAATCGGTGAAGCCCGGGATGGAGTAGTTGGTGTCGATCTCGCCCAACTCCACCTCGACGCGGAATTCGCTGCGCCTCCACGGGCGATAGGTGAAGGCGATGTCGCCGCCACGGCGGTTATTCGTATACGTCGAGACCCAGGTGCGGTCCCTTGTTTCGAGCAGGTTGACGCGCACGGCCGCCTTCGAGCCGATGGACCGATTCAGATCGACCGTGCCGCGGAGAGAGCCCTCGCTGTCGGTGCGCACGGTGAAGGCGTTGATATTCCGTCCGATCTTCGCCTGCTTGGTGCTGGTGTTGAGGACTCCGCCGACGACACCGTCGCCGAACAGGATGGAATTGGGGCCGCGGGCGGATTCCAGACGCTCGACGATGTAGAAATCGACGCTGTTGAGATTGCGGAAATAATTGCGGGCGGGGAAGCCGCCGCCGATGCCGCGGAAATTGACGTTGTTGCCGTAATCGGCGTCGGCGGGACGCGTGAGGGTGGCGTTAGTCAGGAAGGCGGCGGCGTCGGTGTAGTTGAGAGCGCCGATATCGTCGAGAAACTCCTTGGTCAGGACGGTCGTATCACTGGGCGTTTTGAACAGCTCCGTGGCCATCCGGCCGCCAACGAGGGATTCCCCCGCAAGATAACCGCGGTCCTTCTCGGTGTTGACGGTGAAAGGCGAGAGCCTCACGGCATCTTCCGCGGGCGTCGTCGAGGCGGAATTCGTTGGGGCAGTCTGTGCCGAGAGTATCGTGCCGGCGGCGAGCGTAAACGCGGCGATAAGCCGTGCGGTTGGGGACTTCATCGTTTTTCTGGAGTATGTGGAGGGGTCGTCCCGGACCTGGCGGGGGGAAAGGTCGATCGTGTCTGTCGAGGGCGAAGCGGTACGGAGAACGAGCGGACTGGCGAGCAGCCGGCAGTGCGGCCGCTGCGACGGGGTGGAAGAAGGAAAGTTTACACGTGCAGTTTTGGAAAAGAGCAGCCGACAGGACCTTGAGGCGAAAACAAGTGCCAGGGAACCGCGAGGGAAGGCTGTTTGCGTGAGGTTGACTCCGTTTGGGACAGCGTGGGGAGGGGTGATAAAACTATACTCGCGACAAAAAATGCAGTCTATAGATGGGTTTGATATTACTTTCCTTAAATTGATTCTGCCGACGCCATGACCTTTCACTCCATCGAACGCCTTGGCCGTCCCTTCGTCAGCGTCTCCGAGCTCGGTCTTGTCATCCCGAAAGAAAGCGCCATGCTCGTGCGCAACGACGAAGTGAAGCTGCTCTTTTTTCTCCAGGCGGACTGCCGGCAAGAGATCGAAGGCGTCGGTGCGTTCACCATGAAGACGGGGGACATCTGCGTCGTGCCGTGCGTCTGCCGCCAACACTATCGGCAGATCGGCACGCCGAACTCGGCGCGCATCCACGTGCTCAAAATTTCCCTGAGCCTGCCGCCGCTGCCCGCTCCCGGGCACCCCGCGAAGACCTCCGTGAAGGGCAATCCGGAGACCGACCTCGGCGCGTTCTGCCAACATCATTTCAACGAGATCCGCCATCTGCCCGCCGCCCAGGACGCTCCGATGCAGGAGATCATGCTGGCCATTCGCCGGGAGGCCGAGAGCCACCGTCCCGGCATCCGCCATCGCGTGCGGGCGCTTTGCACCAATCTCCTCGTCCATGTGGCGCGCCGCCTCCACGAGGCGCCGGCCGCCGCGAAGCCCGCCGCCGCCGCCGGCCACGGCACTGTCGTCAACCAAGGCAAGGAATACCTGCTCCGAAATTTCGCCAAACCCCTCACCCTCGGCGAAATTGCCTGGCACGTGAAGCTGAGCGAGGAACACTTTTCACGCGTCTTTCGCAAAGTGACCGGACAGACGGTTTTTGACTATCTCCGCACCATCCGCCTCGAAACCGCCAAAACCCTCTTGATCGACTCCAGCCTATCGCTCACCGAGATCGCCGCTCATACGGGCTTCGGCTCGCTTTCGCTCTTCAGCCGCAACTTCTCCCAATACGTCGGATTGAGCGCGTCCGCCTACCGCGAGCAACGGGCCCTGCGCACGCGCTGGTAGAAACAGGGCGCGGTCGTCGGAGTTTCAGTCCATCGCATCCCGAAGATGACTGCCGCGCGTTCATACCGGTTTGCGACCGGCGCGACGCGTCGGGTTCACTTACCGATCAACTTGGGCCAGTTCGCCTCGGCTTTGGAGATGTTTCCAGGGAGGTCTTCCGCCCACATCGCCTGCACCTTGGAGGAGTAGTTCAGATAGAGCTTACCTTCCACAATTTTCCATGACGCCGGGTCGATGGAAGCGGTGTATCCGCGGCTGACCGCCGACGCGCAGTAGCCACCGAACTGCGGCGCATACTTCTCCGGGTTGGCCTTGAACAGCGCGCTATTTTCGGCCGAGGAGAAGCGCCATTTCGCGCCAATCCATTCGACGGTAAAGCGGCTTTCGCCTTCGACCGGCCTGGAGTCTTTGAAATACGCGACCGGGTCATAGCCTTTGATGGCGACCCCCAGCAGGGAGGTGTTGACGGGTTTCTCAGCGGCGAAGGCCACACCCGCGAACGCGGCGAGAAGAATGAAAATGCGGAGGAACCGGATTGAGCGCATGGAGATAAAGGGACAGGCTGAATCGATGCGTTAGAGACGGCTGCCGATAATGGGCAGTTGGCGACGGTGGATTAGGAGGACGGCGCTGCAGATCAGAACCGTCACCGCGAGACCGGAGAGGAGGCCGTCGTCGCCTTGCACGGCGATGCCTAGTTTCGTGAGATGGAAAAAGATCGCGCCGGCCATCGCACCGAACGCCAACGCTGCGCCGATCGCTGTCATCCCAGGAACAAACAGGAGGACACTCGCGATGAGCTCGACGACGCCCGAACCGTAACGTCCCCAGGGTTCCAGCCCGACGGTGGTGAAAATGTAGACCGATTCCGGAGCGCCCGTGAATTTGAAGTACAGGGTCTGGACGAGGACGATCGCAGCGACGATCCGGGCGACCCAACTCACGATGGTCATCGGAGTGGTGAGTGATGCAGAAGAAGCGGAAGGGTTCATAGCAGTTACCCGTAGGAGGCACCGCCCTCACTCTTATTCCTGGCGACCGTTCGACGGAGGATGTTTACAGAATGCGCCGAAGCGCATCTACGCCGGCATCGGTGACCATCACGTAGATGTTGCGCGCATCGCCCCACGACACCGACGCGAGCGTGCCATGTTCACGAAACATCGGAGCCGCCGTGTCACTGGCGCTGTCGCTATTCCGTCGCGGTGAAATGTAGACATGGAAAACCGCGTCGCGTTTGAAACAAATCTCAAACACGTCGCGCCCAGCGAAGCGTACGACGCGGCAACGATCCGCCTGGAGGCGGGCCGTGTCGGCGGGGATTCCGGCGAGAAGTCGATTGGTGGGGTCCTGTAACCACGCGCCCACCACACCCGCGCGATTTGCGTGGACGGCACCGGCATGATCGCCACGAACGTCGAGTGCCGCGAACCGAGCCAGACCATCGGTAAAGAAACCTCCGTCGGCGGACGTATACGGTCTCAGGCTCCATAGTGTGAGTGCAAGGACGATCGCCGCAGCCAAGCCGACCCAAAGCGGGCGTACCCAGGTCGGCCGCGAACGGCTCACTTTGGCGCCCGCGAGAATCGCGTCGCGCAGACCGCTGGGCGGCTGGACGGCCCGCAACTTGGCGGACACCGCGGTATCGAATGCCTGCTCACGTTCCAACCAGACGCGCAACGCGGGGTCGCGTTGCGCTTTTTCGAGCGCTTCGGCCAAAACCGGATCCCCGGAATCGTGACCACCGGGACGGTAGGCCCCGAGTATGAATTTCGCTTCGTCGTTGTTCATGGACCTGCCTTTTTTTTAAAATGGGGAAACTCCACGACCTGACCCGTGGTCGCTGCCGAACCACGGGCCAACACCGCGCGCAATTGCGCTTTTCCTCTCGAGAGTCGGGACATCACGGTGCCGACGGGCACATCCAGCGCATCTGCAGTCTCCTGATAGGAAAGATCTTCGAGGTAGAAGAGCGTAAGAGGTGTACGGAAAACTTCGTCGATCTCCTGGAGCTTTTCAATGACCTTGTCTGCGTCCATCCGCCTCACGTGATCCACGACTTCGGCCGGTGTATCCTGCGCGTCGGCCGGCAGATCTTCGATCGAGGTGAGACGCTGACTGCGGCGGTTCCCCCGCAGGAACTCGCGGTAGAGGGTCGTAAACAGCCATGTTTTGGCACGAGCGACGTCCCGTAGCATGTGGCCTTTCTTCGCCCAAACGAAGAACGTCTGTTGTACCAGGTCGCTGGCATCCGCTTCGCGTCGCGCCAAACTGAGTGCGAAGCGGTAAAGAGGCGCGTAGTGCGCATCGACTAGCTGAGTGAAGGCATCCTGACTCATCGGTGTATGAGTCGCGTCACGGTCGGTTATTCCCGCCGACGCGCTTCAGTGCGCGAAACTTCCGCAAAGGAACCGCAAAAGCGATCCTTTGTGGGTAAGGCCGGAGAGAAAAGGGGTGAGGTGCAGGTGCGGGGGTCGACGGAGCGGCGCCTCCTTTCGGACCGATCGCCGCCACGAAATCCTTTAAAGTGTGTCGTCGACCCTAGCCTGCCCGAGGTCCATGGTGCCGACCCATCATGAACGTCATGAATGCGACCGTCGGTACCGCTGGGGTGGGAGAACAGGGATGCGCACGATTCGGTTTGGGGCGTTCGCCCCTAAGGTGGGCGCGGACGGTCGTTTGCACCGCGGCTGCACTCATTATCGGTCTCTCGACCCGCGCCGTCGAACCCACCGCCGCCGAAGCGCGACTGACAGTGGCGGCATATTCGGGGCCGTATTTTGCCGGGGTGCTGGCCAATCCGGAACTCAACGAAGCGAGCGGTTTGACCGCGTCGCGCCGCGACCCGGATCTCTTCTGGTCTCACAACGACAGCGATGCGGGTCCGCGGCTCTATGCCCTGGGATCCGACGGACGGAATCGGGGGGCGGTCACCGTTCGCGGAGCGACGAACGTCGATTGGGAGGCGATCCGCTCGTTCACGTGGCAAGGACGTAGCTGGTTGCTGATCGGAGATGTCGGTTTCGACAACGGCAAGCGGACCGTCTTCAAAATCTACGTTCTCCCCGAGCCCGATCCCTCCGCGCTTTCTCCCGAGCGAGAGATCGATGCGGAGGTAGCGTGGTCCTTTCCGTTCGCTTATGCGGACGGCAAAAATCGCGACTGCGAAAGTGTGGGAGTCGACGTGAACGAAGGGGCGATTTATCTCCTGGAAAAACGCGTTTTCCCCAGCGGGCTTTATCGGTTGCCGCTCAAACCGGCGACGGACGGGATGCAGACGCCGGTGCGTATTTCGATGGTCGATACCATCCCGCAACCGGACGCCGAGCTCGCCGCGGCGAAATCGGTCAAAGCCAGCTGGCGGGCGAATGCCACGGACATGGATTTCGCCGCGGACGGTTCCGCAGCGGTGGTCATGACCTACTCGAATGCCTACTTGTTCGCACGCGCTGCCGGAGAGTCTTGGATCCAAACCTTCGCGAAGGAGCCGCAGCGGCTCCCGCTTTTTCACCTCGATAAGGCCGAGCCGGAAGCCGTTTGTTTCGCCGCCGACAGCCGCACGATTTTTTTGACCTGCGAAAAACCGCCCGCGCCGCTGCTGCGGTACGAACGCCTCGCGATCCCGCCGACTCGATAAAGCCTTCGACCTCCGCGGTGCGTTCGTCGACCAACGCACCCGTCGAACCTGCTTTACTTCAACCGCTCGATAAACGTCAGCAAATCGGCCATGTCCTGCACGCTCAGGCCGCCTTCGAGGCCCTCGGGCATGAGGCTTTTTCCCGAGGAGGAACTGCCTTTGATCGTGGAGCGGGGCAGATCGACCGTCGCGCCCCCCATGATTCTGAGCGACAAGCTGGTGGCATCGTCCCGCGCGATCGTTCCGGTATAGGTATTGCCGTCCTTCAAGTTTACGTCGAACGCGATGTATTGCGGTGCCACTTCTTTGTGCGGATCGAGAATGGCCGTGAGCAACCCGTCCCGACCCCGATTCTTCACCGTCACGAGATCGGGACCCAGCTCCATGCCCTCGCCGTCCGCACGATGGCAAACCACACAGCGGCCCCGATAAACGATTTTGCCGCGGGCAGCGTCACCCGACGCGGCGATGGCCGGCTGATATTTCTCCAGGACGTCCGCTCGCGACGGCGGGATCGCGGAGGCCAGTGCGGTTTGCGCCAGCGTCGCGAGCCGAGGCGTCTTGTGCTGGACCAGGGCCTGCACCTGGGACGCGCTGAGTTCGGCGGGTTCGATCTTCCCCGCTCGAATGGCTTCCAGCAGCGCTTCGGCGCGATCTTCGCGGGCAAGGAGTGCAGCGAGGGCCGCTTCCTTTGCATTCGGCGCGTAGGCTGGCCAAGCGCGAAGCAGGGTCGAGGCAACCTCCTTGTCGGGGTATTGCGCCAGCGAAGCGATCGCCGCGATTTGCACCTTGTCCGACTGACGGGGCGCCAGCACCGACGCCAACGGCTCGCGCGCCTGCGCGAACGAGGACAGTCCGAGCAGGTCGATCGCCTCCAGCCGTCGGTCGGGAGGAGCCTTGGCATCGCTGGCCACACCGGCAGCCTGGGCGAACACCGCGGAGAGTCTCTTTTCGGTATCGACGAGCGCGATCGAGGAACCGGCTCGCCGCAGTCCTTCGCCGAGCGCACGCAACCACAGCGCGCTCGTCCCAGGCTGGGCGACGAAAGAAATCAACGAGGCGTATCCTTCGACGGGTTTCGCCGCGGCGCGGATCTCGACGAGCTTGGCGACAAACGCCGCGTTCTTTTTTGCCGTCGTCATGTCCCGCGTCATCGCCGGAAAAAGCACAGTCGAGACGATGTCCGGACGTCCGCTCAAGAGCGCATCCGCGATCCAGGGGTGATTCGCGTCGCGCATGGCGAGGGCGCCGTAGGCGGCGGCCAGGGGAGCGGATGCACGGACATTTTCGCCGGGATTGGCCAGCGCCATCTGTACGGTGAAGGCCAGTTGGAAACGAACGCGCTCGTCCGAATCGTCGACCAACGAGGCGAGCTTTTCCGTCACGGCGGACGCCCACGATGCCCGCAGCAATTGTTTCTCCGCGACGACGATCCCGCGTTCGCGGACGTGGGCATCTTTGTCGGCCAACGCCGCAAGGACGGACGCGTCGTCGATCCCGCCGAGCGCCTCGAGCGCGCTCAAGGCGTGAAGTTTCGCGAGCGGCGAGGAGGACGCACGGACCAGTGCGCGCAGCGCCGGGACGGCGGATGCGTCCTGGCGTTCGTAGAGAAGGCGGGACGCCGTATCGCGGTGCCAACCGTTCGGATGTTCGAGGGTGGCCACGAGTTCGGCGGTGCTGGCTTTTCCGAGAGCGACCGAGGCGCGCCGCGTCCAGTTCGAGTCGGTCGGAACCACGCGGTAAATGCGCCCGCGGTCGTTGCCATTGTTCAGGTCGATGTACTTTTTGATCTCTTCCGGAAGGCTCCAGGGATGCTCGATCACCTCGCGATACATGTCGCAGACGTGCAGCGTGCCGTCCGGAGCGTTTGCAAAGTTCGCGATCCGCACCCAGGTATCTGTGCTGGCGGCGAATTCCACTCCCTGCTCGTCGTCGGGGCGTTTGCCGACCAGACTGACACCGTTCGGGTAAAGTTTCTTACGGTGGATGAGCTGACCCCCGGCGTCGCCGGTGAAGGTATTGTTCACGAAATCCGCACCGTAGGCGTCGCCCCGATACACCGTGGTGCCGGTCGCGCCCGTGAAATAACCGCTCACCCGACCGCCGCCCTCCACCACGCCCTTCACCACGCCGCCAATCCGCCAGCGGGTGCGGATGATGCGCCAGGGCTCGTCGGGACTGATCCGAAAAACTTCTGCGGCGCCGCCGTCGGCCGCGATGCTTTGGCGCGCGTTCGGCAGGGAAAAGAAGGGATTCAAACCGGCGTAGCGGTCGTCGTAGACCCAGAATTGCAAGTGATCGGAGTTGGAGCAGCCAAATTTACGTCCGTAGTTGTCGAAGCTCATCCCATACTGCGCGCCGCCGGCCTCAAAGCCGAACTCGTAGGTGCGGGGATCGAACCAGAAATCGCGCGAGGCGAGCTCGCGCTCGGGCAGCTCGGGGCGTTTCGGGCTGGAGATTATCCCGCGGTTGCCGCTGCCGCTTTGCACGTGGATGCGGTTGTCATGGCCCCATTGAAGGCCGTTCAACATCGCCTGAACGTTGATCCGCGCGAGTCCGGTGCCGAAACCGGTGTAGATTTTTTCGCGAACCTCCGCCTTGCCGTCGCCATCCTTGTCTTCGAAGCGCCAGATGTCGGGAGTGGCCGCCACGAAGAGACCGCCGTTTGCCCAGATGACACCGGTGGGCCAGGGGAGATTGTCCGCGAAGACCGTGCTTTGATCGTAGATGCCGTCGCCGTTGGTATCCTCGAGCATGGAAATGCGGCCGAGATGGGGCGTCACATCGCGCATCTCGGAATAATCGATCATTTCGCACACGAACATGCGCCCATTTTCGTCGAAACAGAGCGCGATCGGGTCGCGCACGAGAGGTTCGTTGGCGGCGAGTTCCAGCTTGAAGCCCGCCTTAACTTTCCAAGTGGCGATCGCGTCCGTGGCTTCGACCGCCGGATAGCGCGGAAGGTCTTTGGCAGGATCGACCGTCACCACGGCCTTCGTTTCCCCATACGCCTGTTGGTAGGAGTTTTGGTGCTTCAGGACCTCGGCACCGAAGGAGGTTGCACAGCCCAAAATCGCAAGCGTGACCGGAATAGAAGATTTCATCGGGGAGTGGCTCGGTGGAACAGTGATAACCCTTCAGTTCCAAGTCACTCCTCCGTGGCAGAAATCCCGCCGTTTCCGACGATTCGATTTTACGCCCGTTCGTCCAGTGAGATGTAAATCTCGGTGGGAGGGCCACGCTCCGTCGTGGCCGGGATTGCGCGTTTGCGCGCTGCCAATTGCGCAAACCAACAACCGTTCCTCGCGACGCGACGCACCGAAGAATTCGGCAAATCCCGGCCATGAGAGAGAGGCTGTCTTGCAACCGCTCCCGGGCCAGCCCTAGCAGCGGCACCCTTCACCGGCATAGCCTAGGCTCAGATCGAAAAGATCCGCTTCCCTCGCTGCAAAAATGTTTGGAGTCCGGCCTTTAGGCCATCCGAAATTCGATCGCACTCTTCCCTGACGGCCTAAAGGCCGGACTCCAAACTCTGCCGTCGGGGCTCGCGCCGGGTTGCGAGACCGTCTTTAAAGCGTGGCCCGCGATCCGCTCGCAAAAAAGGCGCCCGAAGTTCGGGCGCTGGCGGTTCGCGGGAGGCGAACGATGCGGCTGGGATAGAACGGAACTTATTTCCCGAGCACTTTTAGGATGATGAAGATCACAATCGCACCAAGCAGGCCGCCACCGAAGATCATGTACAAAATCGACCAACCGGCGGCGGCAACGGGAAGGAGCTGTGTAAGTAAGGTCATGGTCATAGTGCTCCGTTAGTTTCGTTCTCCAACCGCCAGTTCCTCGCGTCAGGACGGGAAAGGCCGGACCGCGTCATCGGAGTAATTCCGATATCGCGTTCGTTTGTGGTGTTTGTCGGATGGGGTGTGCAGCGCGCCGCTCACTCGCGTGTCTGTCGCCCTACTCCGGGAAAGCCGCTAGCGTTTCGTAAGGCGTTCGAAACCGAAAATTTCGGCATCCGCATTTTTTTGCCCGAGGATCCGATCGCGGATCAGCTCGGCGGCGAGGAGACTGTAAGTGATGCCATTGCCACCGTAACCCAACGCAAACCACGTGTGCGGCATCTCGGGGTGCGCACCGATCAAGGGCAGCCCGTCCTTCGTGCCGGCGAATGTCCCTGCCCACGAGTACGCGACTTCGAGGGGAATGCGTGGGAAGAGTTGGGCAAAACGGCGCTTGAGCGCACCCGTTTTCGCGCCGAGTTTCCGATCGCGGCCCGCCGCAGTGCGAAACGGTTCGTCGTAGCCGCCGACGATCACGCGAAGGTCCTCGGTGCTTCGCAAATACAGATAAGGATCGGCCGTATCCCACAGCAGGCATCCGTTGTCCGGCCAGTCCCGCAGCGCGTCGACCGGTTCGCTGATCAGGGCGTAGGTGCTGTACCACTCGGTGACACGTTTCGGAAGCATCCCATCGGCTTCGTAGCCTGTGGCGACGACGCGGTGCCGGGCACGCACCGAGAACGTGCGATCCGTGGCGAACTCGACACCGCGCGCAGTCAGCTTCGTTTTCGTCACGGTGGTGCGATCGAAAATCCGGGCGCCTGCGTCTTTCGCCGACGCTAGCAAACCGTGCGTCAGCCGATGCACGTCCACTTGGGCAGCCTCCGAAGAACGAATCGCGGCGGGATGGGGGAGCCGGCTCGCGCCGGCGATCGCTCCGCGGTTCCACCACGCGACGTCGAAGCCGGCCGCTTTTCGCGCAGCGAATTCCCGCCGCAAGGCTGGAACGTCCGCGCGGTTGCTCGCCAGGAGCAGACTCGCTTTGCGCAGGAAGCCGCACTCGATCCGTTCCTTCCGAACGATCTTCTCCAGCGCGTCGATTGCGTCGCGACACCGGCGGTAGGCGTGTTCGGCCTTTTCGCGTCCGTAGCGCTCGGTGAGTTCGCAGAGCGGCTCGTCGATCTCGTACTGCAGCAAACTTGTGCTTCCGGCGGTACTTCCGCCGGCAACCTGACGGCGGTCGAGCACGACCACGCTGAGCCCCGCTTTGACGAGATGCCACGCCGCCAATGCCCCGCTGATGCCCGCGCCGATCACGGCCACGTCGCACGTTAAGTCTTCGTCGAGGGACGGATAGCTGGCGATGAGACCGTTCTGAATGGGCCAGAACGGTTGGGAGGAAAGAAGGTCCATGCGGGAGAGGGCGGGACCCGTTGAGCAGTTGGACGTTCCCTACGTCCCGCGTTTGTTGCCGTAGAGTTCGATATGCAGGCGGTGGGCGTAGCGGTACCCGCGCGCTTTACAAACGTCGCTCAGCCAGGCTGACCGGGCGCGCAGCGTTTCCAAGGTGGTGGCCTCGGGCATAAGGAGGATTTTGTGACGGGGGATGTCCAGACCCAGCGTCGCGAGCATGCCTTCGAGTTCGGCGATGTCCGCGGGCGCAGCGACGACGAATTTGAGCTGGTAGCCGTAGTGGCCGGTCAACCACGCACGGATGACTTCGGGTTGCCAGCGGGTCGCCTCGTGTTTTTTCCGCCATGTCGGATGGAGCGTCCGGTCGGGTGCGGAGTTGAGGAGTTTCGGCGACATCGACACCAGGTCGCAGGCGATCTCGTTGGGGGGAACGGTGGCAGCGGTTTCGATCGTGAGGTGGTAGCCTCGCTTTTTGAGTTCGGCTGCGAGTTCGCGCAGGCCGGGAGCGATCATCGGCTCGCCGCCGGTCAGAACGACGTGCCTCGCCGACGAATGCGCTTCCACTGCGGCGACGAGTTGGGGGAGGGTGCGCTGGGTGCCTTCGGGATTCCATGAGGCGTAAGGGGTGTCGCACCACGTGCAGCGCAGATTGCAGCCGCTCGTCCGGATAAAAACCGAAGGCACGCCGGTGAGTTCGCCTTCGCCCTGGAGCGAATAGAAAATCTCGGAGATCAGCATGGCGATCGTGCGCTTCGTTAGCGGGGAGTGGACGAAGGCGATGCCGACATCCCCGACGGTGCGGCCGGCAACGGGTCGCGGTTCGCGTAAGAGGTGGGATCGACGATTCCGGCCTCGAGAAAGGCTTCGCGTCGCTCGACGCAGGTCCCGCATCGGCCGCAGTGTTCGGCCGCACCTTTGTAGCATGACCAGGTGCGGGCGAAATCGACGCCGAGCTTTGCGCCCACGGCGACAATTCCGCCTTTGGTGATGGCGATAAAGGGACGAAGCAGCTGCACGCGCGCATACGTGCCGAGACGCATCGTTTCACCCATGGCCTGCATGAACTCCTCCCGGCAATCCGGGTAAATCGCATGATCGCCGCCGTGCGCGGCAATCACGAGTCCCTCGGCCTCGACACTTTCCGCAAAACCGCAGGCGATGCTCAGCATGATCGCGTTGCGAAAAGGCACGACCGTCTGCTTCATATTCTCCGCAGCATAGTGCCCTTCAGGAATCGCTCCGCCCGAGAGAAGCAAATCGGAGGCGAATAGCTGGTTGACGAACGGTAAAGCAATGATCTCGTGGCGTATCCCCAACGCGACGGCATGTTCGTGGGCAAACGGAAGCTCGCGGGGATTGTGCTTGGCTCCGTAGTCGAAGCTCGCGACAGCCATGACGGTGCGATGCGCCCGCGCCCAGTAAAGCGCGGTCACCGAATCCATCCCCCCAGAGCATAACACGACGACCTTCATGGCAGACAAAGCGGAAAGGAAAGCGTACTGTAGCCCGAAAGCAAAAAGGAACCCTCCGGGAAGTGTGCTGTTTTGAATAATTCGGATTTCATCGATTTTAGCCGATTTCTACCCAATTTCGGTCCTTTTTGACGTAAAAGCGCCCAATTTATGCTCATTTACCACGATTCTCGTTGTGTCGAGTACGGTTCCGAAATGCGTCCGGAGCAACCCGCCCGGATCGGCAAGACCGTCCCCTATTTGCAACGCGCGCACGCGGCGTGGAAATGGCAGGTGCCTGACGACTTGCCCGAAGAGAAGACCCTTCTCAGGGCCCACGCCCCTGCATTGTTGAAGCGATTGCAAGTGCCGCGCGATTTCGATGCGGATACGCCGTATTTCCCTGGGATCTACGACCATGCGTTACGCGCGGTCGCGGCCGCGCTCGGAGCCACTGACGCGGCCCTAAAGAGTCACGAGAAGGCGTTCGCACTGATGAGACCGCCGGGACATCATGCGACCGCCGACCGGGCGATGGGATTTTGTTACCTCAACCAGATCGCGATCGCTGCGTTGTACGCGCGCCAACAACCGGGAGTGGAGCGCGTCGCGGTATGGGATTTCGATGCCCATCATGGGAATGGGACCGAAGCGATCCTTGAGGGACGTGAAGGCTTCCGGTTTTCATCGGTGCATCAATTCCCGGGTTATCCCGGAACCGGTACCTCGTCCACAGCGACTTGCCGCAATTGGACGGTCGCCCCGCACACGCCCTCCGCCGAGCATCGCGAGGCGCTGGAGAAATCGTGGGACGCCGTCGTCGCCTTTCGTCCGGACCTGGTCCTAGTCTCGGCCGGCTTCGACGCCTACGTCCACGATCCCATCACCGCCATGACCCTCGAAGCCGAGGATTTCGCCGCGCTCGGCGTCTGGCTTCGGCAAGCAGGTTTTCCAACCGCCGCAATCCTCGAAGGAGGCTACAGCACGGAACTTCCGCAGCTTATTGAGACATTTTTGTCAGCGTGGGAAGGCTAAGAGAGGTGAGAGTTGTTTTCCCTTGGAGGGCCACGGTCCCT
>Ga0335394_10002324_pt1 | contig 21365 bp, 16 predicted proteins | sample MAT03_FD_205741 | JGI IMG/M metagenome (GOLD analysis project Ga0335394, IMG submission 205741) | Freshwater microbial communities from Lake Fryxell liftoff mats and glacier meltwater in Antarctica - MAT-03 (spades assembly) (version 2) ...
TATAGGTAGCACGGGGGTTTATCCCCGTGCGATGTCAATCGTCGCGCAAACTAATTTCACAGCGACCTTGGCATATCCGCATGGACTGGGCAATCACACCTGCGCGTTGGGATTCGTCTCATCCTCATCACCGCCCGACGATAAATCGTCAGGCGATACCTATTGTTTGATGGCATAGTTCCTCGCTTTGTGTAGAAGCGATTTTACACTACATGTGATTAATCGTTTGCATACGATAAGTCTACACACTATGAGTAAACTTATAAAAAATCTCCTCAAGTTTTTTTTGTCCCACTCCGCATTACAATGGAAAGACACACAAACTCAAGGAGCAACCCATGAAACTCGAAACGATCACCCGCAAGCCTGCAACTCAAACGCACAAAACGCCTTTGCTCTTTGTCCATGGCATGTGGCATGGCGCGTGGTGTTGGGATGAATTCTTTCTGCCGTATTTTGCCGAGCAGGGCTATCAGGCCACGGCCTTAAGTCTGCGCGGACATGCGGGCAGTGAGGGAAAAATCCGCGGGAATACGATTGCGAACTATGTCAGCGATGTGGAGCAGGTTGCACAAACATTTGATACGCCGCCCGTGATTATCGGTCACTCCATGGGCGGATTCCTCACTCAGAAATATTTGGAAACTCATAACGCGCCCGCGGCTGTGTTGCTGGCGTCTAATCCGCATTTTGGGTTGTGGCCCACATTCTTCCGCATGGCGGCACAGCGCCCGAAGACTCTGGCCAAGGTCACGCTGCAATTGCGTTTGTATCCTGTAGTCGAAACGCCCGAGGATGCGCGCATCTCCTTGTTCTCAAAGGATATGCCTAAAAAACAACTCTTGAAATATTATAAAAAACTGGATGATGAATCCTTTCGCATGTTCATGGATCTGTTGGGATTAAATCTCGCGCACCCGAAGAAGGTCAAAACCCCGTTGTTGATTCTCGGCGCGGAGCATGACAACGCCATCGCGCCGAATCAAGTCCATGCTACGGCGCGCGCGTATGGCCTGCAAGCCGAAATATTCCCCAACATGGCGCATGATATGATGCTCGAAAAAGATTGGAGATCTGTGGCAGAAAGAATTTTGGGCTGGTTGAAGGAGAGAGGGCTTTAGGTGGTTTTTACTATATATAAATTTTATTGACCGTAGACCGCAGACGATGGGCGGCGGCTTGCAGTCTGCGGTCTGCCGTCCACCGTCCGCCGTCAAGTTCTAATACGAACCTGAAAAATATTCCGACATCAAATCGCTGATATCCGCGCTGGTATTGGCGCGCACTACATTAAAGAAATCATATCCAGTTGTGTGGCCGCGTGAATATTGGGATGCGTAGTCTTTTAGGAAACGAAAAAAATCATCATCGCCCATCCGCACGCGCAAATCTTCCATGAAATGCGCGCCGTTCAAATACACCGCGTTGACATACGCGCGCTGCGAGCCCCAGTTATAAATGGGCGTATCCACATAACCGCCTGGCCCAAAATAATCGACCCGATATTGCCACCACCAATCGCCGTAATTCGGATAATTGTATTCAAAGAAAATTCTTTCGCTGTAGGCCGCCATCATTTCATCGAGCCACGGCGCAAGCGCCTGGTCATTGCCCACTAACCCATACCACCATTGATGCGCGATCTCATGCACGCCAATCGTGGTCAGGTTATTTTTTGCGCCGCCGCCATACTGCCCGTAAAAATCTGAAGCCAGAAAAACCAGCCCGTCATATTCCTGTCCATCGTGAATATCGGTTTGTACAATTGCCAGCGTTTCATATGGATACGGCGCAAATTTTGTGGAATAGATGCTGACGGCTTGCACTGCCGAATATAAAATAGACTCGCCTGCGGCTTGATACCCGTCGAAATAATACGAGCGGATCACCACCGACCCGACCGCTGATTCAGTCACGAGAAATTCAGTACTCGCCGAGAGGATAAATGTGCGCGCACCGTATAGCCGATAGCGAGTCCACTCGCCGTTTTGGTCGGAAGGCGCGCTGGCCGCAAGGATTACATCCGCATCAGTTTTGATGTTCAACTCAATATCGGAAGCATCATAAACAAGATGCTCACCGAAAGGCATCGGGTCATGCAGAATCCAGCCGTTACTATACGGCACCACAAATGGATACCAGTCTGTGAGATTGATCTGGTTGAAGTCGTAGCCAAAAATCCCAGTGGATGATTTCGCTGGAATGTTGAGCTTGAAGTTAAGCGTCAACGTGGTGGCTGAGTTAGGTTGAAGCGCTTGCGGCAGACTCAATGTAAGGCGTTGACCGTCGAGCGCAAAGGTCGAGAGTGTGATGTTATCCTGTGCCAGTGAATTTAATATAAAGGTAGTACCGCCGTATGAATTGGGTTGAACCGACAAAACAATATCTGATAATGCGCTGCCTGTATTGTTGTAGTAACGAATGGTCTCTTCCACATCCAATGTGTGGGCGCTGAAATCCAAAGTTGCATACAGAATGTAATTTGTGCGCGAAGGTGCCGCAGGCGCTGAGACTGTGATCGTGGCAGGATCAATCGTCGGCGGCGCAGGAAGCGCGGTCTGTGTCGCCGTCTGGGTTGAGGTGACGGTCGCAGTTGCCGATTCAAGCGGTGCGGGTGTGAAAGTCGGCGGTGATGTGTTGATCTGTTGCGCGGGTTGAAACGGCGTGGGTGTGGGCGATGCGTTTGGGTCTTGTGTAATTAAAAGAAAAGTTGGGAAGGTCTGTGGGGTTGGAGTGGGCGCGGCGCAGGAAAGCAGGAACGTAAAAAGTAAAATGTAATACGGAATGCGGGATACATAATTCCTGCCATGCGGTGTATGGAAGCTTGACTGGGTCATTAATAAATATTCTGGAAATATTGGCGCACGATGTCTGAATAATCTGTGCTGGTATGTTCTTTGAGGATGCGGAAGAAATCATTGGCTGTAACAATTTTTCCCTGACCCTGCACGACGTAATCCTGTAAAAAGGCGAAGAAAGCTTCGTCGCCGATGCGGGTCCGCAGGTCTTCGAGAAAGTGTGCGCCTTGAAAATAGGCCGAGTTGGTGTAGGGGCGGAATCCCAGCCCATCATAGATTGGAATATCTACAAAGCCCTGGGGTTTATAAAAATCAATACGGTAACTCCACCACCACCCCACAAGATCAGGGTGGACGTTTTCATAATAGATACGTTCTGAGTATGCGGCCAATGCTTCGTCGACCCAAGGTTGTAAGGCTTGATCGTTCCCAATCTGTTCGAACCACCATTGATGCGATGTTTCATGCACGGCGACAAAGGTGAGATAGTTGGCGGGTGTACCGTCATATAGATTATAAAAATCGCGGCTGAGATAAAAGAACGCGGAGTATTCCATGCCGTCGTTGAAATCACCCATGACCAGCGAGAGTGATTTATGCGGATACGGCCCATAGCGTTGACTATAAACTTGTAAAGCCTCGGCGCTGGCTTGCAGCGCGGCTTGCCCGGCATTGTCACTTAATGGAAAATAATAACTTGAGACCGTTACATCTCCGACCAAAAGACTGGAGACTTGAAACTCGCGGCTGGCGGCGAGTGCGAAGGCCCGCGCGGCCTGGATGCTGTAACGGATGAAGCCTTCCTGTTGTTCGGGAACACCGCTGGCGGCCACGGTGGGAGTCAGCGCGGTTTCTACAAATTTTAGGTTCACTTCATAATCTGCGGCATCGTAAACCAAATGTTCGCCATAGAACCAGGGTTCATGCAGCACCCAATCTCCATCAATAAATGGCACAACGAATGGATACCAGTTGGTGAGATTGAGCTGGCGGTTGGTGTACCCGTAAATACGCGGGCGTGAAACGCTGGGGTCTTCCTGTTCGGCGAAGGGCAGTGCGAGCGTGTATTGAATATTAATCCTCACTACCGCGCGGGGCAGGATGAATGACGATAACGCGATGTCTGCTCTTTGGCCGTTGATGGAATACGTGGTGGTGGGGACGCCGTCAATGGAAATGCTGCCAAGGGAAAAGCTGCCATTCCACAGATTGGGCACGATGGCGATGACGAGTGTGTTGAGCTGGCTGCCTGTCAGGTTGGGATAAAGAATGGTCTCATCCACGCTGACGGTGTGCGCGTCATAATCTATGGTTGTGTTAAGGGTATATTTTGCGCGCTCCAGTGACGGGACGAGCGTGGCTGTTGCTGTCGGTGTGAAGGTTGGCAAAGGGGTGAAGGTTGCCGTGGGGGTGAGGGTTGGGATTGGGGTTGCGCTGGGTGTGGGTGAAAAGGAGGTGCAGGAGACCAAAAAGGAAAGAAGAAGGAAGGAAAGAAATTTATTGGAGGAAGTGGTTTTGTTTCGCATGGGCTGTATTCTACCGCTTGTTGCTGGATTAATTCTCAGCGGCGCAGTTTTTAATCAGATAGACCGCAGCTTCCCGTTCACGGTCGGTGGTCTGCGGCCTATCCATTATGAAAACGTGTTTTTAGCCTTCGATGGTTTTTTTGAGCGCGGCCAGTGTGGCCTCGTATCCTGTAATCATTTGTTTCTTGATCATATCTTCTATGCCCGGCATGGTGGGCATTCCAGCCGGCATGAGCACGGCTTCGGTTTGCATGGTCACTTTTGTGCCGCTGCCAGCCGCTTCGAGAATATAGGTACTGGTTACATCCGAGGCGGGCGGGGCGGCAAATGTCTTTGTGCCGTAGAGGCTGTTTTGCTCAAAGGCGATGATCTCTGAAGTAATGACGTTCACAACGCCCTGCGTCGATTTGATGGTGGTCTTGCATTTTGTGCCGACCTTGAGCGGGCCGTCAAATTCCACATGGGTAACATATTGGCTTTTCTGGTTTTCGGGGTTGGTGATATGCGCGAAGATCACATCTGCGGGTTTGTTGATGATGGCGGAAACTTCAATCAGGGTCATGTGGGTTTCTCCTTGTGAATGTATGTTGGATAACGATAAAGTCATTATATTGATTTTATTCGTTTCCACAAGAATGCAAGCAGGAAAAATACGGTAGCCGTTAGTACTATGGCCGAGCCAGAGACAATATTGAAATAATAACTAATATACAAACCAATGATGGAAGAGAATGCCCCAATCGCAGCCGAGACCAACATCATCGGCCATAGGCGGCGGGTCAGTAAATAGGCAGTTGCCGCCGGCGTTACCAGCATGGCCGCCGCCAGGCTGACTCCTACCGTTTGTAAAGAGACCACCACTGTCAACGCCAAAAGCACCAGCATTAGATTCCGTAACAGTTCGGCGGGCAGGCGCAAGGTCGCGGCGAGAACCGGGTCAAATGAGATGACGAGAAACGGCTTGTAGAATAATCCAACGATCAAGAGAATGATGCTGCTGATGATGGCAATCATCCACAAATCTGAAGAACTGACCCCAAGCACATTGCCAAACAAAATGTGACTCAAATCCACGGCGTAGGTTTGCATGGTACTGATCATTGCCACGCCCAGCGAAAGCGCCGCCGCAAACAGGATGCCGATGGCCGTATCTTCCTTGACATCTCCCTGACGCGAGAAGAATCCGATACTCAATGCGACGATAATCGCCGCGGCTCCCGCTCCGACCAGTAAGTTGCCTCCGAACAAATAAGCGACAGCCACCCCGGGCAGGATTGCGTGCGCCATCGCATCCCCGAGAAAAGCCATGCCGCGCAGCACAACATAGGTGCCCATCACCGCGCACAATATTCCCACGATCACAGAAGCGGCGAGTCCGCGCTGCATGAATTGATAAGTTAATGGTTCAAGAAGAAAATTCATTGGATTTACGACTTTTGATTTACGATTTTGGATTTTGGATTTTGGATTTGGGATTGAGGCGGACGATTACGGAGAGTCTTTATGGAAGATAGAGTCATGGCAACTATTTCATTGACTTCCTTGTATATTTCAGAAATCTGTTCCTGTCGCACAAATCCTGATTCAACCAACAATTCAAGCCAATATGCTGTTTCATCGCCTTCTTCTTCAACAATCTTTAATTTGTTAATCATATCAGGCGTGGATTTGGCGCGGCAAGCCGCGCGATAATTTGCGCCAACTGACGTACCTGACCATACAAGCTGCTTTGCAATGATATTCGCCGAAAAGGAACGCGGCAGTTTCTCCACTTGCTGAATGATCGCAACTGCCAGCTTCTTTGTTCTTGCTTTAAATGTTTTTTCATCCATACAATCATCCCTTCAAGCTCACAGATCGTTGCAATCCAATAATCGTAAATCGCAAATCATCAATCGTTAATCGTAAATTTTTCATCCGGCGGACAACACTCATCCACCAGCATCATGCCATTTTCCATGACCAACAAGGAATTACCAAAAGCGGAAGCTAAATTTTCTTTTGTAAAAACTTGTTGCGGTGTGCCATACGCAATCAATTTGTGATTGACCAAAAGAACAAGGTCGAATCTTGATGCGGCGAGATTTAGATCATGTGTGGAAATAATGGCGGTCACCTTTTGTTCATGTAAATGATCGATCAGGTTAAGGGTGGCTTCCTGCGTTGTGGCGTCCACCCCGCTGAATGGCTCGTCCATTAAAAGGATATGCGGTTCCTGTGCCAGTGCGCGCGCCAAAAAAGCACGCTGTTGCTGCCCGCCGGACAATTCACCGATGGAGCGTGATGCAAGGTCTGCGATTCCCATTTGACCCAGGCTTTTGCTAACTACCTGCTTATCGTGCAAAGTGGCACGTTTCAACCAGCCGATCTGACCAAAACGCCCCATCATGACTACATCCTGCACCGTGACCGGGAAACGCCAATCCACATCCTCACGCTGGGGCACGTAGGCTACGCAATCCTTGTGCGCCCCAAGTGATTCACCATGAATAAAAATCTTTCCGCTTTTCAAGGGCAGGATTCCGACCAGAGCTTTGAACAATGTGGATTTTCCTGCGCCATTCGGGCCGACGACTGCCACGCGCGCGCCATGCGGCACTTGAAAAGACAGATCGCGTAAAACGACCTTATCTCCGTAGGCGATATCGGCATGTTCAACTTCGAGACGGTGAGGTGTATGGGTCATTTTGGATTTGCGATTTTGGATTTATGATTTACGAGCTCGGAGGGTTTTGATGGAGGCGATGGTCATAGCGAGAATTTCATCCGTCTCTTTGTACATTTCTGAGATTTGACTTTGAGGAGCCAGATCCGCTTCTATTAGCAGTTCAAGCTAATATTCTGTTTCATCGCTTTCCTCTTCAATAATTTTCATTTTACGAATCATATCTGGCGTGGATTTTGCGCGCCAAGCAGCTCGATAGTTCGCTCCAATGGATGTGCCTGACCTCACACGCTACCTGGCAATTATATCCGTTGCAAGAGAGCGGGGTAATTTATTAACCAGCTTGATGATCTCAACCGCTAATCTTTTGGGTGTGTTTCATTTCAGTTGAAACCGTCCCGAAGGTTGGCACAAACGACTAAATTTTCTCGACAAAACCTTCGGGACGTTCTTTTTGTCAACTCAGTTGAAACACACCCTAATCTTTTCGTTCTAGACTTAAAAGTCTTTTCGTCCATGTAATCTTCGTTTTTACATCATGGGACACGATAGACAACCATGTTCATCTAATAATCGTAAATCAAAAATCGCCAATCGTAAATTGTTACAATCTTACTTCAAACCATTCACAATTTGAGTCACATTATGTTTCATCATTTCAAGATAGGTAGCGGCGGGTTCGCCGTTAGTTAAAGTTTCGAGATAAAGAGTATTTATAACTGTCACGCCCGTTTCCGCCGCAATTTGATTTGCAAGATCAGTATTCTCCACTTCGCCAAGGAAGATCGCAGGGGCGCCCGAGGTTTTCACAGCCTCAATGCTCGCGGCAATTTCCTGTGCGGAGGCACTTGCTTCGGAGCTAAAACTGGGCAGGATCGTATCCACAATCGTAAAGCCATATCGCTCAGCAAAATATCCCATCGCTTCGTGATTGGTCACCAGCAGACGGCGTTCGGCAGGGACAGTGTTCACCTGTTCCACGATCCACGCATCCAAATTTTTGAGTTGAGTAATATATGCTTCCGCGTTGGCGTTGTACGTTTCTGTGCCATCTGAATCCACTTTGATCAACCCATCGCGGATATTTTCCACATAGGTGATGACAAGGTTTGGGTCCAGCCACATGTGCGGGTCACCAACCATCTGACTTGCATTCTCTTCATCTTCCATTTGGTTTGGCGTTAGTCCATCTGTTGCGATAACAATGACTCTTTCTCCACCCGCGTTTTCGAGCAAAGATTCGATGAAATGTTCGTACTCCACGCCATTGAGAATTAGCAAATTGCTTTTCGCGATCTTCGCCACATCTGATGGGGCGGCTTGATAGGCGTGCGGGTCCGCGCCAAACGGAAGGAGCGAATCCACTTTGAGGCGGTCGCCTGCTACATTTTGGGCAATATCTGCCAGAAAGGTGGTGGAGGCGAGCACGCTCAAAGCGTTGTCATTGCTTTTCGGGGCTGACCCGCAAGCGGTTAAGAAAAGAGCCGCGAGAGTGGTTAATGCAATAATGGAATTGATAATCTTTTTCATTTGTGATCCTTTTTTATCCCCCACCGTGGGGTGAGGGATGTGAGGTTAATTTTTGCTGCAAGCGGCGCACAAGCCGAAGAGTTGCAGCCAGTGCTCATTGATTTTGTAACCCGTTCTTTTCGAAATGATTTTCGTCAGTCCGTCGAGGTCGTCACCGTCGAAGAACTCTACTTGTCCGCAATTTTGGCAGAGTAACAAATGCTGATGGCCTGCCCCGGCGGAGATGAAGGCCTGGCATCCCTGTGGCTGATGCACACGTTGGATGAGATGCAGCTCTTCCAATTTTTCGAGCGTGCGGTATACGGTGACAAGCCCCAATGCACGATACTTTTTTCGCGCCATGTCATACACTTGTACCGGCGTTAAGGCATGTGTGGATTTCTCCACTGTATCCACCACGGCGCGTCGCGCGTCGGTTATGCGGTATCCATTCTCGTGCAGTTGTTCCAACCAAATCTCAGCGGACATGTTTACTCTTTTTCTTATTGAAAATCATTTTCAATAATTATATAGGCAATAAAGAAGTATGTCAAGCAAAATTCAGGGTTGAATTTTTACGGCAGCCACTGCGGCATGAAGCCTTCTGCTATGACTTGCGGTTCTTGAAACCCATGTTTCCAGAGCCCGATCTCAGGCGTGTATATGCCTTTTAATTTAAATTGCTGGAAGATAAGCGCATCGCCCCAAACATTCCATTGTGGAGAATTATAGGCATAATTTGGCTGGCTTGCGATGATAATGCCGTCTAATTGGCCGGGATTGAACAACCAGAATACCTGCGAAGGATCATCTCCTCCAGCGCGCATGCCAAGCAAAACTTCTGAATTATTTATCGGTGACCAGGTTATGGAATTGTATGCATAATCCATATCGTCTTCAGAGCCGATTAATGTGAATGTCTCATTCAGAGTTAAATCTGCTTCACGAACACGTGTGCGGATGCCTGCTTCGCTTTGTTCAACATCGGTGAATAAAAATTTTGTCCCATCCGGCGACCATGTGATCGGGCCGCCTGTGCCGGATTGAAAGATGAGTTGTTCGCCGCTTGCCATATTCAATAATCGAATCTGGTCAGCCAGCCCGTCGTAGGAAGCCAGTTGTGTTCCGTTAGGCGACCATTCGGGACTGTACCCCAGGACTTGTTGATCTTCATATACCGGGCCGTCTTTTCCTTTGGGTATATCCAAAACCCAGACACGCGGAGAGCCGAATTGCAAGTCACTACTTGGCCCGGCTATCTCACGCGAGTAAGCAATGCGTGTGCCGTCTGGCGAAATTGCGGGAGTTCGGCAGCGGTCGCGCCCGCAATCCAGCAACAGGCGGGCTTCTCCAGCGCGATTCACACGCCAAAAGTTAATGCCGCCTGTTTCATTAAGTGCAAAATAAATCATAAACTCGCCATCCCGCGAAGCATCGAAACCAAGCACTTTTACCAACGGGTCAGTGATTTGATGCGTTTCATGAGTACTCAGATTCATGATCCAAATACTGCTTTGTTCATTCTTTGTATTTAGATAAGCCAGCGCAGGTTCGCGCACTTGGAAATCCCAATTAATTTCTTTTTTTAGTTTGTGCTTGTTTGACGAGAGAATGCCGGGGCGAAGAGTCAGCTTGTAGGCAGCACCCAGTTCAAATGGTTGTAATGAAGCGAATTGCAGAGTCTGTGAATCGACCCAGGTAAATGTCCCCTCTATTTTGGGCTGGATGTCGAATAATGCTTCCGCCATTTGCGGATCGACAGATTCAGAAAAAGTCAACTTGATGATTTGATAGGGACCGATCAAACCGCCCTCGGGCAGGCTTGCTGTAACCCGAACACCCGCCTGCGCTGCGGCGAAAATAACAATGCCAACGAACGCCGCACAAATCAAAATCACCGTACTTGCAGTTTTATCAAGTCTTGAAATATTTTTCATGGATATAAATAGGGTTGTTCGGGGATGGGTACACTTTGCACAGAATCAACATTGATGACGAGTAAGGTTTGATCCTTTAATACCAGCGTTGAAATTTCGCCTTTCACCAACACCCACGAATCTTTTTCCAAAGTTTTTGCATCTGGCCAGTTTGCGATCATTCCAATCGAAGATGCATCTGCCGCGCAGCACGAGATGATAAACCTGCTGACGTAAAACTGATTTTCGTTTAATTGTTCATCGCGATATACAAACCCGATCACAGAAGCTTGCTGGCCCAAATAAGAGGTAAGGTCTTTTTCGTAAAAGGAGATTTTCACCCAATCCAAAACATTGCGATCCTGCGCTTCGGTTTCAAAAAGTTTCGCCGCCGAATCCGAGCTGACCATCGGACCCGTGGTGTTGAATCCCTTTGTGGCAAAGGCTGAAGAATCCAATGGGCGGGCGGGAATGAGCACCCCGATGGCAAGCGGCACGATCATGAACCATAAATTTGCAGGCGCGTGATCGTGGTCATGATGATCGTCTTCGTGTTCCTGCTGACGCGAGCGTTTATTTTCATTAAATAAAGTCTGCGCAAGAATGGCAAGAAAGATCACGCCAAAGACTGTCAGCGGCATGAAACGCAAATTAATGTAATAGGTTAATTGTCCGCTGGTGAGTTTGCCCACGAAAAATATACAAAGAGCAAGTAACAGCAGGGCTTGAAAGGAACGATACAATCTGTGCGGCATAAGTCACCTATGGGGAAAGATAATTGAACAGAATCCCAGCCAGTAAACTCATGGCGAATGGGATCAAAACAAGATAAGCCACTGAACGTTTTTTGAATACCTGGGCATACATGATGATACTTTTAATATCCACCATCGGGCCAAAGACCAGGAAAGACAGTACCGAACCAAAACTAAACGTACCCACAAAGCCAAGCGCCACAAATGCATCTACTGTGGAGCAAATGGAAAGCAAGACTGCCAGCCCAAGCATGACCAGCACAGAAAAAATGGGACCATTGCCAATCGTAAGCAATGCGGTTTGTGGAATAAAGGTTTGCAACCCTGCGGCGAGCAAGGCTCCTATAATCAAGTAGCGCCCCATTTCAAAAAATTCATCCGCAGTGATGACCAACGCACCGCGGATTTTTTCAACAAAAGTAGTTGGCTTTTCATGCGGATGGTCATGTGTCAGAGTCAACACGGGGCGCAGGACATTGGCAGTATCCTCTTCCACCGAGAAAACGAGCCCGACTACGACTGCAATTACCAGGCTGAGACCGATGCGCCAAAACAACATCGCTTTCCAGCCAAACGCAGCCGCTGTGCTTAAGATAACAATTGGATTTAAAACAGGCGCTGCCAAAAGAAAAGCGATCCCGGCGGAAAGCGGCAATCCTTTGTGGAACAACCTGCGTGTGAGTGGGACAACTCCGCATTCACAAACGGGAAAAAATAATCCCATCAACGCACCAGAAATGGCCGCTGGAATGGGACGATGGGGAATCCACCTGCCTATTTGATCTTGATCGACGAACATCTCGACCAGACCCGAAGCCAGCGTTCCAAGCAGCAGGTAGGGCACTGCTTCTATAAAGATGCCAAGAAAGACTGTGGCAAAAATATTTAAACGATTCCATAACCAGGAATAGAAGGTGAACGGAATCATGCTGGAGGCGACCGCAATCAATACCCCTATAGTGATAGTCAAAATTAATTTTCGAGGCAGTCGATTGGAAGGAGCAGATGTTTGCATGGGAAGATTATAACCATACTTCACAAACGGAAGATGAAACGCGCTAAAGATTTCCTGATTTATCTTGACCAGATCCATTTTGGGTTATAGCCGGTGATTTCAAAATCGGTGACTTCGCTGGTTTGAATGTTGATCATTTCGAGTTTTGATTGAAGCGGGAAGGAATCCAAAAGATATAGATCGTACAAAATATACTGTCCATCATCAGACCAGTTTAATGTGCCGTGCAAAACCGCGGGCGTGTGGGTGAGGATGCGCGCCTGGCTGCCATCGGCGCGCATCAACCAGATTTGATCACCGCGTGGGATGGACAGGTCACGCCGCACCACGGCGATGGTTTCACCATCCGGCGACCAGGCCGCGAGAATATTTTCCATGCTTTCATTGGTGTTGACATTGGTCAGCGTTTCAGAATCAAGATCGTACAGAAAAAGCTGCGTAATAAATTGATCGTGTTTGATGACCACGTCGCGCAATAAAATAGATTTGCTATCAGGCGACCATTGCACTGCCGCGCCCAGAATATTGGGGATGATGCGGCTCTCACCGCTTTCCAATTGATTTAAGCGAATGCCATCCGGAGCGGCATAACTTAACCATTGGCCATTCGGCGACCAGCGCGGATTTGTGCCCGGCAACAACGCTTCTTGAAATACGGGTTGTGATGTGTTGGCTGCAATATCGAACCACCATAAAGAGGAAGCGCCGCCATCCAGTGACATGTATTCGTAGACGATATGTTTTCCATCCGGCGACCAGATCGGCTGACTGCAAATCACCTGCACACACGGGACAATCATTTTATTTTGTGTGCCGTCCAAATTTAAGAGCCATAGATTGTAATCAAGGTCTTCGGTTTGCTCCACATACACAATTTCAGATTGATCCGCCGCGAGCGCGTAATCAACCACGCCTTTGGCTGTGTTTGTTAATTGGCGCGGATGCCCGCCTTGTGTGTCGATGATGAAAATTTGTTTGTATTCGTTTTCATCGTCATTGAGATAAATGAATTGCGCATCCTGCGCCGTTGAACCTGCTCCTGTTAGCGAAAGAGTGATTCCACTCTGCAGCCTTGTGAATGCGCCGTAGGTTAACCCGAAGCCGAGTAATAAAACGATCAAGGCGCTGATAACGGGCATGAGCGGCGCAAACTTGTTGAAGGCATCCAGACCTTTGAAGAGGCGGCTGCTGCTGACCATTAATAAACCGATCACGATCAAGACCAGCGCCAGCCCAAGGCTGAAGGCGATAATCAACGCGAGGCCGAGGAAGATGCGCTGAATGGCGATGGCCACCAGCAAAATGGCAATCGCATCCGGGCAGGGGACGAGTCCGCCGCTGATGCCGAGGGCGATGAGTGAGCGCCAGGTGATGGCTTCAGGCATTGCGTGCGAGTGTATTTTTCCGTCACCGTGCCGATGAAAATTTTCAGACAGTTTTTGGATTTTGACTGCGCCCGATATTTTTTTGATGGGAGCAGGCGCCAATGAATAAGTGCGCGTGGATTTTCCCTGCGCGGGCAGCGCTGCGTTGCGCCACGATAAAAATCGCTGCCATAATAAATAAAATCCCAGGCTGACGATCATTAAGCCAGAGAGGATTTCAAGCCACGGAATAATGCGGGTGGGTAGAATATATTGAGAAGCGGCCAGCGTGATGATGCCCAATAAAAAGACCGAGCCGGTGTGCGTTAACGTGACGACACTGCCCAGCACAACCGCGTGCCAGGCGGTGCCGCGTGAACCAACCAGATAGGCGGCCACGACAGTTTTGCCGTGCCCGGGTGTGAGCGCGTGTAATGCGCCGAGCGCGAGCGAAATGCCCAAGGCGAAGATATAAAATGAAATAGAAAATTCTTTTGCGCGCACGAGGTCAAGCAGAATTTCCTGCGGGGTTTTTTGAGATAGCTCGGGCACCACTTGTTGGGCGGTTTGCGTGACGACATCATTTTGCTGGCCAATGGGCAGGGAAGGCGCGCCGCTATCCCAGGTGGTGAGCAGTTTGCCTGTGTCGCTGGCGAGGGCTTTATTTTGAATTACATCCATGGCGATGATATGATTCTTTTGGCTGGGAAATAGAAAGGCTGTATTTTTAGTTGTGGAAAGATAAAACCAGTTGATGGATTTTGCCGGCTCCATGCCGTTATCTAAAATAAGTTTTTGAACATTGGCTGAGTCTTGCGGCCATTGGGCAGAGAGATGGAAGGTGATAAATTCTTCGCCTGCCTGAAAGTTTTGCAGATCGGCTGGCATTTGCACTGACTCTATCCGCAGCGATAAAGGCTGATCGTTGAGCGTGGCAGTTAGCAGGGCGGCGCGGATGCGTCCCCAGTTGTCTATTTCCTGTTGCGTGAGAGTCTCATCCTGATTCGCATCGGCTTCATACCATAAATAGGATGTGAGCATCGGGCCGGGTTTGATATCCCATTTGATTTGCAAGCCGCTGGGCGTGAGGGTGACATTGATGGTGTGGGCGTAGATATCGGCCGGGTGCGCGGCAGCTTTCGCGGCTGGGGTGAATAATAAAATGAGGAAGAGCAGGATGGCTTTTTTTATTTTCATGTGAGTCTTTTGTTTAAGAGATTATAACCAGAATGATCGCAGACCGCCGTCGGCGATCTATGGTCATTCAATTTACGAAAACTTTGCTGATGGATGTCTCTATTGCACGGGTGCGCCTTCGATGGGATAGCCTTTAGCAAACCATTCCTGCAATCCACTGTTCATGCTGGCGGCGTTGTAGCCGGCCGCGATGAGAATATCGCGTCCAGCCTGACTGCAATTACTGGAGCGGCAGACGACTACAATTTGCCTGTCTTTGGGAATTTGATTGAGACGATTCGAAAGCTGGTCGAGCGGAACGAGGAGGGTGTTGGGTGCGTGGTATTCGTCCCATTCCTGCTGTGTGCGCAGATCGATAATGAGTGCGCCGCTTTGATACATCTGATAGGCTTGATCCACATTGACTTCGCTCGCAAGTTTTTTATCGTTCCCGCCCGCGGCTGCGATCAGGTAGACCAGAAAGGCGACCAAAATAACGATGGCCAACTGCGCCGCAGGTTTGCGTAAAAAAGCGAATGGCGTACTGCGGCTGTTGCTGTTTCTATTTTTTCTTCGAGACATATATCCTCACATTTTTTTATTTTTTATATATTTCAGAAGTATATCCAATGTTTGGTCTTAGATGGATTTTCCGCGCGCATTGAATGGATGGCAGAAAAATGAAAATTAAACTTTGTTACTTAAATCACTTGTCTACATCTATTTTAAGTGATAGTATGTTCAAGAACAAGCGGGGAAGTCAGAGTAACCCCTAAAAAATTACACATGGAGAAAATATAATGAGAATCTATTCACGGTTGACTTTCCGTTTTTTTATGCTGCTGGCTTTGCTGGCATCCCTGTTTGGCATAGTGCCAACTTTACCTGTGCAGGCTGCCCTGGAGGTGCCAACAGTTGATCAATTTCTCAACCCCGACGGCACTCTTGACCTGAAATCAAGTTACACAGGCAGTTTGGATGTTGGTAGTTATGGCGTTATTCTTGACCCCGTACATGGCCCCGTCTTTAACGCTACTCCCCTCGTAGACCCTGCCGCATGGAATGGGCTGGGTACAACACCATTAAATTCTGGTGTTACATCCATCGCCATCAGTGGTACGGATGTATATGCGGGCGGGTACTTCACCAATGCAGGCGGGGATGTGAATGCGGACTACATCGCTAAATGGAATGGCTCGACTTGGTCTGCGTTGGGCGCCACGCCTCTAAATGGTGTTGGAGGCGCTACAGTCTTTGCCATTGCCACCAGCGGGACGGATGTTTACGTGGGTGGGGACTTCGAAGATGCAGGTGGAGATGCGAATGCGGACTATATCGCAAAATGGAACGGCGCCTCTTGGTCCTCACTAGGCGCTACACCGCTTATGGGGAAAGTTTATGCAATCACAATTAAAGGAACAGATGTTTACGTCGGTGGGGATTTCTTAAATGCAGGCGGAGATGCGAATGCAGACTATATCGCAAAATGGAACGGCTCTGCCTGGTCTGCGCTGGGCACCACGCCTTTGAGTTATGATGTCTATGCTATTGCCGTCAATGGAACAGATGTATATGCAGGTGGACAATTTAGCAACGCAGGCGGGGATGCGAATGCAGACTACATAGCCAAATGGAATGGCTCGGTCTGGTCTGCGCTAGGAACTACGCCTTTGAACGAAAGAGTCCAAGCTATTACCATCAATGGAACAGATATATATGTAGGTGGAAATTTTACTAATGCAGGCGGGGATCCGAATGCGGATTCCATAGCAAAATGGAACGGCTCCGCTTGGTCTGCGCTAGGAACTACGCCGTTGATTGGAGGGGTTGATGCCATTGCTGTCAGCGGAGTGGGGGATGTATATGTTGGTGGGGCATTCATCAACATGAGTGGAGATTTGAATGCGGATGCCATAGTCAAATGGAACGGCTCCACTTGGTCTGGGCTAGGTACAACGCCATTGTATTCTACCGTCTCGTCCATTGCAATTCACGGAACAGATTTGTATGCAGGCGGATCTTTCATTGATGCGGGCGCTGATGTGAATGCGGACTACATTGCAATGCTTACTATTCCTACATTTACACTTGTAAATAGTAACGCAGACACAATAGCAGACGATGGAGTTTGCACCCTGCGCGAAGCTATCACTAACGCAAATGGCGACTCGCAGTTATATGCCACGGCAGGTGAATGTGCCATCGGTGCTGGTTCAGATACCATCACCTTCGCTGCGGACTATACCATCACGGTTGGCAGTACCCTGCCCATCGTGACCACAACCCTGACCATCAATGGTAATGATACAGCGAACACTATTATTCAAGCCAATGTAAACCCCAATACTGCCACTTATGGCATCTTGAAGGTAGGCGGTACTCTCACCATCGACAAACTTACCATTCAAAACGGGGGTTGTTACTATGATGATGTATGTACCAGTGGTGTGTTTGGTGGCGGCATATACAACGCAGGTATCCTTACCGTGACCAACAGTAGCTTCCTTGGAAATAATAGCTACAATGGTGGGGGTATTTATAGTGTTAATACTTTTGCTCCTGCCACCCTAACCGTAACAAACAGCATTTTTTCCGGCAACAAAGCCGCTATTGCTGGCGGCGCCATCTATGGCTATGGTAGCGTTACTGTTTCGAACAGTACTTTTTCAGATAACGTAGCAGTCAGCGGTGGCGGTGGTATTATGAACTTTGGCACCGTTACGGTTAAGAGTAGCGCTTTTTCAGACAATGTATCAGGCTATGGCGGCGGCGGTATTATGAACTATAACAGCCTGACCGTAGCGAACAGCACTTTTTTAGCCAACGCTACTTCCGGATCTGGCGGTGCAATCTCTAATTTTCCATATGCCAATGTGGCTTCTACTTTGAACGTGGTAAACAGCACCTTTGTAGGCAACTCTGCTGCTAATGGCGGCGGCATCTCTGATTGGGACAGTTATCTAACCGTGCTGAACAGCACTTTCTCGGGCAACTCTGCTTCCAGTGCCGGCGGCGGTATTTGGACCAATTCCAATGGTGTAGGTATAAATCCTTTTGCCGGACTTTTGAAGAATACGATTATCGCCAATAGCACAAGCGGGGGAAACTGCTCTGGTGGTGTCCTAGCCGATGCTCACAACCTTGCCACTGACAACACGTGTAACAGTGCAACTCAAAAAACTTCAGCAGAAATTAATCTCGCCCCACTTGCAAATAATGGCGGTTCAACCCAAACCATGGCGCTTGGTTCGGGAAGCGCCGCCATCGATATGGGCAATCCCACAGTTTGCGCTGATGTAAATTTTGTAAATAACCTGGATCAGCGCGCTGTGACGCGCCCTATTGATGGCGATGGTGTGTCGGGCGCTATCTGTGATATTGGCGCATACGAAGCACCAGACATTTCTCCATTCGTTTTGTCGAGCATGCGCGCATCCCCCACTCCCTCCAGCCTCGCCACCGTAGATTTTATTGTGACCTTCTCTGAATCCGTGACAGGAGTCAACGCAGACGATTTCAACCTGACAACGAGCGGCGTATCAGCCGCAGCCGTGAGCGGAGTCAGCGGCTCGGGCAGCAGCTACACGGTCACAGTCAATACGGGCACAGGCAATGGCACCATCCGCTTGAACGTAGTCGATGACGATACCATTGTGGATATATCACTCAACCCATTGACAGCAGGCTTTATCAGCGGCCAAACTTATGATATTGAAAAAACTGCGCCAACAGTGCTCGCGAGTCTACGTACATCTGCCAGTCCCACATCTGCAAGCAGCGTGGACTTCACCATCACCTTTTCTGAATCTGTGACAGGAGTCACTACAAATGATTTCAACCTGACGACGAGCGGCGTATCAGCCGCAGCCGTGAGCGGAGTCAGCGGCTCGGGCAGCAGCTACACGGTCACAGTCAATACGGGCACAGGCAATGGCACTATCCGCTTGAACGTAGTCGATGACGATACCATTGTGGATGTAGCACTCAATCCATTGGCAGCAGGCTTCACGAACGGCGAAATCTATACGATCCTCAAGTCAGCTACTTTTACAGATACCCCCTTGTCCTATTGGGCAAATAGTTATATTGAGCGCCTGTTCAATGCCGGCGTCACTGGCGGATGCGGAACAGGTATTTATTGCCCTGATGCCACAGTCACTCGCGCACAGATGGCTATTTTCTTGTTGAAAGGCATTCATGGCTCAAGCTTTACACCACCTGCCATTAATGGCAGCACCGGCTTCACCGATGTCGCAACTGATTATTGGGCCGCCGCATGGATCAAGCAACTGGCAGCCGAAGGCATCACAGGCGGTTGCGGCCCAGGTGTTTATTGTCCGGATGCCACAGTCACCCGCGCACAAATGGCGATCTTCCTTTTGAAAGCCAAGCATGGTTCCTCTTATTCACCCCCCGCAGCGGCTGGAGTATTCACCGATGTCCCTCTCGATTATTGGGCTGCTAAGTGGATCGAACAACTAGCCGCCGAAGGTGTCACTTCTGGTTGCGGTAATGGAAATTACTGCCCTGATAGCTCGGTTACACGGGCACAGATGGCAGTCTTTTTGGTAAAGGCGTTTAATTTACCGTAGAAAAAAATCGAATTCGAAATTTTAAGGAAAAATAAAATGAAAATCCGTTCCAAGTTGATCTTCAATATCACTACCCTTGCAGCCTTGCTGGCATCCCTGTTTGGTAGTGCCGTGTTCCTCAGCCCCGCGTATGCTGCAGGCGCCATACTTGTAAATAGTAACGCAGACACAATAGCAGACGATGGAGTTTGCACCCTGCGCGAAGCTATCACTAACGCAAATGGCGACTCGCAGTTATATGCCACGGCAGGTGAATGTGCCATCGGTGCTGGTTCAGATACCATCACCTTCGCTGCGGACTATACCATCACTCTTAGTGGCAGTCAGCTGCCTGTTGTGACGAGTACCCTGTCTATTAATGGCACTGGCGCAACAAACACCATTATTCAAGCTGATGCCAATCCCAACACGGTTAATTACCGCGTAATAAAAGTAGAAGCTATTACCGGTACTCTAGCACTCTCCAATTTAACAATTCAGAATGGAGGTTGTCGGAACTCTTGCAATATATGGGGCGGTGGTGTTCTTAACGATGGTACCCTGATGATACAGAATAGTATTTTCTTAAATAACACCGCCGCCTGGGCTGGCGGTGCAGTTATAAATGCAGGCGCCCTGACCATAACCAACAGCACTTTCTCGGGCAACGCTGCGGGTTCCAATGGAGGTGCCATTGAAAATCAAGCAGGTACTATAACCATCAATAGGAGTACTTTCTCAGTCAATTCTTCTTCCAACGTAGCAGGCGCTATCCATAATTGGAATGGTCTGTTGAACGTGGCGAACAGCACATTCTCAGCTAACTTTGCTGCTAGTGGCGGTGGAATTCAAAATAGTAATGGCACTCTGAATGTAACGAACAGTACTTTTTCTGATAACTCCACCTCTATGGGTGGCAGTGGTATCCATAACTACCATGAAATAGCTATCCCTGATGGCATAGTAACCCTCAGAAATACGATCGTTGCCAACAGTGCATTTGGTCTAAACTGCGGCGGTGCCATTGTTGCTGATTCCTTCAACCTCGACACAGACGGTTCTTGCGATAATGCAACTCAAAAGACATCGCTAGAAGTCAATTTGGGCCCACTTGCAGATAATAACGGCTCAACCCAAACCTTTGCTCTGCTCGTTGGCTCTTCGGCTATTGATATGGCTGATTCTGCAGTATGTGCTTCGTCAATTGGAGACCCAAACAATGGTGCAGGTGGATTTGATCAACGCGGTGTGTCACGTCCGCAGGGACCAGGTTGTGACATTGGCGCATTTGAAGCCAGCACGATCTTTACCGATGTTTCGCTAAATTATTGGGCAAATAGTTATATTGAGCGCCTGTTCAATGCCGGCGTCACTGGTGGATGCGGAACAGGTATTTATTGTCCTGATGCCACGGTCACTCGCGCACAGATGGCTGTTTTCTTGTTGAAAGGCATTCATGGCTCAAGTTTTACACCACCTGCCATTAATGGCAGCACCGGCTTTACGGATGTCGCAACTGATTATTGGGCCGCCGCATGGATCAAGCAACTCGCCGTTGAAGGCATCACCGGCGGCTGTGGCCCAGGTATTTATTGTCCGGATGCCACAGTCACCCGCGCACAAATGGCGATCTTCCTTTTGAAAGCCAAGCATGGTTCCTCTTATTCACCTCCCGCTGCGGCTGGACTATTCACCGATGTCCCTCTTGATTATTGGGCTGCTAAGTGGATTGAACAACTAGCTGCCGAAGGCATCACAGGTGGATGCGGCGCTGGTGTGTACTGCCCCGATAATTCAGTCACGCGCGCTCAGATGGCTGTATTTTTAGTAAAGGCGTTTGGTTTGCCATAGAATAAATGAATAATTAATGTAGGAACAAAAAGAGTCGGGAAATTTCTCGGCTCTTTTTGTTTTTCGTTACTGATTACGCCCATCTCCATTTGACATTTCCCCCGCATCTCCCGTGGACCTGATTCCCCTGCCCGCGCATTTGGCGGCCAAGGTACTGGCTGCCCCCGCGTTACAGGGTGTGAATGCGACCTTCGTCTATGATGGCGACGGCCAGCGCGT